>Ga0247782_1000180_pt1 | contig 77250 bp, 54 predicted proteins | sample UWRJL019104C5_FD_179928 | JGI IMG/M metagenome (GOLD analysis project Ga0247782, IMG submission 179928) | Plant litter microbial communities from Arlington Agricultural Research Station in Wisconsin, United States - UWRJ-L019-104C-5 | ecosystem: Environmental > Terrestrial > Plant litter >... | reverse complement strand
AAAAAAAAAAATAAAAAATTTAAAAAAAAAAAATAAAAAAATTAAAAAAATTTTTTTTTTTTTTATATTAAAAAACTAAAAAAAAAATAAGGACCTAAAGCCTATTTTAATAAAAAAACATTTAAAAACTAAACTAAATAAGTTAAGCTTAAAAAAAACTATTTAATACATAAATATTTTTTTTATACTTATTACAAAAAGTTTATTTAAAATAAATTTGTAAATTGTTAATTATTTATTATAGTTAATTAAAAAAAAAATTTTGTTTTAGTAAACAAAAAAAGCATACTTATTAGTTTTAATTTAGGTCTTACTACTTTATACACCTATAAGTGTTAGATTAAATTTAAACTAAGTTAGATAAAATAGGCAACTTTTAATGCTAGTTCTCTATATTAAACATAATTATATAAATATACTTAAATAAAACAGATTAATTTAAAAAAAAGTGTTTTTAAAAACCTTAACAATTTTAAATAATTATAGCTAAACTAATTCTTATTTAAATAGCATATATAATAATAACCTAATTAAAAATATACTTTTAAGTAATAAAAGTTATAAAGAAAACTTTATTTTTTATTACATAAAGTCTAGTAAGTCCGCTAAGCTTAAAAAATAAAGAAAAAATTATATTTTAGCATATATAGCAATAAGCTAATTTTATTTAAAATAACTAAAGGTTAACTAAAAACCTATGTAACAATTGTTAATAACAAAAGATTTTTTAACTTGTTATTAATAAGTAGAATTAGTAGGTCTTTAGCTTAAAAATGCTTACAATATGTAATACTAAAAAAATATAGCAATATAATTAGCTTATACTTAGCAAGACTTTTTTATTTAAAATATAAATAAACTAAAAATTATAGACCTTGTAAAACATAAAATTATTATTAAAAAAAAATTTAAACCTTTTAAACTAAAATAACCTATATATTTTCTTATAAAATAAGCATTTGCTTAAAAAGTTTTCTTTTAAATAAAAAAAGCAGGACTTTTAAAAAGAAGAATTTTTTCTTATAGTATATATGCACGTTTTTTTTTTAAAAACAAATTAAAATCTATAAAACTAAAAGTAGTATATAATTTTTAACTAGTAAATTTAAACACTATAAAACCTTAATAGCCTATATATAATTAAGAAAAAGTTTTTTATACCTTAATTTAAAAAAACTATTGTATTATGTTTTAAGCAAACACAGCAAATAAATTTTAAGCAGTAAAAATAAAACTAAAAGATATGTACAAGGCAGCTGTCCTTACTTTAAAAAGGCAATAGCTAAATACTTAGATGGCCTAAAGGCTTACTAGCTCTCTGCATACTTACTACATGCTTAAAGATTTAAGATTTAGCAGCTGGCCAGCTTTGCTAAGATAAAAAGATTTAGGACTACTTAATCTTTTAAGGTACTATTTTAAATTAAATGTTTTGTTTAACTAGTTTATAAACAATTATAATAGTTTTGCAAAATTTTAAAAAAATATGTTTAAGTTCTTATATAACTATTACTTTTTCTATATTAACTTTATAAAGGTAGAACTATTACCTTATAAGACAACTTTATTTTTTAACTAAGCAAAAGTTTTAAAATTTAAACTATTTAAAAAAGTGGTCAGACTTTTAGCAAATTATTGCAATAAGTTTGTTATCTAGGCAAAAAAAAATAATTATTTTAAAACTATAAAAAAACTAAAAAAATTCTTGTTTTTAACTTCTTATTTAAAATAATATATTTTAAGCAAAACTAACTTAGAAAGCGTTTTATAAAATGTTTTTACTAAAATAGTTAAAACAACTACTTTTATAGGTAAGAAATTAGTTTAAAAAAAAAAAACAATAAAACTTTTTTAGTAAAAAGAAAAACAAAAAAAAGCATTTACAAAGATATGCAACTATATACAAAAAAACTTAATTTATAGTTTTAATTTTGCAAAGCAATACTACTTAGCTATAAATGCTTTAAGTATAAAAATTAAAGCAGTATTGTTTTAATTAAAAGACTAACTTATTAAAACAAAGGTTACTAATAAAAACATAAAATTAATAAGAATACTTATGTTTATATTCTTTTAACTATTAAATATAAAAACTTATTATATTAATAAAAAATAAAAAACTTTAAAAATTATTTAATTTGTAGCAAAATGTTGCTAGTTAATATAATTTGCTAAACATTTAATAATTATATATAGCAATTATTTAAATGTTTTAAAGATTTTTAGCTCTAATAATAATAATTAAAAAAAAATAGCCTAATAGCTAGAAAAATTAAGAAAATTTAACCTAGTTATTAAGCATCGTTTTAATATGTTTAAAATTATTTATATTGCTAATAAACTTTTAAAAATAAGAGGGCTTACTTGTATGCCAGCAAAAAAAAGCAATTTTAAAAAGTTATTTTTTATTTTAAATTACAATTAAAGACCTACTGCTAAAATTTTTAGATTCTTTATAATTAGTAAACCTAAACTAACGCGCTCTAAACCTTTAAAAAAAGAACTATTAAAATATATTGTAAGAATATATAAAAATATATTAAGCTAGCTTTTTTTATTTGCTAGACTATAAATAGTTATATAAAAAAAAATATATATATTTAATGTTAAGCATAGCAGACGTAAATAAACTAAGATTAAATTAGACTATTTAAGATTATATTAATATAAAATAGTATTAAAAGGTAATTTAATATCTGCGCAAACTATAATTTATATAAAGCTTTATATAAAATAAAAAGAGATAGATTTATACTTGGGCACTAAAATACTAACTTAATAGTAACGTTTTTATATATATAAAAAAAAACAAAGTAAGGTTATTTTATATTTTTTTAAAAAAAGTTAACACTGCTATTGTGTAGGCTTATAAAAGTTATAAGCATTTTGCTTTTAATATAACTATAAAAAACCTGTTTAGTTACTTTTAGTAGCTAAACTAATATAAAAACGTGTTTATATACTGCAAGACATACAAGATATGCGCTAAAATAGCTGCAAAAAAAATTACTAATAAGTTATAGTTAGCTAGTACTAAATTAAAACCTTAAAAATTGATAGCAATAAATTTTGTAAGACTTATAAGTTTAGTAAAAATAAAAAAAAAAAAGTTTATTTTAGTAGTAATTAATTATTTTTTATTGTTTATAATTGCAGAGGTAACAATAAAGACAGGCTAAAAGCTAGTGTATTAGTTATAAAAAAAAAGGTTGATTTTAATATTTAGCTATGCTAAAAAGGTGTACTATAATAATGCTTTTTGTACTAAGGTTATTAAGCTAATGTTTAATAGCATAAATACCAGACTTACACATAGTCTAGTATATGCTTTATAGTTATACAAAATAGCAGAATTTATAGTAAAAATAGTTATAACGCTTTTAAAAAAGTAGGCAGCATTAGTTAGTTTTAAAAAGTTATCTTAATAGCTAAATAAAGTCCTTAAAGTTATAAACTAGTTAAATACTTAAAAAATTAAAGCATATAGTTTATTACTATTTAAAATAATGCTAAAATAGTAAACAAAATATATTAAAAACATTTTAAATAAAGTAAAACAAACTATAGTAAATGCTAACTTAGTAAGCATAAACTAAGTAAGATTGTTGCAAAAAAAAAAAAAATAAATACGTTTTTATATTTAACAATTATTAAAAAAAAATTAACTAAAAATACTTGCTAACCTGTACGCAGAAAAAAAATAGGTTTAAGAACACTTTAACTTAAAAAGAAATACAACTATTAAAGCTTATTATTAAAAAGGTTTTAAAGAACTATTAAAAAACTAAAAAAGATTTCTTAAATTCTAACCCTATTAAAAAGAACTATTTAAAATTTAATTAATTGCTTTAAACATTTTAGTGCAAATATAAAACCTATTAATAAAAAAAAAAATTTATAAAGTATATATTTAGAATTTAAAGCCTTATATTAGCAAAATACTAGCTTTTTTTTAAACCTAAAAAGGTTTAACTATGTTTAGCAAAAACAAACCATAGTACTTATTAAGTAAAGTAAATAAAAACTTTTTTAAAAAGCTGTTTAATTTGCTATATTTAAAAGAACTAAATTTGCAACTAAAAATCTTAAAACCTAACAACTTTTAGTAAAAGGGTTATAACGCACTTTTTTTACTAACAATTAACTGCAAAAAATTTTTTTTTAGTTAATTAACCAGCTTTAGTTTATAACGTTTTTAACCTAGTTAGCATATATAGAACTAAATTAATTAGTATTATTTTAAACTAATATTTACTATTTAATATTAATATAATTATATCTGACATATTAAAAATATAGCAACTAGATAAACTAAGATTTAAGCCTTTATAGCCTAGCTATAAAGCCTAAAAAATAATTATTAAAGCATATTAATAACTTTAGCTAATTACCTTAACAATATTATTTAAGTTTACTTAAATATTTTTGCTTAGGCTATAGTTGTTTTAAATAAAAATAATTTTTACTAACTAATACTTGGTCTACTAAGCCTAGCTTAGGTGTTGTTAATAGCCTAAGAAAAACAACGCTTACGTTTACTAATATTTTTTAAAAATAGGTTTATTATAAAAAACGTTATCTTGCTAAAATAGCCTAAACTATGCTTAAACTAACTTATTTTAGCTAGCATAAAAATTTATACTTTTTAAGTTAAAAACATTAACGTCTTAATAAATATAAAATAGTTAAAAATAACTAATATTGTCTAACAATTATTAATAAGAAATAAAATTTATAAAATTAAAGCTATAATAATAAATTTGCTAAATATAATTACTTGTTTTATAAACTTTTTAACACATTTTTAAAAGGTTGTTAAACAAAAGATCTTATACTATAATCTCTAGATTTAAATATTAAAATGCCAACTATATTATTAAGTGTACAATTAAAGACTAGCTCTGCTATATTTTTATAACGTCTTATTATTGTACGTTTTAACCTTTAGTTAAATAAAAGGTATTTGTTACAACCTTTTTAATTTTTAAAAATATTTATAGCTTATTAACTAGTATTTTTTTCTAGTCTTTATAGCTAATCTTAATAATAACTAATAACGCTTACTTATTTTGCTAAAAAGAAAAATTATTAAAAACTAATTATTATTAACCCCTCCTTTTAATATAATTTTTTTTATTTTTGCTTATTTAAAATTTTAAAACATTTATAGCTATTAGCTTTTTTAACTAGTTTATTAAGTTAAACCTAACTAAAATAATAAAAAAAAACTTATAAGATAACAAGTAAAAAACTAAATTTAATACAAAGCCTAAAACTTAATCTAACTATAATTTTATTAATAGCTAAACAAAAAAAATTAGCTATAACAAATTTAAAATAGTTTAAAATAAACTTTTATTATTTTTATTACTATTATAGCTTTTGTAGCAAAAGCATTAGTAGTTGCTTACTATAATCTAGCGTTATTTATAACTAAATAGGTTACTATACTGATTTTTTAAACCTTTACCTTTTACTAGTAGCACGCAATATTTTTAAGACTAAATTGCTTAAAACAAACCAGTATTGTTCTTCTCTTTTTAGCAACACAATATTTTAAACAAAAGATCTGCTAATATTTTTTTTTATAGCTAAAACACTAGTACTAATTGTAGTAAACTTATTTATTTCTTTAAAAACAATTAAGCTTTTTTTGTTTTCGTCTTAATTTTTTTTTTTTCTTTTTTAAATATCTTTGCTTTAGTCTGTGCTTATTAGGTCGGTTTTTTATTAAGTTATCTTCTTTGCTTTAGGTCTAAGAAAATTACATTATTATTCTCTTCTTTTTGCTTATTCTTTAATTGCTCTTTATTATAAGCTAAAAACTTACTTGCACAACGCTAATTAGCTTTATTTTAAAAAATATAATTTTAATATCTTAGTAAAAGGGATAAAAAATGTTAGCTTTATTGTAGAAAACAATACAAACTATTGCGTTCTTTTACTAATATTTTATACTAATTAGTAAAAAAAATAAAAATGCTTTAAAAACCCTACCAACTGTAGTAAGTTAGTAAAATGAGCACTTAGCAAAGTAGTGGCTGTATAAATGAGGCTAAGCCAAGTTTATCCAAAGTGGGTCAGTTTGGGCCAATACTATCTATATTTGTATTAGATCATTATAGTTGGTCCTGGACCATATTTACTTATCCTAGCTCAATACAACCCATCTTACCTTATCACGGATTACGTTGACTTCTTGGCACTCCTGTGAAAAACTGTACTACTTTCTAATCTAAAAGCGGGCGCTAGCTATTATTAATCTAAAGCTCCCAATCTTGCTAGGGCATGTGATTATGATGTCATCAATAGAGGCTTGGCCTCAGAAGCTTCTGCTCAAGCGGATGTTAAATATTATGTCTCACTTATAATAACAGTTTCAGAAGCTCCGAACAATAGGGTAGACCGGGTAGGTATACAAAGTCTATCATAGTAATATGATATATTATTATTGGCAGCGAAACTCTCTGGTTAAGGTGAAGAAGCAAGAATAGATACAGTTAGTAGAGCAACAGTAGATGGGTGCCTGCACGCCATATCGGCCTACATGCAGCCGAATGCACAATCGGTATGCATGCATAACCCTGTATACACGACATAATACTACTACTAGGTGAGCTACTAACTGGTAGAAGTACTCGTTATCGATTCGCGTATCCTGGTTCCTCTGCACTCGCTATCGGTCGCTATGTATAGATCGGACCTGAATTATGTAAGTAGAAAGACCATCTGGATAAACAACGGTGGCAGACCAGATATGCATGTTCTGCGGAACGAAGTGAGGCAAGGCGTAGTAGCGTTCCTTTGGCGCATCATCCACACTTCGTATATCTAGTGTACTAAAAACTACAAGATAGATAATAGGTTTCCGGTCACCTCTGAAGGTAGAGGAAAAAAACAAAAGGGAAGGGAAGGGAGGGAAAAACGTCTGATAGTTGTGTTACATAGCACTTCGGCGATGTGCATTTTGGGGGGCTTGCGTATGGCGCATGAAACTCCAATGTGGGGTACGGCAAAAGTGTGTCATGGGGATAAGCGAGCCGGGCCATGATAGGTGGGGAACGAAGAGGCAGGGGGAGAGAGAAAGGGGGAAGGGAACAAATGATTGGTATTGGCAAACAAACATGTATAACTTTTCGGCGAAGAGAGAGAGAAATCCAGACCGTGTGAGTGCCACCGGAGGGTAAAGAAGGTTGCATCGTAAGCGGGTTTACGGTGGGGAAAACAAGGTCGGGACCAGGTTTATATTTAAGCATAAGGAGACGGCGTGGATGTGATCATGGGATCGCCTGGGTGGTGGAGCTCAGAAGATATAAACCGAATTAGTTGACAGAATAGGTTGCCCAGGTGGTCTCAGAGAACCACAGTTGTAATTGTTTGTGGAAAGTTCTATTAACATGAATAGAGTGGTTAGGTGTCATGATGTCAAATGGATCAATAAAGTCTCTGGTTAATTTAGTCGGATAACTTGCTTAGAGTTACGCAACTTTAAACGGCTCGTGGCTTTGCTGGGTTGAACACATGACACCACCGGCCGCGCTATAGTCAGCCAAGGCTGTAGAGGATAAAGCTACTGACCTGTGAAGAAAGAGCTATACACGGATAATCCGTGTCTTCTACGGTGAATACGAAGTTTGTAATTCCTGTCGGAGTTGCTAGGGTAACTTAATACCTAAGCATGTGGGAGTTGCACCGTGAAGAGTCTCCTAGCGTGGCAATATTGAAAGAAGATGGTGTGAGGAACCCAAAAGCTCATGGGAGAGTTAACAGCGGCTCGCCTATCTTCCTGGTGATTCTCTGGTATAACTTGTGCCGTACTGCAACTCTGTAGGAGCAGACCACTCAAGCCTGTTAGTTTGAGATGTGGCAACATCGACTCCTGATAGCTTAGATGAACAGAATGCAGCCGCGGTCAAGACCATAATGTGCCATCCAGGTATTTCGTTAATTTACTATTTTTCTATGGTTTCATTTGTTGAATGCCTGTCTTTGAATCAAAAACTATGTCCACGGACACAATCTGCTCGAGGGATGGTTGTACATGTGAATACTGTATGTGGCTTAAGAGCCTTTACCCATTAATTAAGCTGTCCAATGTCCGGGGTGGAGTGTAGTTGTTGACAGAAGTCGATCTTAAAGGGAGACAGTCTAGGTCAAGATCAAGTGATGGGACTTTGGTTACCGATGATCAGAAGATGTCGAGGCAGCTGCAAGGCGTTCCTTTGGGGAAATGTGGGTGGATTTCGTCAGAAGGGCGCCAATAATTACTATATATGCAGAGGTTGCGCAACTACTAGAGTTCTTGGTTGTCGAGGCGCACATAGTTGACGCCTGTATCCAGAAGCGAGCCGATTACTCGCATATGGATCCTGGAAAATGACATGTATCTGACTTGATGGTAAAATGCACACCGTCCCATCGGACTTTTGTTCAACTGCATCGTATCTTGCTTTGCAGCTGAGCGACCACGTCGTGCCACTAGTGAAAAGGGTTCCGTGGTCATGGTATAGGGCTAGCATCTCGCGCTCCTAGCCGACAAGTAAACCAACTGCTTATAGTCGCCTATAAAAGTCGAGAGCCGGGTAGCGACCCGGCCTTAACAGGGGTCAAAATGAACAGTGGAGCGACGGGCCGGCGAATATACATACTTGCAATACCGGACCGAGACCGGAGTTTATAGAAGAGAGTCTATCTGGCTTTTATTCTGAGGCGGATAAGAGATAATAGCTGTTTGACGACTGTTCAACCAACAAGCCGAGTTGAGCGGGAAAACGGCCTGTATCCATTTGTAACAAGAATCCTGTGTACAAAGATGTTTTATGACGTTAACAGCGCTTCGACAGAGGCGATCGGCTATGGGGCGATGCAGGTAGCCGAAGAGAGCAAGTGACCATACACCATGTAGGTAAGGTAGGTAGGCTTAGATAGCACCCTACCTACTAAGGAAGTGGTGTAGCCGCCACCAGACTACCGGCACATCGTCCGCTAGCCTTTTTTATCCGATGACAAGCTGCCGGGTCACGAGTCGAGGTGGATCGTATAGTGGGAGGTCGAAGCCCCGTCGAGGAGATAATAAGGGAGGAATAGTGGCGTGAGGTGTGTGGTAGGTATCGTATTGAGTGCGATAGTGGAAGAAGTGTCAAAGGTTGAGCGCCAATCACGCGTGAGCCTACCAGCGATCTGCCTTTCCCCAAAATGGATGTAGCCCCAGATATATATGCGCCTCCAAGCGCCATAAGGTAACACTATAACAGGACCACAATAGGTGGCTGCTTGGCTAACCTACTTGGCTACTTGGGTGCTTAGGTACCCCAACAACGGCCTCGTACCACTTTGAACAGAAGATTCCTATGGCGGTTAGTGTGATGTATACAGCCGGCCTTGCTGCCTCTCCAACAACTTCCCTACCTGAGCCTTTAGCAAATATTGCCCTTCACACCACTTTCTACCTCTACCCATCCTCTCCGCCGTCACGCTTCGTCTTGGCCCCCTACTGCCTCCCGGGAAGCACCCACAGGCTACAGCTACCATGGGTGCCACATCGGAGCTAGTAAGTGCATGTTTAGCCCGGGAGTTTTTGGCTTGTGAATCCTGGTGGCACTTGCATACGAGGCAAATGGGCTTCTCACACCAGATACCTTTGCCACATTCTTTCGGATTTTAACTCTTTCAGTTCGGCCACTGCGCCGAGTCGAATGCTCTCGGTGAAAGATCGCCCACGCCATTGTCGACTATCTGAACACTAAACTGAGCAACCGAGAGGTAATCTAGTAACGACTTGAACCACAACCCGCTCAAATGCTTACCTCAGCTGCCCGTTGCTTGTTTTGGCGATGTGCATCCTTGTAGTTAGCCACACTCTCTCATTTCTAGACGTAAGCTCACCGTTCTAGTCCGTGCCTGTCCGTCCTCATGATCGACTCCGTGGGGGTAACATCCAATACTCAATCGCCTATCGTCATGGTATTCAAACTAACAGCGCGTCGAACTTTCAGCTGCCAGAGACTATTGATGCATACTATGGCATGTCTTCGCCTTCCACTGAATACTCGCCATCTCACTAAGACAATGTGCTTAGTCCAATAGGCCTAGGTCGTTAAGGCCAAATATTGTCAGCATTCCGTGGCAACCCAGCCGGCCTATTTATGGTATACTCGCCGTTTAAATGACATTTAGTAGAACAGTATAGGCGGGTAAGCCTTACTCTGCACGTTCCTTATGAATCAACCGTTTTAATGTCTTCACAATTTGGCATAACTTTGCGCATACAATCGGCTCTCTTGGCTGACCCCCATGTCCCCCAAATTCACGACATTTCAAGCCGCGTCACGCCTAGGTTAGCACCTGTTGGTTTCTCAAATACCTACAGGGTACCGCAGTACGGCGCCTTAGCCATCTCCCTGCCTCAACTTCTCTGGGTATCTGCCCAAGTATCTACGTAGGTAGGCATAAGCATAACCATACTCCTGGACCTACCACACCTACAACAACCTGTGGTGAAGAAGCTATGCTACCTACATACTTGACCTACCCAGTAGTAGCCTCTCGGCATGAATGTCAAGATGGGGGATCTGCCTGGGTATTAGTTCTCCACATTTCAAGGTTTATTTCTCTTTCCGTCAGACCAACGCTATCGTCGGCTTATCCATTGGCTAGAGACGCGAAACGGTTGCTCTGCTTTGTCTTACCATTCCGGGCCGGCAGTCACAAAGCATTTATTCCAATAGATAGGCGTTTGAAACACGTCGTCATTTCGATCGGATACCGTGAGCTAAGCCGAATGGTGAACATAGATCGTCAGGTTCGTGTTATTACGAGCATATTGGTCACCTAACCCAGACAATAATAGCATCAAAGCTGTTTGCACGACAGTGGACGGGCTATTGATCGTCCGTACCGAAAAACGATATCACCTTCGTATTCTAGGTAGAGCGCTAATACTGGGTTAGCTGGGTATGTTACTGTTGGTGGAGGCTATGAATGATCTTTTGAAAACCTTTACTATCCGGACACGGCCCCGGCGCACCCACCTAGTTAGATATATCTACAAACTTGAAGCAATCGAGTATACCCAGATATGTACGTACCTTGGTAGGACATCAAATTGACGTCGGCATTTGAAATGCTCGCCATCAATTCCCTACTTCCCTACTTACTCACCTACCAATCTATCTACACGCTCGTTGCGCCGACCACCCTTCACAACATTACTAAACCGACAGTCGGCTGCTTGAGTAGATAAATCTTGATTTACTAGGCGCTAGCTCGTCGTAGACTCTCAGTTGTTCTCGTGGCCTAAATTCATCATCAGGCAGCTCAGCTTCAGCCATGAAGGGGTAAATTATCCTTCAGCAGATGACTCCCTCTGAGTCATCTTTTGCCCTCCGTTCGAGGGCGAGGAACGAGAAGGGAGGGAGGAGGACTGTCTTATCTCGGAGCGAGCCGTCATAGTTGCCAGGTGTGCATAAGCAGGCGCGATATAATCGCAGCCGATGACGGTAGGCGTGCATGTCTCCTCGAGAAAGATGGTGGCCGGATCGTAGGAGTCGAGGTTGAAAGTTGCCGATCGACGGGCTTCATGGTTACATCGCGCCTCAAGTGCCGCCGCCCCCAGATGCGTATGACCGACCATTCCACAAGTCGAGTTACTCTCTGTGCTCCCTACCGGGGTCACCCGTCCTTACATGTCAATAAAATTCCCGAGTGTACCGAAGTCTGAGCAGCCAATCTGTAACTTCGATGTCCCATGTTATCATGTCGCGAGGACACAACCCTGGTTCCCTACAGCGTACTTACCATCTTAGGCTCGGCCACTTGGGCTTGAGTAAGTATGGATTCAATAGACCTACAAGTCTGTAGCCATTGTCGGCCTTGATGTTACCCACTGCTCTGTAACTCATGTGCAGTAACTCGCTTAACGAGAGAAGGGGAGCCATCTTGAGCTACCTACCTTACCTAGCAGCTACTTAGTGCAACGTTTCAGGGCCAAGATACCTACATAACAGACATCTACCTACAGTACGCAATATGAGATACGTATTAGGTACCATGTAACTAGGTAGTTCACAGAGATGAATCACAGGAATGAACTTTTAATGAACTTTTAATGGTATTATTATTTAAGTAATAAGCCAGAGTATTGTTGATTTCTGATGCCTGCCCCATTAACAAAGTCAGCCTATCGTACTATACCTTGGTATATTCCAACTTCCAGCTGAGGGACGCACCTCGTTCCCTTAGGTACGTAGAATACCTAGGTAGAACCTGGTACATATATGTGCCTCCCTAGCTTCGCATATCGCGTAAGAGCATGCAATGAGAATGGCTACATGTAGGTTAAACGCGCGACCGGGTTACTCATTGGAGAATCTCGGTGAAGGGGTGAGGCAAATCACCAACCACCAGCTGCCTAACAAAGTTCCCCTTCCACCCACCATTCTGCCCCTAACAATCCCTTAACTTCCTCTAGGCAAACAAATACCCAGAGCACCTCCCCTACCTATAGATAAAATATCAGTTCATTTTCTTAAACAGACAACCTGCACATCTGCCCTCCCACACCAAATTCCAGATCAGTTTCCATTTCTGGTATCCTAGCTGCGCTCGGCCCGTCTCGTTGCGCGTCTTAGCCTCGACCAAGCACTCCGGCTCGTATAAGCCGAAGCATACAAAGTGCAAGAGGGTGACCAAGGACTCTAGGTACCTATTCTACCTACGCGCCCTGTCCCAGTTTCTGACTCTGCCCAGTCTCGCAGACCACCTACCACACCCTACTAGGCTACGCAGACTACGAAGGCTACACAGGCTACCGCGGCGGAGCCAGCACGGTCGAGGGAAGGGAGGGGACATGAAGCGTCTTGCTCACAGCAACGAAATTCCCCTGCTCCTCATTACGAAATCTTGCAGAGACCTACATTACTCCAATTTGCCCCTCGTTCATTATCTTGAATTCCTCTGCTCGCATTTTGCGTTTTATCCACCTGGTGGTGTTTGACAAAAAGGTGCCATATCCGTACCAATTACCCCTCCATGTTCACCTTTCTCCTATCCGATCTCAAACAGCTTCATCCCATCATTCTGCACACTATATTTTACCCTTGCGTTTTCTTTCATCCTGCACATTTGATAACTTGTCATCCCAAATCAAACAAAGGAAAATAGCATTCTTAGCCTTAAATCGAGAGATTCTCAAAATACCAATCTGCAGCTATTTGCGCTTTGTATACCCCTTGCTGGGAGCTACCAGTCTGCCACCGCGTCTTTGACCTATAGCATCGTGCAGAAGCTTACATATGCTTTGTTGGAGCTCGAGCCGATGATTGTCGAGCACCTGGTGCAAGCTTCTCTACCCGTGCTAGTATTTGCAATATCCGGATGCGCCCGGAGCCTCAGATGCGAGCAAACCCAATTTGTACGACATAATATAGACACTTACACATATGAAAAGGACATTGGTCTTTCCCCCGCTCACAACGACTTGCGACGACGAGAGGCCATCTACAATTCCCTACATGCTCCTGGAGAAAGGTACATACCGGGAACCCGTGGAGAAGCCCTGTTGCTATAAATCACATCACCCACACTTGGACTCTTGGTGGGGGAGGTCGCAGCGAAATTAGGAGACAGGTGGTACCTACAGGTGCTGCCTCATTTAGGCTAGTGGGCTATTCAGGTACTCTTCCCCTCGTACATGTAGGTACTCCAGGTACCGTAAGTACCTCCTCTGATAAGCGATAAAGAATAGCCACCCCCCGAAATAGGTTGGAAATAGTGGGCTACGGGCGAACAAGCCACCAACCATTAGCAACCAATGCTCTCGACTACTGCGCCTACGGCCCCTCCTTCCTCGACCCTTCTTCTTCACCACCGCCGCCGCCGTGGTTATCTCGATTCTCACCTTCCCTCCTCCACCCGCACAGCGCGACAACTTCCCTCGCAACTCTCGCAACCGCGTTCGCTTTGTTCTTCATCGCCCCCGCGGTTTGACCGCTCAGTCTCCTGGTCGAGGCGTCCCGCAAACTCGTCTACGATGGCCGACTATCGCCATGTGAGGTCTGGCAGCCTCAATATTCCCTCGCAGAGTGGTCCTGGAGCTGCAGGTCCAGCTCCAGGCCAACCTCATGGCCGCTTCGACGGCCCGCGCAGTCCACCTAGTATGGCCCTTCTTTCATATTCGCTTCTCTAATCGCCATTTCCCCGCCTTCCTTAATCTAACACTTCGTTCTTATTTCCTTTCCCACGGCTTCAGCTAGAAGTCACCATCGGAAGCCCAAATGCTAATGCGTACGCCGCGCTTCAACGACAGATACATCCCATGTCCCATGTAAATTCTACCGTCAGGGCGCCTGTCAGGCTGGTCCGGCATGCCCTTTCAGTCATGATCTTGGAACTGCCGCCGAAACCGTATGCAAATACTTCGCAAAGGTATGCGACACGTAACTCAATTCCCCCATTCCCATCCTCAATCCCTGTATGTCATGCAGGCCCGACCCGAGCCTAAGCCCTTGCGCTTGCGCTTACGCTTAACGCCGGGCTACATCGCTCGTTGCGCAGCATCATAAAATAGCGGAATCAGTGCTCTCTTGGCAACCAACGCCAGACGCGGATATGATTACATGTACTGACATGAGCAGGGCAACTGCAAATTCGGTCCTAAATGTGCCAATGTCCACGTTCTGGCCGACGGCCGGCGCATCAATTACAGCAAAAACGGCATCTCCATTGGTCAACCACTCCATCTCGGCAACCGCATCAACCCCGCCACCTACAGCAACTCCAACAGCGCCCTGACCAACTCTTTTATGCGTGCTGATGCCGCAGCCCCGTACAGTCCATCCTATGGATATCCAATCCCTTCCGGCGATTCCTATCAGACCATCGATCGTCGTCCTAGCTTCGAGAACGTACCTGTAATCGATACCACCTACTCCCACACGAGCTCTGGGTACGGCTCCCCTCGAGAAGAAGATCCGACACGACTAGGACTCGGTTTGTCCCCGGCCGCGGCTAAGGGCCTCTCCGTGCTTGATGCCCCTCTACCCGCCTCGTTCGATTCAAATGGCATCTCCAACGCAGCTATCGCAGCCAGATTCCCTGGAGGCGCTTGGCCTTCTTCCGTCCCAACCCAGTTCGGCCTGGACTCTCCCTCTCCATCACTCAACGCTGCAAAAGACTCACGTACCTCCGAAGCTTTAAAACTGCTACATCATTCCGCCTTCGGCAGCAACGATCATCTCTCTTCCGCCGTTACCAGCTCGTCGCCTCCGACTCAGCCCTCCGATGAATACTACGGCCGACGACAGATGCACTCAAGTCGCTTTGCTAGACCCAAAGTACTTAGCAGTAGTGCACCACGCGTGATCTCGGGCCACATTGACCGCGACTGGGAATCCGAGTTCCCCTTCCTCGAAGAGGACTACGTCCCCGATAACTTGAAGGATCTCTTGACACCTGCCGAAAAAGCCCGTCGCGGGTCCCGAGCCGCTGAAGATGAGACGAATAACCACAGAGGAAACGGCTCATCTCCCATCATTCTTGGCATGAGTGGAACTGGTACCCCTAACGCAGAGTCGACCTCCAAGTTTGGCAGTCCTCTCGCATCGAGCCCCAGTCGCTGGGGTTCTTGGTTTCAGCGCCAACAGGAGGAGCAGGAGGCTAAGAAGTTCGCCATTGGCGCAAGTGCAGGAGCTTTTGGCCATATTGGAAGCCCCCTACGCCAGTCGAGCTTAAGTGCCGACGTGTCGAGACCACGTGTTGCAAGCCGATCCGGCAGTCTCGAAGGATTAAGCGATCAGCTGCAGCGTACGCGTATCGATGGAAATGCGAGTGGAGGCGAATCCCCTTTGCTGCACCCACACACCCACATCCCGAGACCAAGCGGACGTAACGGGGAGCGACACGTTAGCAGTGGCTCGATTAGCTCTAGTGCACGATACACAACGCCAATTGGCGAGGAAGAGGGCGAGTTCGTTTTCAAGATGGACGAAGACGGTGAGAGAGACAGTACCATACGGGCCAAGAAGCGAAGCTCTGGTGTAGGCACCATCATGGGGGCATGGGGCTCCAGTTACGCCTCTGCGGCCTCTTCCGGCGGAAAGAAAGATGACAGTTCTTCGAGGGCCGTCGATACTGTTGGTGGCCGTTGACCAGAATGAGTCTGGACCCCCTCGCCTTAGAGTTACGTTTACTCGCGACCAGTAGGGCTTCCCATTCTCGGAAAGCATAGGCTTTTGGACCGTTGGGAGTTGGAAGACATACATGTTGTCAATACGCATGTCTTGCTCATGAGCTATGATTAATGTCCTGGCTGAGACGCCCCATCATGTTGGATGTATATCCGCCTGTTGGATGTCTTTCCACCGAATTTGCTACTCGCGCTAGACGATTTCAGCCACGGCCGCGTTGGCACGATGGCAAGTGATGAAGAAAAATGAATTGTCGACCATTATTAGAAGAATTGGCACATACGAAGACGCATTACCGGCACGGAAAAGCAGCATTACGGCAAAGGGAGAAAGAGAAGATGTAAGATGGGCGGAGTTGGCTGGCAAAAAAACTATTCACCATCCTACTACCATTGTTGCTTCTTGTCTATATCACGTTTTCTTTTCCTTTCTTTTTTTTTCTTGTCCCGTCGCGAAAAGGGCGGCCTACCTTGTATCATGTGAAAGACACCGATGAAGGCGTATTATGGGCGTTCTGAGGGTTCTATGCTTTTCCATTTCTTACTTCTCATCTCGGCAGGGGAAATCGATCAACATAACTATAACTATAGCATCAAGAAATGCAGAAGCAAAAACAATCCTTAGCTAGATGGGGCTGTAACAAACAGGGCAACAAAATCTTTGCTTCCCAACCTCCCTACACGATCACTTTGACACCTGCATTTGCTAAGCATCCCCCTTCTGAAGGAACATGTACTTACTCACCTACCTCGCTCTTCACGTCCTCTTTATACTCCTGTTAAAGATAGGGTATGTAGCTAGTATGCTACCTGACATTGGCCTTTTGAGATTGAGAATAAACGGCTTGAGACAAGATATATACTTGACTTCCATATAACATTATGCGGCGTCGTCTTGTTATGGCCCATAACAAGAGGTTACGTAAAAAATTTTTGAGTTCGCTCTTTTTAATGATGAGGCAGACAGGCAGATTGACACCGGATTAGCTGGGGTTATTTCACTTGTTTGTTCGTTGTGATGAGGCGAATTAGACTGTGTTACTTGAGGATTACAAGACAGATAGGTACGTACGTATATGTGGTTAAATTAAGCTACGGTGATTGTTGATTAAAGTAAACAATGCATGTGGCTGCCTGTCTGTCCTGCTATCTATATAGCTAGGTACCTAGGATGTAGTTCCATGCAAGACGTTTAATAGATGTTGAGATGGTTTGAACGTTAGATTGATTTGATCCACTACCTACCTATTAGTAAAGTTATAAGTTCCTAAAATTACAGGACTATGTATATTCCCTTTCTCTTCCTCCTTCTCTCTTTCTCTTCCTGTTTGCAACTAGACATCGGGTATAAATAAACAAACATAAAAACAGACAGACATAGCCGCAACATAAATAAATATTTATAGGTATATAAAACCATACTTTCCAACTCTCCCAGGATTCCAACCGGAAGTTTGTTCCGGCCAGCCGCGTGTAGAGTTGTGTATCAACCAGTCCAATAAAAAAATCATTCGAGTTGGTGAGCAGATAAATCGATCAATCAATCGCTATGCTCGCGCGCCGAGGCGGCGGCAGCGGCAGCGGCCAGGTCGACGTCGGTCCGTGGCCAGAAGCGGCTCAAGTCGCCCACGGGCAGGTTGATCGACAGCCGCATCTCGCCCGCCATGATGATGAAGACCATGTACCATCCCATCGCCGCTACTACGAAGAGGAGGGCGCCGCCGGCCTGGAAGTTGAGGGTTTGTTTGTCAGAATTTTGGTATTTTTGCGGGGAAAGGGGGGGGGGGGGTCGGAGAGTCGAGTCGGAGGGACGAATAGAGCTCGGACTTTGTGCTGGGAGCATGTATAAAGTAGGGGAATGGTTTTGTAGGATGGCTGACTTACTACCTGCAGGCGTCCGGCTGTTACATAGTCGCCTGATGCTAGCTTGAAATCTAGTATTATATGGAGTCAGTGTCGAGCTTCCCTCTAGACAATTATATGAAAGAGACAAGTAGATTCATCCCCCTCGCAGCCCCTCCTCAGTATAAAGGAGACTTATCCTTTCATGGTACCGAGCAGAAGAGAGAGATATATATATACCCACACACGCCCGCACATACACGCATACACAGAGAGAGGGGGGGAGATAACTCACAAGCACCAGCAAGCACAAAAACAGAGGCGGAAGCGAGGCCGAAGGTGAGGGCGAAGACAATGTTGATCTTGACTGTGAAGATGAAGAAGGTGAAGAGCGCAAAGCCCCAGACGATCAGGTAGAGGGCTATGTCGGTGTTGTAGGCCGGGTTGGCGGTGCCCGTCGGATCACCTGAGGTCGCGTAGGGCAGGGATAGGCCCAGAGAGGGAAGCTGGAGAACGCCGAAGGAGAGCCAGAAGACAGCGAAGAGGCCCATCGTCATCACTGATTGAGAAGTGTGTTAGCCTTTTGCCTTGTTTTTTTATATATTTTCTCTTCCGTGTTTTACTCGTGTCCAGTTTCAATATTTGCTAGTTGTGTCGCTTGCTCGAGTCACAACGTAAATTTTTTTTTTCTTTCTCTTCTTTTATTTTCTATTCTTTTTGTTTCTCTTTCTCGTCCATATCCCAGGCTTTGTTATATGCCTTCCACACGATACAAGCAATAGCTTTACCATATTAAATTAGAGAGCAGAGAGAGACTTGAGGACTTACTAGGGAAAAAATTGCCCATTATCCACTCAAACACCATGGCGAAGATCAAGAGCACAGGACCAACGAAGAAGAAGATACCGACGACGGGCGCGAGGCCTTGGGCGCCACCCCAGCCCATCAACACTATACCAAAGGTAAAGGTCGAGATGACGAAGCCCATGAAGCCGAGAGCGGTCGGGTTTGCAAACCGCCGGTTGTAGTCGCCTACATGCGGTACCTTTGGGGTGAGGTAGAGCTGTAGTGTACATAAGAGTGTTAGTCAAAGCAGGTAGAGAGATATGCGTATCGTATTCGCAGGAGAGTGCCAAGTGAGATTAATGAGATTATTTTATAGAGAAGCACAGAGCAGTGTATGCTCAGAGTGACTGACCTTCTCGAAAAGCTCGGGCGGCATAGTAACAGTAGTACCAGTCCGATGAAGCCCCTTCTCAACATCATGATTACTGTCGACAGTATCGCTATCATGACTCGCCATCTTGCTCTGTCCCAATCTATACAACTGCTACTTAGACTGCCGACTTATATATCACGTTATCTAAGTTAGGTGTGGAAGCCGTGACGGAAGGAGGGAGAGAGGTAGCAGGAGAAGCGCCTACCTTCACGCCAGAGGTGGTCCATAGTAGATACCTTATATATGTGTGCCTAGGTACATCTCTTGTGTAGGTATAGAATCATCCATGTGGATGCATTTGGGTTAAGAGACAATGACATGTGGCAAATCCGCTGCGCAACAAAGCCCTGACCCCGTCAAAATCTCTGGTCTAGAAGGTCAGTAAGAATAATGAGAGCGAACGAAGGCCAAGACAAGAAGACATGGGAGCCCAGGTCTGTTGGTCAGCCGGTCGACCCTGACCCCTTCATCACATCAACCCCGGCCCTTACCCGTCCCCATATCCGTACCCGTCTCCGTGCCTTGGCAAGTCAGTCGCCTTTCAGAAGTCCCATCAGAGTACTCCTCTTACATCTTGAAAGCTTTAGGATTTGATCTATCTCAAGATTTAGTACCTGACAATAGACAGGTACGCATGCGATGTTGAACAAAGGTGCAACAATATATCTCACGAAGGCCGGGATCCTATCTTTCCGCATGGCATACGGAGATCCAAAAGGACCAGAAGGACAATGGGAAGTGGTAGGTGAATGTAGTAACAAAGGCCTTAGTTACCAAGAAGACTAAGGGGTCTCGAAGTCAGACAAACAAACGCACGAGGTATGGCCTTAGTCCCATACAGCACACCACCCAGGCACTAGCTGATGAATTGGATTGCGATTACCTACTCCACATATACCCGTTCCCGCGTCTCCCACTCTACCTTGCTGTTACCGTTGCCTTTACCGTACCACGCCACCATATGGCATGGCTTAAATCCTACCATATATATCTCCGCTTGAATACCACCCTGCTTTTTCGAGCAGCTGCCCCCATCCTCGGAGAAGTCGTTAACCTATCTAAGTCTTAGATCGTCCCTATGTTATCGAGAAGTAACCGACGAGAGCGGACTTTTGTAAGTTGGCAAATAAGAACTCGTCCTTCTCGTCTTTCGAAGAAGGTCTATAAGCGAATTACATTGTTGGAAACCTAGGAAGCTTGAAAGAGAGTCGAGCTAGATAGATAGATAAGTACATAAGTACTTACATAGCTATGTTCAGTAAGCGTAGGTTATGTAACGATTTGTCCTTCGGATCCGGAAGCTGGTCAGACAAGCTACCTACACATTCATTCACTATCTGCCGACTTTTCGCCAAGACAAAGCCCCCGAGAAACCAAGGACCCAGCCCTGCGGAAATGAGAACACCGGTTCCCATGTCCTTGTCCTTGACCCCGTTCTTGTCTTTTCTCGCGGTTGTGCCCCAAACCCGACTACCCAGGTAGGTTTACGGCCGCGAAGCCCTTTCTGGGTCGTAGGGCGCCTAGATACGTTGCTTATAATGGGGTATCTATATGTCTATATTAACATTTCTGCTATAGGTCTAGGTATCCGTGCCCTCATGTGATTGAAATACATATCTGTATGCTTGCTACTCATGGTGGAATGTTCACCATTCACTTTGTCGCGTGAAAAGTTCAGGTAAGTATTGTAGAAGTGTTTGCTCCCTATCCCTCCTTCCCTCTGCTTCTCACCTCATTCGCGCGCCTATGAAGTGACAAGATGTTTAAGAAGTGAGTAAGACATTCCATGCCGTATTCCATGCATATTTGCTACACTACCTACTGTAGGTATACCCCCTGTCATCATCCCGAACTCCAGCGTTTCCCCAATAATCCCAATCCACCGGCCCCAACTTTTCTTTGATGCGGGGTTTTAGCATACAGCGTATGCCGTACCTACCTCCTACACAAAGGCCTCTCTTTACCTGCCTAGGGTACTATCTACCTACGCATGCGCGCCGGGGATGCGAGTGGGTTCTGGTTGGTCAATTGCTTTGCGTGTTTTATTTTTGTCTTTTTGCTGCCTACCTGCACAGTCTTCCCCTTTTATCGCACACACTACTCTGATGCCTTCATAACTAGCTAAACTCGGTTGTTTGGCCGAATTAGTAGTTCTTGTCGTCGCACTGAATGGAGGGGTAGACGGATATCTGTCTATCTCACTCCGGTTCTGGAGAATGAGATGATCGATGAACCGATTACCGATTACCAAAGCCGTTTAATGTTACCTTACTTGCTACCTTTCAGGTGCGGCTAGTATGTATGTAAGATATATCATGTAAGCTAGTTGGTAAGAAGGAAAACAGGCTGATTGACTGAACTGAGAGCTAACTGGCTTATACGAAGGCCTCGCTAATGCAGGTTCGCAGACGTGCTGATGAGGCGACAGAAAAAGAAACTATGAGAACTACTGTACATCCACGTAGCAGGTATGCATTATATTGGTTACATTATTCTAAAAACTGTTGGTTCGCTTCCATGCTATGTAGATCATACAACGTAACTCATAATCCAGATACAATATATCCGCTATCGCCCTTCCTACCTTACGTATGATATATTGGACACGCCAACCACGAATCACGCGAGAGTAATAAATAGTATTCTACTTGGTAAGTTGGCAGGTTGGCAGGTAGCACGTCTCGGGACTTCAAGTAGCATCGACGGCTTGGCAATGGACCCACGGTTGCACCTTTCTTAGCGGTAGCGAGATGCCATCGCGACACGAGGGCAAGCCGAGGCGAGGGTGGTTCGTTACTCGCGATGGAGGGGCGCATTGTGATACCCACCGATATAGGAGTTTTGACGTTAGCGTAAGTTCACTGGTGGGCTGAAGCTTGAATAGGGGCTGGACAAGAAAGCAGTATTCGAGGCGAAAAAGTATTGGATATCAGGATTTTAACATAGGTACATATCTAATACTTGGAACGCTTCTCAATCTCCTATGGACAAGCCGCAGAGACAACCCTCTCAAGTTGTCGAAAATAGCTCCTAACACAAGGATGGGTCCCTCACCACATACACACATGCACACCCCTCGAAGTTCCAACCCCCACTGCGCTTGCCCAAGCTGCCGCTGTCCCTGTATGAGAGACACTACCCTATACATTCTCCCCACTATCCTGTTCTCCTGTTCTCCTCCCCGCCCCTAGCCTCTCAGCGCCTCTATCAAAGAAACCGTGTCATTTTCACACGTACCACCATCGCATGCATCATAGATACCCACACATATCCATATATCTATGCTAACAATGCGTAAGCCTCCATTGAGCACAACACAGTGCGATGCACTTGATAGAGAAGATCTCAACCAAGGCAAGACAAATCCGGAAAACAGACAGGTTGATAGATACCTAGTTAAGCGGTTTGGAGTCGCAGTCGCAGTCAAAGAGGGGGGAGAGAACCCATTTTCATGAAAAATGTCCGTGTCGTCACCTATTACTCTACCCTGCGCTGCCGCCAAGACCCGGGCGAAAAATCCGTCCCCGTACGCTTACCCCATCTCCTCGTTCTGCCCTTGCGCAGCTCAAAAGCTACCTACTAACCTTAGCTACCTAAGCTAGTATGTATGTATGTATGTATGCTATAAGTAGCCGCTCAGCCATCGCGTTACATTGCATTTGCATACGTGCATACATGCATGCATGATAATGTCATGGCAGCAGTATTAAGACATTACGAATCAAAATCAGATTTTAGACGACCGGGGAGCAAAGTAAATCTACCGTCGGGGAAAACATCCCATTTCGAAGATGGGCTTCGATATCGGAGTTTTTGTTCCCTCTGTCTTCGATACTCGTTTATTTTTATTCATCTTTTACTGACTGAGTATCTAGATCTACGGTTGAAGATGCGTACCTAGATACAGAATATGAATATTTTGGGGGCAGTTTGCACGTACGTAACTGATTAGCCACCTCGACATTCATTAGATAGGTCATGTTATCTCAGAGGAAAATAAAGGATACTGTAACACACCTTCCCTATTTTCACCAATGTCTCTTTTCTCCTGATGCTATAGACTCTGATTCGTATTGATGATAGCATAAGCCTACAGTCGGGAAATGAACGACACCCCCTTTTCTTTTTTCCTCTCTTCCTTCGCAAATGACAACAGGCTCGAATAGCACAATCTTACATCCTCTGTTGAGCATATCCGGATTGTTACGCTCTTAGGCAGGCTTGCCAAACTCAACTCCTCGCAATTAACACTCCCGGGTAATTACTCACGACCCCCCAAAAAAGAAATTGCGCCAGACTACGAGCCGGCTAGCAGATAGAACCTTCAACACTATCCCCCCGTCAGGATACTCTCTCCCTCAAAGGGGCAGGGAAGAAGGATCAGGCCTGGTCATGCGAATGAGCCAAGACCCTAAGAATCTCTCTATCGCCCTCAAACGCCGTCCTGCCATGCAGAAAACGATGATTATCCACAATATACCCCTGTCCAGCCGAAAGCTCAACGCCGAAAGCTCTCTCGCATATGAGATCCTCCAGTCTGGGCAGCATCGATAGCATGGCCGGAGAGAAGCGTATGCCGCCATCGAGTCGGAAGCGGATGATCATGTCTCTCATACCCCCCTCCTCATCTGACTCGGACGACTCGTGGCTTTGGTCTTCGTCTTGGTCCTGCTGAAGCCGGACGATAATAGGCCGCGCGGCGAAGGACCCGTCGTCGGATTTGAAGCTCGTGTGAGACGGCGAGGTAGAGACCATCATGTCGTAGAGCGCAGGCTCGTGTACGCGGATGTATTGCGCGACTTCGCGCCCGTCGACGAAGAGGGAGGCGCCCCCGCCGCCTGTGGCGGGCGTCTTCAGGGCCGTTGCGAGGATCGCCGGGGGCTTGGCCCAGCCGCTTCGATCGGTATGGAAGAAGAGTTCTGTATGGGTACCAAGGGTTGTTAATACCAGAGAGTATGTCTCGCGTAGCAAGGTGTTTATCAATTTGTCTATTTTCCTCTCGGTGTCGTAATGATGATACGTTCTTCGAGTAATACAGGTTTTTTGTGTTTTGGCTGGCTTACCTTCGGAGGTGTACCCCTTGCCTACCAAACCAGGCGTGTTACGAATATGGCTCACGCAGGAACCCTTCTTCTCCTCGTTCCGTGGACGGATCGGTACGCCCAGGCTCTGTGTTAGCTCGACGAGTTCCTGCTCGCCGCAATTATTGACGAAGACGATGCCTTCCTTGCTTAGCCGGTCTCGCACGGCTTCGATATCACGGGCATCGTCAAATTTCGGGCCTGTGATTATATATATATGTCCGATTAGTAAATGGCAGGGAGCGGGTGTTAGTGTTCTCCGCAACATGAATCTCTCTTTTACTTACTTTTAAACCCTCTACCACAAACCTTGGGGTCCATAGTTTAGCGTCCTTAAGGGTGGCTCTCTACTAGTCGTGGCACTTTTCAGTCGTGGAAATTTTTCTTTCTCGGTTGAGGCCTTCTTCAGGTTGATGAGAGTCTGCGCATAAATTTCAATATATAACGTGCGGGTTAGCAGCAACAGATAGATCACTTGAGGACAGAGAATGAGGTAGACAATAACAACAATCGCCTTCAATAAAATAGACATAATGGCCGAAGAACTCTGAATCGATGGTGACGTCCGTCTCAGCAGGTGATGAATTCCATTGTTCAACAAGAGGTTGTTCGACACGTATGACCTGCACAAGTTCGCACTGCACAAATCAAGGCGTATTGTCCCAATTTAGACGCTTGCATGCACAGATAACTCGGGATCCTCGTGCGAATGTTGAACTCGTGGCAAGCGCTTGTGCGAGTGTCTGTTCTGTATACCTCATCTACGTCAGAACCATTCAACAAGCGGCACCTAAAACGTATTCCCTGTGACACTATCATCTGGTACGACTTCGTCGGTCGGTAACATAAATAACATGTAAGGCAGTTTCTCATGAGCTTACCCTGATCTGGGAACATGAAACCATGATATAAGATAGAGTAGTTCCAATGTGAGTCGAAGGATGATTCCGGATGCCAGACGCACCCAACGTATTTGTATCATCTATAGTGTTGCAGTTAGGGCAGTTAGCAAGATTAATTTGATACTTATGCTGAGTCGAGTGCTGACATAAGTTGAGTTTTCCTCACGGAGCTCTATAGACATTGTTAGAACCCCTCGGATATTCGCAATACGTGTTCGTGGCCCTGATCGTTCACATCTAACAGTACCATGACACCACAGCCGAATAGCTACATATTTTTGTACGTGGTCTCTGAATTCAGGGGCCTATTCTTGTCAGCCATGATCTAATTCCTACCGCAAACATGACAGGTTAATATTTAAAATGGCAATGCACCGATCTTGTTGTCGCGTAGAATATATATCGTCAATTCCTACTCGGGATTAGCGACATTGTTTTTTCCGTGACACTTGTCACATCCGGTGTAATTGCTAAGCCCCAGAGAACCGTCCAGTCTTCAATGTTGAGGTGACACACATGGCGCTCATTCAAGCCGGGAAAAGATATTCTAATGTTTTCCTGTTCTCACACCCAGCTTCCATATACTGTCCTATGTTTCCTCTGCACGACATGATTCTCACTCAATTAAAAACGTGCGTATGAGTCTATATTACATCTTCTAATTTCCGGTGTAGAGCGTCATTGATAACACACACAACCTCTGAGTCTACATATTTCTCCTCGTGGAGTCCCAATCAAGGGGCCAGACACGTCTCCCAAGCACCTCTTAAGCTTCCCTACTCTAGGGGATCTCATATTATCTTAGTCACATTATCAGATTGTATTTTCTAGATGGGATGATCGAAAACTAAGCCCGACTTACCGAGCTTCAGTCTGTGATCCAGAATTTAAAGCCAACATATCTCCTCGTCAACGTCTTTTTTCAACAAGTTCTTCGGAATACCGTTTCACACACACGTCCATGCTAACCCGACCCATGCCCTCAATAATACTTTGTCACAACAATAATATCCGAGAACAAAGTGACTGAATCGTCAGTAACGATACTTATAACAGCCTTCAGAAGCCGGAGCAGAGAAATACCTCAGCTATCCTTGTCAAAGAGGTATGTAGGTACACAATGCAATGGTCGTCTCGACTTTCACCAATATCAAGACCAATCCGTTGAGAATAAATGATAAGAATCATATTGTTTCATAGGAAGCCTTGCGGCTGTTGCATTTTCCTCTATATATGGCCAGCATCCAGATAGAACTTTCACCTTAGGTGTTTGTTTGATGAAGTATATACGCATGCATTTGTTCATGTACAGCCCGAGAAGTCAGCAATGACATCCGTTAGCCTTGCTCTTCTTATGGATCGTTAAAGTCCCGTCCTCAAGCAGCTCGGCTCCGATCTCTTAAACCCCGTAAGAAACCCGTTATACGAAGTCTTAGCTTATCGGCATTGTTATCGATATTGGTATTGCTATTATTATTGGTACTGATATAGGTATGGGTAATGCCAGCATTTCTCGAAGACGCAGTAGCAGTAGTGGCCGTGCTGGTCGTGATAGTAGGCGGAGAAGACGAAACACGAATCAGCGATAGCAGCGACGGCGATGCGCTAGGATTGGGTGGTGATCCCGCGATGTCTGTTGGTCGACCTGTGAATGACAAAGCGCAGAAAAAAGTCAGTATCTGTTATTTGCACGGCTTGATCTTGACCACCATGTTTAGTACGGCGGTCCTTATACCATGCTATTGAGTTGATAGTTGACATTTAGGCTAGAAGGGTGGTAGGTGGGTGACAACGAGATAATAGAGGTGAAGTATGTGTGTTAGATAAGAAAACATGAAGCAAGCAAGTGACCGACATAAACGTGCATGCATGCACGTAGGGTACTTGAGCCTCCCGAAACCTAATAATAAAACAGGGCAAAAGATTTGGAATCAATAGAAGGTTTTTTTTTTTTTTTTTTCCCAATAAAAAAGAGGGAAAAAAGAAAAGGGAAGTTTCATGCATACGGATATTCCCCGCACCACCAATTCCGTACCCGCGGAACCCCGAGTCGCATGCTTCGACGACACGGTCATCGTCATCCCCATCTTCATCTTCATCATGGTCGTAGCAGTCGTCGGTACCGGCAACAACCACAAACGGGACGTCTCCGCGATTCGTTCTCGTCCCTTTACCCGCGTGTGTATGAGTATGAGTACGAGTACGAGTATGGGCGTCCGTTCTCAGTGAGCCAGCTCTGTTTTTTCCTTTCGCGTTCGCATTAGGATTGTAATTGGCGTTAGCACTAGCATTGGCGTTAGCTTGTCGAAGATCCGCCACCGACACCGCCCGCACAAGCGCCACGCGCCCTTGGATGCGCACGCGATGCTGCCTTTGTCTTCTTAGCCTCCTTGTCGGTAGGAGACGATCTGTTTCCGGGTCCAGATCCGATACCGATGGTGCTGTTATCTCATCATCGTCAACGAGGATGCTCACTCTGTTATGATAATGGTCTGCATTAGAGGCCCAACTGGATGGCGGTAGCCTGTCTGTCGATGTGGCGGGCGATGCACATGGTCGAGAGCGCGTCGATACCATTTTGTTCGCACTTCGGTGGCGTACGTTGGATCAGGGCAAGGTGAGTAAATAGGTGGTGGGAAGTTTGGCAGATACGACATAAAATCCCATGCGAAAAACATCAAAGTTAATTGGAATCTATATCATCATACATGGTTCCATGTAGCTAGTCTGATTGATTCAAGCCCGCTTCTCTAAGGAATGCAATTGTTCTAGAAAGAAGAATACACACCCCTAGATGGGGTTAGAGAAAAAGGGGGAGATCAATACCTCTCTATCTGCCTAGGAATCTACAACGTAATTGTCTCGCGTGTACAGATGTAACACAAAATTGATTGACAAAAATGGGCGACGGCGATCCCCTGCAAGGACTTTTTTAACGTACCGGAGGTAGGCCGCGCTAGGAATGGGCATTTAATAAAAAGACCTTGTCAGCGTCGTGGCGGATAGTTCAGCCGTGGGGGCGGCTGAGACCGCGTGTTGAATATATACCGCAGGAAGTCCGGAAATTTTTCATAGTAATGTTACATCGACCTCCTTATTGATAATAGGTAGACAGAAGATGAAAAGAATGATGAAATAATTGTTTAGCTTTAAAGATAAGGGTGGCCCGTGACTAAGAGATATCTATAACCGGAGAGTACGGAATCGCGGCTGCACATGTGTAAGAACTGTGCCTGTCAAGGTAAAGTCCGGTAGGTTGAGAGTTTAAAGTAAGACCTAATGAGAACACATTCAACGGACCAATCCCTACATAGGTAGGCTGTAAACAAATGTTACTTTGGAGAGTGACACAACCGGAGCCCGTATCGAATCCCGAGACCGAGAATAGCACGTGCTTGGCTGGAATCGTGATTGTATCTTCAGCATCTGGCCGCCCATCAAATACAACAACATGTCATGGGAACAAGGCCCGGTTCGGTCGAAAAGATATCATATGCTGCGCTGTAGAATGCTTTGTTGGGAGGCAGATCTACTCCTTAATGTCTTATAATGCAACTTCATGAAAGCAAGGCGGCGTCATTCTTTCCCTTTTCTAGCAGCCATTTCCAAGAGCAGATGCTACCAAACAGAAATCGAATATTGCGCTACCAGATGCTTCGTAGATAGACATCCTCTAAAACCTTGGGCCAAGCAAATGCAACTAGTGGGAGCCGGGACAGTTTATTTTTTGCCCTTTTTAACAGGCTTTCCAAGGGCTCTCTCGCGTCTCGCTTGCTCCTTCGCTTCGAGCGCCCGGGCCTTTTCCTGTTTTCTCTCCTCCAGGTCCTCCCGCTCTGCCTGCGTTGAAGTTAGCACCTATATGTTCATCGCGTATTGCGTGATAATTCGAGGGTTAGACATACCTCCTTTTTCCTTGCCGCATCTTCTCGCTCTTGTCGGATTCTTGCCAGACGTTCCATGTCGCTTTTGACCTTGTCGCCCGTCGCTTGTGCTTGTAGTTTCTTATTGTCGACAGGTTCCTTCTTAAGCGACATTTTCTTCACTGCCTCGGTGGCGGCAGCAACTTCGGGTGCTGGCACTTTGGTCTGTTTACGGGCAGCCTTGGAATGGTTGGGGTTGGCCGGCATGTCCGCCTCATCGTCTTCCTCCTCTTCGGAGTCGCTCGGCAGGTCGCCGACTTGGACTTGTCCTTTCTGTCTCCGAGCTATAGCCGCATCTTTCTGGGCCTTCTTAGCAGCCTTCCGCTCTTCACGGGTGAGCTCTCGTTGTTGTGAGGGGCCGGCACCCGAGACACCGTCCGAGCCGTCTTCAGAGTCATCTTCGGAGTCTTCCTCTGAATCTTCTTCGCTATCCTCGTCGCTATCCTCGGCGCTATCTTCCTGTTCTTTTCCGGCTTGGCTCCAGATGCTAACTTGGAATCCGTCATCGTCGCGAGGACCGAGGTCACGGGAGAAATGCTTCCCACCTGTTTGGCAAGTTAGTCAATATGCATCTCACTTGCAAGATTACCGCCGCCGCGATTGTTAGGTGGGCATTTTCTAACGTACCTCCTCGTGTGAATTTCTTGAACTTGCCGCCGCGACCCCGCGAATTGGCGCCAGGCGCTGCTCCTCTTCCAGACATGTTGTTAAGTAATTGCTTGGTGAACAGCTCTGTATGCTGAAAAGCTCTGCGTATATTTTGATATAAATATCAGTTGTAAGGTTCAATCCTTGAACAGTATATTGTGTTTTTGTGTCAAGTAGAGATTGGTAGAGACTGGTAGATTGGAGTGTTGAATGAAGTGGTAAGGTAGGAAACAAACATAGGTCTACGGCGACCATTGTATATATACCTTTTTGAGAGGGGACTGAAAGAATAGAATGCACGTGTGCACTTACGCAAGCAACGGAATTACCCAAATTTTAATCGCAAAATTGCGCGGTATCAAATGACGAAGCAAAGGATGATCAAAGTCAAAGTTTAACTTCTCCCGCATCAAACGCACATCCCGCCTACGAAACCTCCCACTTCCTCGAGGATAGCGGGGTAGATTTCGAGATAAACAATGTACCTAGGTACCTATCAAGGAACCCTGCATGTGCTCTTTATCCCGTTACGGTCTAGCGCAAAGGTATCTATTCTATCTAACTCTAGTGCGGTCCAAGCTTGACCCACTCATTTTCGAAGTTTATAAAACTTAGTCGCGAAAATTGTTTCTTCCTCTTCTTCTCTCTTTTCTCTCCCATGAAGAACAATCCTTCATATTCACTCTGGCTTTTGCTGCTCTTTGGAGTTCTCAATGGCAGGTTGGAGGGGAAAGTGAAGGAGAGAGTAAGACTTTGCAATTCGATCACTTACCCTCTGTCCCATTGCAGTTTTCTGCCGTTGGGTACCAGAGAAATCATTTGCATCGATACATTCCGATGGCCTACATGGGTGTCTGCTTCGCTTGAATTTCGATGTTTTGCGTATCCCGATACGTGTTGCTTGGTCGTTTGAGTCTTTCGGTCGTGTAAACCTTGTTCGGTATAATCAGCGTTGATCGCGTAAGAGCATCGTTGCCCGCGCAACAGCCTGTCCAAGCGTCATATTTGAAGAGTTAATGCCTATGCAAACTTTATATATATGTCAACGCGCTCCGAGCCATATCCTTGCAGCGTCGTTATCACAAGACTCATCGTCTATAATTTATTCCCAATTCAATAGTAAGGTTCTATAAAACAGATTGTCTGTGGCGTGGTGTAAACAAGGCTTAGAAAAACAGGTTTCTGTGCCGAACAATCGTTCTTTAGCATTACGGTCAATAGGGATTCATCAGATTCCTCAAAGCCATAGCCCTTTGTCAGACCAGATACGAGCCCGTAATGACCATGATAATAGATCTAGCACTTCGAAACTAAGTTTCGTCAGCCCGCGTGTGACTTTCCCTCGCCTGAAATGACATTCATTGGGTGTTCTCGCTGCCGCAGTGACGGTTCTTGATGACCTGATACTTCTAATTGTCGAGAAAGCCAACTCTGTCGCCGGTCTTCGGCTCCTAAGGCCTTAACGCGGAAACTTGGAATATGCTCAGAGATACACAGGTTCAAGGCATACTGTTGCTATGGTGACAACACTGCTTCCCTTATAATGGGTGCCGGTAAGTAGGATCTAGTATTCTGAAGGAATGTCAGAAGACAGCAGCGTAGTAGAAGATTTTCGTGCTAGTTTATGAAGTAATGAAATCTGATCTTGATCATCCTACAATTCCTACACATCCGAATCAGATGTAGGCTGAAGCTTGAAACGCCTCTGGTTGGAACATACTATTTTCGCTCTGATCTTTCGACATCCCTCAGCCTGTGACTGTCAAGTTCTAACCTTGTACTCCAACCCTACTGAATACAGGTAACTCAATGCCAGCAGGGACAAACCTTCCGGGAAATAACTGACAGAGACAAAGATATGCACTTGCTTCACTTCATACGTACCGAAAATAAAGTAGTACCCTGTAACTCTAGACCTAGATAGATGCAAGATCAGCACCGGTGAAATAATATATCTAGTACAGGATCTGACTTACCGTTGGACAAGCATATACCTACGTAGGTAGTGAGATGAGGGTCATAGGTGTCACATAGGTACTTCTGCACGAAGCCATCAAAGTTCAAATCCCCAGCAGGGGATTTTCCATCAGCCGTCAAGAACAAGGTGTATGTGATACCATTGTTATGCTCCGAAGTGCAGGACTGTCTCCTTTATTTATCCTAGTATATAAGATACACTCTTTGCACCCTGTCTGGGCCAGAATGGAAGTGAAGTGAAGTGAAGTGAGCTGGAGTAAGGCTACTCATTTAGAACTCTAAGATCATCTTAGTTCCCATAGGTTAGCACGACTTTCTGTAATGTAGGACAAGAGATAAGAGATACAAATGACCTACACAGTGACACTATCACACATCACATAACAGCATAGCACAACAGACAAATGCTCATTCACTCAAAGATATATCTCGCCGTCTTGAGCAAGCGGCCTGCTCCTGCCTTCCATTCCCTTTGGCTCGCACATTTCCCACTAACCCCTATTATCACGCAAGGTACTTAGGTATCTCAAATCTCATCGTCGTCGAGAAACTCCATCTTCCCCAGACCCGCGTCTTTGCCCATTCCAACCAACCACATCACATCCCTACGCAATAAAACGCGGGTCCCTGCCTTCCCTCTGTAAACCATATAAACCCCAACAATACCACCTTTATTCCAACAAGCACTGATCCAAACGGTGCAGCGGTCGAGGGACCTGGCAACACAACATGGAGTTGTCAAGTTCAATTCCCTCCTTCGCTAACTTGCAATATTTGCGATGATGATAGCAGTACGATGGGTTTGGAAATGACGGACTCCCCCTCCTCTTGTCAAAGAGAGGAGGAGGGGGGGATACTTATCCAATGATTAACACGGGAGATATGCACTGAGCAAATGGTTTTTTCTTTTTTCCTTTTCTTTTCTCCCATCTTCTTCCTTGTCCCTTTGCTTCTGTTTTCTCTGGCTACTTAGTAGATGTCGTCCAACACATGAGATAGGCAAATAGATCAATACAAATTGATGGTTAGCTACCTATCAGGGCTGGGCACCTACTTAGTATGGTAATTTCAATCATGATATATGTGTTAAGAATGATATTCTTATGTAGTTACATATATATATATACATCCCCAAGGAGTAGGAGGAAGAGACATTTTAGTGAATACGAGTAAGGGAAAGAGAATGAAAGACTAGAATAGAGTACCTCTCATACGGCCTGGATACCAATAACCAGAGCGAACCAACAGAATCTTCATACCTAACTCATCTTCTAATCTATCCTAATTGTTCTTTGGAACACTATGGGCCTGTAACATAAAACAGGTAGGGATTCAGCAGCCTAATGCTCTACGTCAGTGTCATCCGATCACAGTTGCTATCAGGGCCGACCAAAATGTATAGGATCGGATTGGGGTTCCCCATAACAACGCTGACCGATGCAAAGACCCTGCCAAAAGAATATCACACGTATAATCTCTCGAGCATCTGACAAGACACAAGCATATCCGAGAAGAAAAGCATGGAACAAATTTCTATACAGTAGTACAATGGTGGCGATATCGACTTATAGAAAACGTCGTGCGGCCGACCATGAGATTATTGTCATCAAGACTCTTCTCTTCTCTCTCACACAACTGGCTTCTCTCCTCTTCTCCCTACTCTACTCCATCTCGCTCTCCTCCTTTATGGCGACCGGCGAATTTGACAATACCGCATCGACCGGTTTTCGGTTATTTCGCTCAAGCTCAAGCTTTCACATTTGCCCGTATATCCGTTACGCATGCATAGTTTAGATACCAGACCACCGCGCCGAGGGAAAAGAAAAGTGAAAACCAACACGACCCCATTCTTCCAAGTCTAAAGCACGGATGTTTTGTTTAAACAGGATTGTTGTGTACGAGTAGTGTTAGCTTTTAATGTACAAGGTTCAAGGTGGCCTAGTTGGCGTCGGGTTGGCTTAGGATGTAGTCAACAGCATGGTTAACTGTATCGCAACACGTTAGTATAGTGATTACAGAAAGTGCGTTCACTTCCAAGAGCAAGCAATTGCGATTCACATACCGCTGTGGATACCATCCGCATCCTTATCAGGGATCTCGATGCTGAACTCCTATTTGAAAGTTAGCAATTAATCGGATTTTGCGATCGAGCAATAGTGACATATCTAGCGAACAGAGATGCGCCTGGAGCCGCCGGGTGATCCGTACCTCTTCTATCGCCATGACAACCTCAACTGTGTCCAAGCTGTCCAGACCAAGATCGTTCGCGAAGTGCGCAGTGGGCTTGATCTATTAGATGTTAGCGATATGAAAGCGGCGTATCGAGTCGCGAAAAATATCGCGGATCGGTATGTGACATACATTGGTTGGGTCGTTGACCTACGGAGTATGATGTTAGCGCAAAGTTTCGTCTAGCAATTGGCCATACAAGGAAATTTTCAATGCATTGATTCGCGGTGACGGCATCGGTGGATATAGCATCCAGACCGCCTATCAAAGCCATAATCTCAAGCCAAGATCATTTAGAGCCCCAAGGGCATACCATATGGCCGTAGAGAGGTGTGGCCCTACTGTACGCCAAAACGTAGTCTAGCTTACCTTATCGAAGCCGTTCAGGATACCCATGATGCGGCTCTCAACCTCCTCCTTCTTTAGACCGCTAGCAGCGGAGTACATCCGTACAGCAGAGAAAGCAGTAACTCTAGATGCGGGAGCGAAAGCAGCTGTGGCTCTGGGAACAACGAAGGCGGACCGGGCGGCGACAGGTCGCGCGGCAACGCGAGAGGCCGCGACGGCGGATCGTAGGATAGCTGTTCGGAACATTTTCGGGCGGGTAGAATTAAGTATTCGCTCAATTGAATGAGGTAGGATTGCGGGTAGGTGAACGTTGAAGGATTTCGAGTGGGCGGAGAAGGTTAATGATGGTGGTCGAGGAGAGAGTGGATTTATCGACTGGTTTAAAGTGGTTGAGATAGGTCAAGAGAGCTTTCAGCGTCTGACGAAGGAGGTCATGATAAATTTCTCGTCTCCAGGGCTCCATGTACATCCGAGCTTGGGCCTGCGGAGCTAGCGGTATTCGGGGGTAGCTGCACGTGATTTATAGCAGATAATTCCACTGTAAGTGATGACACACACTGCGGACGAGTGGCTACAGCTGGCTGCGCATTTATTCACTTCCAAGGTTAGCCAGAGCAACATTAGGTGATACATGTACCAATGACCTTCGAGTTGATCGTCATCCAATCTATCTACCTTATGTACTTTATGTACTTTATGTACACGAGATACAGAATACATATATGTATGTACGGTGTCTGCCAGATCGTATACCGCATTCAAATTATCACACAGTTTTGAAATAGCTCTTTTCAATATGATCTAATTAATTAGATGGACAGCAACAACTTATGTTACAAGCACAACTGTAGGAAAACGATTGTAAAGCAGGTGTAAAGGCAACCGGCCGTGTACGCCACACAAACGAAAATTGCTTCATAGGAATATAGGTAGTTTATATGTACAAGACGACAGACATATCCCTACAAATCTCGTCGTAGGAAAACCAATGCGCTTTTCGTTTTATCTGTACGGAGCATCGGCTCTAATGTTAGCAGCCAGCTCGGGCTCCCACTTATCTCCGTTGGCCAAAAGTTTCTCTTTGTTGTACAATAACTCCTCGCGTGTTTCTGTAGCATACTCGGCGTTTGGTGATTCGACAATGGCATCAACAGGACACGATTCCTGGCAGAAGCCGCAGTAGATGCACTTAGTCATGTCGATGTCGTAACGGGTTGTCCTCCTCGAGCCATCAGCTCGCTCTTCAGCCTCGATAGTGATAGCTTGCGCCGGGCAGATCTGGAACCACGTCAGCGAAGATTCATATAAGCGTTGTGACGCGCATATCCGCAGCAATATGGAAGCCATGATAAGGTGCATGCTGTAGGGGAGTTGACGTACGGCTTCACACAGCTTGCAGGCGATGCAGCGCTCTTCGCCTGAGGGGTATCGTCTCAATGCATGTTCGCCACGGAATCGGGGAGAAATAGGACCCTATGAACCGCATACATCAGCTTCTGATATTCAAATTGATATCTCGGTTATTGTTTCGAATATATTGGCCGTGGTCATTTACGCGGATCGTGGTCTCAACGAGAATTGCTAACCTTTTCGAAGGGGTAGAAGATGGTGTATCTGGGGACTATGTCAGTATGTATCGTTCTTTTAGGTGAACAGGGTCCTGAACATACGGTGGCCGGAAGTATTGCTCGAGCGCGACGTACATGCCGCGGAACATCTCGGTCATGAGGAAGAAACGGCCAGCTCGGTCAAGAGTAGACTCAGACTCCTCATCCCATGACTTCGACTTCGGCATTCGGAAACCCGGCGGCGGCGGGCCAGATGGTGTGGCATATGTTCGTTGCGCGACTATTCTGATGACAGCTGCACCGGGGAGAGGCTGTCGGCGCACAAGCTGCCGGGACAGCATTGTGGCCGTCGATGTGGTGAGCCCTTGCATAGTGAAGTGCAATTGGGAAGTGAAAGAGGATCTAGAGAGGAGGGGAGAGGATCAACGGGCCGAGCTCTAACTTGAATCGCTGCGAGAGGCGAACATTCAGAGCTTTGAGGTCATGGCCAGGTTTGGGTGTTTTTGGTGGAGCCTGGCACTATTCATTACAAAAGCGTTCTCATGATTGGTTAATTGCTCAGATACAGGGAGCACAACGCCAAACTCTAGTGGCTAGCCTCTTGCAGCCATCACTACGCCACACCTTACATCCGCCACCTATCAGCAGCCTCAATCCGAGGCCGAACCGTGGAGTAAACCTGGAAGTGTCCGGCCCCTACTTAGATGGCTACCCGGGAGAAGGTAATCAACATAGGAGACTTCGCTCAAACATGCATCATATTCATATTCAACATGCTTGGGTCTAAAGAGTTTCCCTTCTAACCGCTGTACACTCATAGCATCAAATTGAAGTAGTTCGCACGACGAAAAAGCACCTACGGAGGAGATATGAAGCGAGAAGTCAGACTACAACAGTACAATCAATAGATCCACAAGTCGTGAGAGCAGGCAACACATATGCCTCCTATCAGAATTGATCAGAGGTAGTTTTACCGAATGTATTACGAGATGCAATCAAAAAATTCGTAGATCACATAATACGAGTACAAGTCATACTTGCTACTCCGCGCACAACGCAATTTGGTGTCCCCTTGAATTCCCCAGCAACTCGATCGGTAGAATCCGACACCCGCTGAAGCATTGATAAACCATAAACCCATGACTCCATCCCGTGCACTACACTATACAACCCAGCTCTTTCCTTCTCAGGAGAACACTTAACTGCCTCACTTCGGAGGATCCGTCAAAGGCACGTACCGCACACCAAACAACTTCTTCTTTTCCACCTTACCATCCTCATCTTTATCAACGACCCAGATGTACTGCTGCCACCTATCGACGGGGTCCTCCACGGGTATGAACATACGGCCCGGTCTCCGCAGCTGTCTGACGAGCTCATCGTGTAGCTCGACAGCCGCGGCGCCTACATGAATGGCGTCCCAGCCCTGGGCCTCGCTCTCGTCCGCCGGACCGCCGACATTAGCCCCGGCCCCAGCTCCAGCTTTTCCGGACGTATCCGAGGCCTCGGTAGCATCAAGAGACTCGGGCTCGACCCACCCCTTCCTTCCATCCCCGAAGCGAAACCTGACACGTCCGGACTCGAGCAGGGAACGTCCCTCAGCCGTCTTGGACATATTCTTTTCGCCCAGCTCTTTCAGCTCGCGGATGTGTTCCAACCCGACGACGACGGCGTCTTCGCCCGCCAGCTCCGCGAGGATGTGGGTTAGGTATCCGCTCCCGCTGCCGATGTCCAAGACGCGACGGGGTCTTCCTTTCACGCCTCTAATTTCTTCGTGGTTGGTCTTCCAGCCTCTGGCTGTGCCTAGAACACCACCACTGCTACCACTGCTGCTGCTGCTGTTGCTGCCATTATTGGAGCCGGAACCATAGGGTAGCAGATACGGCAGCAACGAGTCAGCGGCGTTAGCGTGCATATGCGGCGCGCTAATGGTGGCTTTATGCCCGATAGACTGCGGTGAGTCCTCGTAGGGGGATGAGGGCGCGTAGTTGGCCCTGTCTACCCTTAGGAATGCGTTTTTCACCGCCTCCTGCGTTATCATCCCGTTCTTCCATAGATTCTCGACGAGCGAGTTGTTGCATCGTCCCGAACTCCGCCAAGCCATTTTTGAGCAGGAGAGTTTTAATCTATTTGGTAATAGAGTTTCGGGTAGTAATAGTAGCACTTCTCCTTTTTCTTCTGTTTACTCTTTAAGTTGTGGTTGTTGATGGACTGGGTCTGGAGGAGAGCTGTGGAACGTATGAAAGCACGGGTAGATAAGTAGCGCCTCTTCGATACTGGTTTTTGACAAGGTGGTAAAGGTGATGTTGATGTTAATGTTGATCTCTCCGGATGAGCAGGAGCTACCCCAATGCGGGGGGATGCAGAAAGTTAAAATACGATTGACAGATGCCGCAACTGCATGAATGGTGGGTTCGGTGTTAAGAGGTCTTAGATGCCTCCTGCTTCCTACCTTTGGATAACCTGCTACCTCTTTCTTCACTACAACTACATCAAATGACTCTGATATGAAGGGATTAGTCAAAGTTGAATATGCGGCATTCAAGAGTTCTCCGATGGTTCGTGAGATGTGATATTCTTTGTCCTCACTAAGGATGCATGTAAATTTTGGGGGGGTTGAACATCTTTATCGAATTGTTTCGTCATACTTGTATGGATGCTGGCGGGGTCATTTCCCCCTTTCCTATAGGCATACCCTATAACTGCGTCGTATACCCCCTTTATCCATTTTCATAGCACCTTAAGCCCTCCAGAATTAGGCTTAATTATAACTACCCCAATTAAGGACTTTGGATCAATTTAGAGCAGGTCGAACTTCGTCATGTGATGGAACAACTGAATGTTCTCCGTCGTTTGATTCTAGCACCACATCGGATCCGGCGTCTTGGGTATGAACAAGATGAACCCGGTATTCCCTAGTACATCGCCGTTTAGCCGGACTGTCATGGATATCACGGTCAGCAGCCGGCGATCCACCACTTCCGGCCCATATCCGTTTCCGAATCGCTGGGAAGCTAGGTCGATGCCACATTGCATGTCTTCCTGTCGTTGCTTAGACTGCTCCCACGTCAGGGCGCCTACCCATTCGAAGGGCTTCTTGTTGCGGAAGACCGTGTCGAGATCTGCGGGCATGTCGTAATTCAGAGCCTCTTCACTGTCAAGCGCAGAATGTGAGAAAAGCGAATCACGTCGCACATACACCCATCCCAGAGGAAACTCTGACTACATACAGCTTCAGTCGGATTAAGATCTCGTCTTGCATTGTCACCTTTGTGGCTCCAATTTCGTTCTCACGGTGCACTTCGACAATGGCATGAAGGTAGTGCATGATGAACTTGGCGCGGTGCCGTTTGAGATCGGCCTCGAGGAATTCTAGCTGCTGTTTATGAGACAGGCTGAGATCGAAGAGGGTCTGGTCGTGGTAGTGCTCCGCGTGCGCGAAGATGATTCTCCGGACGTCCTTGTCCCACTGGTGTTTAAGTACCGACTTGACCGTGTCGAAGGGTAACTCGCCCAGTGCCCTTAGAGCTGAGTCGTGTTGGGGGAGCGATCTTTTACAAATTCCGCAGTCCATATCTGGCGTCGAGTGATTGGGCAGTGCACACTAGACGATTGATTCGCATCGTGGGATTTTTGAGGATTCAATACAGCGTGAGTTTGGTATCTACTACCATGCCTACGACTCTATTCAACGTACACCTACCTTGGGTAGGAAGAGCTGCGCAATGGCAACTTTGCGTGTTTGCGACTTCTGCAGACGTTTAGGATGGGAAGCTGCTTTATTTATTCTAGGGTAGGTGAGGGCGAGTAGTGCTACGCGGTTGCTACAATAATGAGACTGGATACTGGCGCCAATAGGAAATTACTGCTGATGTGAAAGATTGTGTATTAAGTGGGCTTGGCATGAAGCACCAAAGGTAGTAGTAGTCATTGTTCACGACGCAGGGGCTACTTCATAAGCAGGTCTCGATATCAGTGAATTGACATATTTGGTAGTATTCATGTTATTTTCCCTCTGGTCAGATCAGGGAGGGGTGGATTTTGAACTATTACCAATGGGATACATTAGAGATTAATGTAGGAATACTCTGTTCCCCGCCCACCCCATCCTCCGTTTCTAATAATGCTAGCCGTTATAGCGTATAGAGATGGTAGTTCTATCAAGACGCTTTTCTAAAGCTATGGCCGATCAGGTAGCTGAACCTGTACTATGTATTGCCAAATGTTAGGAAGGGCTACCTATTTAGGTGGTGACCTGCCTATGTGGCACGTGCGTCTATCTACTGTTACCCTGGAGTTGGTATGGGCACTAAATCGGGTGCTACCGTGCAGCTCTGGCAGCACGTTCCGAAAAGTGATGCAACCACTCCGTTGCCGGAGATCCCTGCATTGCAACTTTTCCGCATTCACTTCTAAAAAAACCAAAAGTTTTTATCGAGTGCACGGCGTGCACCGGTCTCAATCCCAAGCTTAAACCTCGGTGGGCAATTGGCAACGGACCGACTACAAGTACTCATTTGGAGAATGAAGAAAGGGGGAAAGTGCAAAGAAACCGCTAATTGAAAAATCTTGGGCTTCCCGAGCTTTTCGGCTTCATCCCTTCGCAGAGATCGTCTCAATCACATGACATCATCAGTAAACAGCATCATCTCATGACAACTTTCGTAACCTGGTGAACGTGAAACGTAAAGGCCGCCCAAAGAGCCGGAGAGTACCCAGGCGCAAAGAGAAGCAGCAAATATGTCATCACAGACACGAGAAAAGCCTAGCGCCCTGCGCTCCATCATCGCCGGCGCCACGGCCGGCGCCATCGAGATCTCCATCACATACCCAGCCGAGTTCGCAAAGACGCGAACACAACTAAACCGCAAGCTAGCATCCGGCGAGAAGCTCCCCTGGCCGCCGTTCGGCCGCCAGTGGTACGCGGGGTGCACGACGCTGATCATCGGGAACTCGGCTAAGGCGGCGATCCGCTTCGTGTCGTTCGAGCAGTACAAGAAGATGCTAGCGGACGCCGACGGGAAAGTGTCCGGGCCACGTAACGTGATTGCCGGCTTCGGCGCTGGCGTAACGGAATCTCTGCTCGCCGTCACGCCCACTGAATCCATCAAGACGACGCTCATCGACGATCGCAAGGCCAAGAACCCGCGCATGCGTGGCTTCCTGCACGCCGTGCCCATCATCGCGCGTGAGAGGGGCATCCGCGGCTTCTTCCAGGGCCTTGTCCCCACGGCGGCCAGGCAGAGCGCCAACAGCGCCGTCCGCTTCGGCAGCTACACCTCCCTGAAGCAGCTCGCGGAGTCGTACACGGCGCCTGGGGAGAAGCTGGGCACGGTGGCTACGTTTGGTATTGGCAGTGTGGCGGGCGCCATCACTGTCGCTGTCACGCAGCCTCTCGACACGATCAAGACGCGCATGCAGAGCATCGAGGCGCGCCAGGTCTACGGGAACAGTTTCCGGTGCGCGGCGCTGATCTTCAAGCAGGAAGGTCTGCTGACGTTTTGGAGTGGTGCGCTACCCCGGCTTGCGAGACTGGTTATGAGCGGCGGTATCGTCTTCTCTATGTACGAGAAGAGCATGGAGATCATGAACCAGTTGGATCCGGAGAAGAAATACATATAGGCCAAGAAGAAAGGGGAGAATATTTGCGAGGAAGGAAAAAAGGAGTTAAATGAGAAGCCCGTTCATGTATAGAATATACCCAGCAAAGTAGGTGGACAAATGCTATGGCAGTGGCCTGTATAGTACAGCAGAGATTGATTACGGTAACTAAAAAATAGAAGTGATCAACACGGTCGATATCAGATGCAACGTCTAGTCTAATAACTTGATTATTGCTTGGAGACTTTTGCCTAGCCTCCTATATACGTTTTGAGCTGCGTGATATTGGGTATCATTTTCCTGTTCCCTTTTCTCTCCGTACCTTATCACATTAGCTTTCTATCCTGTCGCTATTTGTACACAATGCGCGTCATTTTCCACCATCCTACATATATTATACATATCGTAAGCCAGCTAGCTATTGAGCATCGAAAGCTGTTCTCCCGCGTCTATTCTAGCCGTACAGCGCCCTTCAACCTTAGCCAGAGCCGCTGCAGGTAGGACCGATTTGGAGCCTCTTGGAGCTCTTTTAAAAGGTTGTCGAAATATCCTGGGTTGCTCCTCGGTTGGAGTAGAGAGCCGGTTATGGGGTACTGTTTGTTGGCGCATCTCCCTGTCAGCAGACACTCGCAAGATAGATGACATGACACTTTCCCGTGACTCCGAGTCTATTCGCTTGGTCGATCAGGAAGCGGAACAATCCGATGTTTACTCACCGTCCTCTTATACCGGTTGTCGAGTAGGGAGTATAGTGCATTAGCCTGCTTTAGCTGCTCCTCTTCGGATAGGCTGAGGCTGGCTTTGGGTTGCTCGAACCGCTTCGTCATTACATTCTGGAACTGGACGTCGGGCCGGATAGGGTCTTTGGGCCACTGGGCAAGGGCCCGGAGAATGTGGCGCTGCCCGCTCTGGAACGCATTGTTAGCGGTTTTTGCAGCTGCGCAACTTCAGAAGTCTCGAGATAGACATCATATTCTGTGATGATGCTGGTTGATGTTGTGGGACTCGTGCTTGTGCAATGCTATGGCGGTGGACGTACGATTGCTTGACGAGACATTGTGGAGGATGGCTGAATTTAGAACTCGAGAGGGCACCTTGCTGTCCGTTTACATGGCATGGCGCACAAGGGGAATCAATGGGTCCTTGGTTGGTCACTGTCGCCGAACACCTAAAATGTATTATGCGACGGCATAATAGAAAATTCGAAGACGTCAAGCAAATGCATAACTGCAAGGTACCATATTAGGTAATGCAATGCAAAGCTTGGGCCACTACGCTAAAAATACATGCACCATCTTCCTGTATTTGAAGAGCTATTCTTATGTCTAAATCTAGCACTAACACGCCATACGCAAACATACATACTATAGAACCTGATCCAATCATATCATCGTTAAAGCATGATTCTGGAACTACTTAGACTTCTTGCGGTCTGCTATTTATTAAGCAGATGCTGTGTTGGAAATAGTTCCAAACAGTTTGCCAGCCAGTATCGGCTGTATCGGTGATTGCGTTCTCCTGATTCTGGGATTCTGGAACAGTAAAAGAACTAGGCTGCTCGCGGTACATGGAAATTATGGGTAAAGTCTTTCTGCCAGCTGCCTGATGTACCTTGGTTTGGCTTGGCTCTACAAGGGTCCCCATGTGCTGCTCACAGGCAGAACCCGTGGTACGACAATGTGACCGCGCCCCCGTCGCCCCTGTCACCCCTTTGTCCCGCATGGCGAGGATCGTCCCAATTAGGCACCATTTTTCAACTAAATTTCAGTACTTGCGCCATCTGGCAACGGTCTGATGTCCTTAAATACAAGGTACTCCTGCCCTCGAGACCCTGCGTGCTGCCGTCCGGTTTATTACTGTACTTGTCTGTACTTGCCAAATCAGACGCTAAAGGCGTACCTGATTAGACGTCAATGACAGCGCCACTCCGACCCCCCTCCCCCTTACGCCTTCTGTTGTAATTGCAAACCTGATACAGTACTGCCCCCAAGCCAACTACAATCTCTCCTTCACTCTTGTCGACATTCCTCGATTTCCAACGGCAACAACCATCGTTCATTCAATTTGGTGTGTTTAAGGAAGACTTTTGGGCCAGCCGCCATCTTTTCTTTATCCTTTTAATAATTCCCTATTTTCCGATTACCTCATTTTTGACCACCTCACGCAGACTGCTGCTGTCTTTACTGTCCCTATCCTCTACCTTTCAGTACAGACTCGTCGCTATCCCCTGTCGAGTCACACCACCCTCAGTCTCCCAGCGTCATCCGAATCTGTTATAACAGCACAACTTCAAACGAGACACGAAATTTTCACTTCCATTCAGAATCTTTCCGACTCGAACATTACCGCTTTACCCTTTTTTTAAGTCATTCAACTAGTAACCAAGATGGCGGGGCGGTATGAACGGGTCAATACCCAAGATGACGATCCCGACACTCCCGTCACCCCTTATGCGCTCCACCCTCAGAGAATACCCAACTCTCCGCCTCCTTCCTTTCATTCGCGCGGTTCCTCCCTCGAAAGGAGGAGACAGGATCTGGACTCAGATCTAGCAGATGCCTTTGACACCGACGGCGAAGATAGCGATGATGAGCCCGACGATAGACAGCGCTTAGTGCGTGCTCACTCCTTCCCTATTTCACAAGGCGCACCCGCCGGTTCCACAAATACTTCAGCCGAAGGCCAACCCGGATCATTCGGTACCTCGCAACAAGCAACCCAAGGACGTCCTGGTGCTAGCAGCGGTAGTGATGGACCTAGGAGTTCGAGGATATACGGAGGTGGAATACAGTCGGACGGCGTTTTCTCTAATATGACAGCTAGACCTGAAAGAGGAGAGAAGATTATCGAAGAGGCTCCTCCGGTAGGTTCACTCTTCATTCCTGTTTTACGGCCTGTTCGGGTTACTGATAGTTATTATAGACATACGAGCAAGCTGCTGCCGATGCTGCGCCGCCGTACTGGGAGACAACGATTCTGGCACCCGGATTTGGTGGGCTGGATGAAGTCTACATTGACGGTATGCCTGTGGGATCCTTCTCTAACTTCGTATGGAATGGCTTCATCAGCATGTGGCATCCTATCATCTTCCTGCTCACATATCTACTACATTCTACACATGCATCGAAGAACGGAGCGCTCTCTGGTCTCGGCATACAATTAATACAGTGGGGTTTCACGTTGAAGTCAGCCCCCGATGACGGTATGGGAGACGGGTCCGATGGATATGCGCAACCTGCGGACCCAAACAGCCACGACTTCGATCCCCAGGCGGTCAGCACGGATGGAGGCGACGGATCGGGTTGGAACGATGTCGCGAGTGGGGAGTATGTGGCATACATCCTGATGATTATTGGTTGGTTCATTCTTATCCGAGCGATTAGCGATTATATCAGGGCACGAAGACACGAGATGCTCGTCCTGCAGAGCCCAGATAGGGGCCTGGGAATTCCCATCATTGCGGAAGGCGAGCGAGCCGAGACGGTGGTATAGAAGAGAGATGGCTATTCTATGTTCATATCTCCTATAAAGGCTTGGTAATGGTTTCATCAGCGCTTTTCACAGGCTTCGGTATACAAGTCCAATTACTAGCGTGACTCTGGATCATATCGGCTCGGAGTTGGGGATAATTGCACAAAATATGGGCGACTGTACAAATCTTGAGATCGGATACTTGCTTGTTAAACCTTCAACGGGGCGCCGGACTACGGTAGGTAATTGAAAAATAATCTTCATGCTTACTTCCTATCATACTACCTAGGCAGCGTCGACAATAAGGGGACACATGGTTGTGCATAAAACAAATTCATATCTCTCGCCCAGGAATATCCGGTTCAACTCCGGCATCCCTATCAACCAAAAACTTCAAGTCTTCCCCAGTGTCTACCTGATCAACTTATATCAACTGATCTCAAGGCTGGATATACACAATACAACCAGGCCCATGCTTCTCAACCGCCTTATCAATCGCCTCCTCCAACTGGTCGAGGCCATAGACCCCCTCGACCACATGACCGGCCCTCTTGCCGAACCGCAGCAAACCGGCCTCGGTCAGGCGAATAACGGCCTGCACGTCCTCGCGGGTATACATCCAGGAACCCTGTATGCGCAAGTTATTCCACATGGCTTGCGCGTACGGGACGGGGATATTTTGGTCGCCACGTCCACCGAGGAGGGAAATGCGACCATCGGTGCGCAGGGAGGCGATTGCGGCGGCGAAATTTGTGGCCCCCGTGGCGGCGGGAGGGGATACTTCCACGACGGCATCGACAGGGCCAAAAGATTTCATGGCTGCGGTGTCTTTCTCGATATCTCCGGTCAGCTGCACCGTCTCAATGCCCTGCGTTGCGCCAGAGCCAAAGTTAGAGTCGTCAGAGGAGTAAGTAGAGCGGATCTTGGCCAGACCCTCAGCATTCCGCGAAGCTGCCACGACGCGCGCGCCCATGGCCACGGCCACGTCGACGGCCGCGGTGCTGTAGTGGCCCGTCGCGGGCGTGATGACGACGCGCTCGCCTGCTTTGACGTCGATGGCGCGGAGGCCGGCGTACGCGATCGCGTTGGCGGCGAGGATTGTCAGGTCGCCTGGTTTGTAACCCAAACCGCCGGCCCCCGGGGCGCCGAACAAGCGTTTCTCGTCGAGCTTGAAGACATTCTCCAGCGGCGCGCGCACAAACTCGGCAAAATGCCCCTTCGTCGCCACGGCCGAATACAGCTTCTTCGTCTCCTCCCGCAAGCCGGCCGTCACGCCCCAAACCACGCCGACGGAGGGATCGTCGCGCGCGTTCAGGAGCGTGGAGACCATGACCAGATCCCCTTCTTTCAGCACAGTCGCGTCCGCGGCTAGCCCCGCGACGCGGCCGATGCTGAAACTGCCCGGGATGATCGGGTAAGGCAGACGGAAGTGAGGCTCGACGGCGTGAAAGATGTTGGTAAGGTTTGATTGGACTAGGGAGGTGAGGATTTTGACCAGCGCTGTGCCTGCTTCGATTTGGGGGACGGGAACAGTTTGCAGGGATGCTTTTCCAGGGGCGGTTTGCACTACGGCGCGCATTGTGGAGGGGATAGGAGTAGTGCTTGGGGTAGCCATTTTGTTCTTATTCTTGTTTCTTGGACTGGGTTTGAAAATAGGATGTACTAGGTCAGCTGTGAGAGAGAAGAAGCGTGTATGTGTGTGTATCTGCGTTGTCTATGAGAAGCAATGTTCATACTTTCCTCGTCTCTCTTGGCGGGTGGCATGTTGGGATTTATAGACATGACCGTTCCAAGCCAACGCAGCACAAATATCATAGTATTCGGCTTCTTGTTGTTTCTTTCTTACAAAGCATATCCTATGACTATCGTCCTGAGTAAATACGAAAACGGGTTAGTATGGCTGATGATGCATCCTGAGGGTGTGTCATTATACATAGGGGCTAATCATGGGGTATGATACAACGTTTACCTAGGTTGAATCCTGACTTCGATTATGCAACTTTCCTCGAAGGCGTCTATCATTAGTCATATCTTACCTTGTTCCTCTTAGTATTATTAACATAGTAAACATGGGAGCGAGCCGATCTATGTCAAAGTGTGCTGACCATCTACAAGCAATTGTATATCATTTCCGCAGTATGTCGTCTGTTTCTGGTGGGACAGTCATCAGCCCTGAGATCGTGAATAGCCTCAGACTTACATATGGAATACGAAATTGGGTTAGCGTTCCTGTAAATACGAATCGAGGTTAGTCTGTGTGGGGACTCGATCTGATCTGCAGACTGCAGGTCTTTCTCATCTCCGGCTCATTTGTCAGCAGTACCGGCAGTAGCAGCAGCATCACCACCCCTACTCTCACAATCGAATGATGTACATATGCACATACGCAAGAAAAGAGCAACGTTTGCCTCTTTGTAGCTATAAGATATAGGAGTCGAGAGTAATATGCAGGAATTTAGCAGACTTTTCTTCGCTGTTTTGGTATTCGCTGTACTCCTTCTCTCGTATAGCTACATATAGTAGTCCGATTTGACGATGACTTGTTAGCTGTGAGCCAACCTTCACCTTCGACTTCTATTCGCATGTCGATCCTGTCACATCGTAGTTATCAGCGCTGTGGAACTATCACTGCTATTCCAGCAAGCATTGTCTAGCGACTGCCTAGCCTTTTTGGTATTATTGGCGGATAATCTGTAGTTATTCTGCTTCGTATCCAGTCCTCGTTGTCATTTCATCATGCCGTCGGCAGGCATACCTGCCTCTTCGAGGGATGCCGGCGCGATACGGAAGCGCAGAGCCCACAAGAAGTCTAGGGGAGGATGTGCCAACTGTAAACTGAGGGGTGTCAAGGTATGTATGTGTACTTTGATGTGTTAAGTCCCTGTTGACAACCCGCATCTCTGCATACTTCTGCCCTATAGTCTAGGACTAGGTCTAGCCGGACCTTCATCCTCTAAGGCTTAGCCATCTTCGCGTTATCCCTTCTCGACTGTATGCATGGCACCCACCCCACGCCAAGCGGATGTAGCGTAGGGCAAGGTCCGCGTTGCTCGTGCATGTATTATCACAGGGGAAAAGATGCTGAACGCAAAGTAGTGTGACGAGACAAAGCCAAGCTGCAAAAGATGCGAATCCTACAACGTCATCTGCACGTACGGCTCCAAGTTCTCGCCAGACAACCTTTCCATACCAACGGCGGCCAGTTTCGTAGTGAATCTCGAAGCCGGCGGCAAGTCCTCGGCCCCTTCTCCTCTGATAAGAAACCAGGCACAAGCCGTCCCTAGATCACCGGCGGCTCCTCTGCCTATCTGCGGGTCGGCGCAGATGTCTGAGGTTTATCAGCTTGTGCCTGCGGATATCCCCCTGCTTGAGAAGTTCCAGAAACGGACTGTTTGGACGATTGGCACCCGGGCCACACACTATGTGTATGCGGAGAGGATCTTGCCACTGGCATTCTCGGTATGTCATAAGTTTCTTCCTATTCGTTCCCAATGCTGGAGTCCAGTCGATGGATATTGGTGCTGCCGCCCTCATCTTTTCTTTCTTCTAGAATGGAGCCATGAGGAGAAAATCATAAGAAGGAAGTGAGGACAGCAGAGGCCCGTACATATCTAACTAGATTATAGAATCCGCTGCTCATGCACGTCGTCCTCGCTATTACCGAGATCCACGATCTAGCTCTCTTACCCCTTTTCCCTTCCTCTACTTCTTCTACATCATCACCAAACCGCTCATCCAACACTACTACACACGTAGATCTACACCTAAACTCATGCACATATCCACAACCGCAGCCACACTCAGAGTCCCCGTCCCTGATCTTCCACTGGTACCACGCCATCTCGCTCTTACAGCGCAAGCTCACGCGCCTAATCCTACCCGAGGAGCGGGATGTTCTCTGGGTCTCGGCAAACTTAGTAAGCATAGCCTACTTCGCGCACGTCGAGGCGCGCGCAGCCGAGGCCTGGCCCCTCTGTCCGTCCGATAATACTTCTGCGCTATCACTACCTGCCATCGCAGAGCCATCTCCCTTCTCCCACCTGTCGCCGTCGTCGTCACTGTCGGCTTCAACCGTCCCGTATTCGTCGAGCTTGGCGTGGCTTAAGCTCTGCGACGGGCAGCGGATCCTCGCTAGGCTGACGAACCCCTCGAGACGCGGTGGCCTCTTCGAATTACCCGCGCGGGAGATGATGTGCGCTATAGCGCGTGTGATGCGTCTCGTTAAGGGCGACGAGCGGGACCGCGAAGCCCTGCCGTTATTACCGGAAGGGTTCTATGAGCTATTCGAGCTATCCTCCTGTTTTACCAAGCCTTCATCCACACCCGATTCTCGGAGTGTAGCCGAGTCCCCCAGTGCTTCGGATAACCATGATAATATAGAGAATGAAAAGGCCAAGGACCACGAGCACGACTTCGACTGTGCCTACGAGTGCGTCTATCCCTGTGCCGCCAACGTTATCAAGAAGGACAATAAAAGCAGCAATGAAGCCACCCACACACATGACAACAAACCGAAACCCATACATCCAAATCCACACTACGCACCTACGATAGCGACTGCAACCCTTCTTAACACCGAGCTGAACGACGACAACAGCATGGAGCACATAGTCTTCATTCGGATCTTCGACGAGCGATTTCGGGACTTGTTAGCCCAGAAAGACGAAAAATCCATGCTCATCCTTCTATACTGGTACGCGAAGCTGTGCAGCAGGCATGTGTGGTGGATGCGAAAACAAGCATGGATTGAGGGCTTAGCAATATGTAGGTACCTCGAAAACACCTGGGCCGCATCCGGGTCGCAAGAGGGCCAGACGCGCCTCAAATTGCTCGAGTGGCCCAAGCTGAAGCTGTTGGCCGCTGTTGACGAGTGGTAACAAGGGAATGATTATCCCGCAGGCATATATACCACACACAACTGGAATATCCAAACCAGACATGTGGTCTAGTGCCAAGAAGGTTCTATCAGTTCGTATACGTCTGACCTTTCCACGAGGTTTGGACTGGGAGGCAACTCAATAATGGTCACCAGCGTCCATAGTTATAGATCGTCATCATGGCTTGATATGGTATTAGTCTTGACTCGATCTAGTCATAAGTAACTACATTCTGGATCGACCAAAATTGCCAGATGTGTGATTCTATCTCTCTGTAGCTTCCATCCACCCCTGATATTACGCCGAAGACAAGGCGATAACCTTATCAACATGGCCGCTCATGTTAAGTGTCAGATATCAAGCAAATTTCCCTGGGAAGCAAGTGAAATTCCAGTCCACCTCATTATCACTGAGCACTGTGGTGTGGCTTAGCCTATTAACCACGGTGTCTAATCAATCCCATCAGCTTCGATCCTGCTCGTCGAACGGCGGTAGCCCAGCCTTGCTCCTTGACAACATTGCGAACTCTAGACCGGCAAGCTCCGGAGTCGCAGTCATTCTGGGACCAGCCGAAAGTAAAGTCGTCAGCCCACCATACAGTCGCCTTTCCGTTAACCCCTGCAGTGATGGTAAAAGACGTTAATCCGTTGAAGTTAGACAGTGTCACTGGGGTCAGCGCACAGCCCGTATCCTTGGTACAAATAGGAACGCTGACTTTTTGTGTGGCGACCAACTCCGGTCGGGTCTGGAAGTGGTCATATCTGTATCCCGTAAATGTAAACGAGCAAGGTGCCTCCTTAGATTCACAGCCCAGATTGACTCCCGTGAAATTGAACTGGAAACAGGAGCTATACATCTGAGGGCCAACGCCGATATCTCCCATATCCGGGTATGATTCGGGTCTAGAGGTATTGGAGATGGACGATGGTGTATATTGAAGCATCAAGTTACCTGAAGAAGGGCGGTAGGAAGCTACGGGTGGTGGTACAACTGTGAAACCTTCGGAATACCAGAAACGGTGATAAGGCTCGAATACTGGCATGGGCTCAGTAGCTTCCGAACTCTGGGGTGGAATATCATCAAACTGAATCATGTCAGTCTTGAGATCCTCAACCTATGGAAGCTAAGGTGACTTACATTTAGAGTAAAATTGCCGACATCACTAGTATCGCCACAGAAGGCTGTTTCACTTGACGAAGCAGTATCGTCGCTTGACGGAGAAGGAACAATAACAGTTGCTAATGTTGATGGCGCACGGGGTATATTAAGGATATCAATGGCGGCTGCTGATCGCTGACTTAAAGATGCGGAGTTGAGTTCATAACCAGAAGGAGTGGCTGATAGAGGGCTGTTTGTGGGATTACCGCCATTCTGAATGCTTACTTGCTCACTTGCACTAGCCACAGCTGATGTCGACGGCGCGACTTGTTGGCACCAGGAGAAAGTCATCGTGGAAATTATCATTGTGGTCATTGACAAGCAGCCAACAGGTGTCCCTGAGCCAGAGTCGCCGGCCACCGAGCTTGCCAGTTGTGGTGACGCTGTAAGAGTTGATGCTTCACCGGCTGAGGTGGGAGCAGGTGAAACGGGTGGAGGGAAGCTGGGCATCAATGATAGGGAGACTGAGGGACCTGGCTCAGTGGTTGAATCCGTACAAGGCGCAGTCTCGCTAGGCGTGGATTCAGGGGTGGGTGATGAGGTAGCAGATTCACTTTCCCCACCTACTTGAGCAGTAGATGTAGAGAAATTCCATCCACTGCTAGGTACAGACGAGAAGGGACCGCGTGAAGTGTCGGTTGTGCTCGGGCCAGTGTTGGAGTTTGCGCCGTTGTCGCTTGATTCTTGGGGAGGAAGTGTCGTCTCACTGACTATGGGCCCTCCATAACCACCGTTGGGGCTGGTTTCGGTTGGAGAGCTTTCACCGGTAGATATGATAGGAGAACCTGAGGGTTCAGGAGGGCCACTCGAATGATCTTGGCCACCTGAGATGGGGCCGGACGCGCCGGTTGGATTTGGTGAATTGCTCTGTGTCTCTACAGGCAGTACTGAGCCCCCATTTATGCTATCACTTGGCCCAAACGGAAATTCAGAGAGGGTTAGGGTGACAATAGGAAATGGCGAACCACCAGCATTAGACGCGCTGATTTGAGGGCCACCTGGGTTAGTTGACTCAGGCCATGGACCGGATGAAGGGGAGCCAGGTTGGCCACCGACCGAGAATGGGGACCAGGGACCATTTGACGGAAAGCCAGATTGTCCCGCACCACCAGGATTGCCGGAAGGTTGTGAAGGAAATGATGGGCCCGCGGTTTCTGGCCCAGATTCACCTTCGTCACAAGGTGTTGTGCCAGGGCTACCGGATGCTCCAGGCCATGGGCCGGATAAAGGAAGGGCTGATTGACCACCTGTGGGCTGAGAGGGAGACCAGGGGCCGTTAGAAGGAGAACCTGATTGCCCACCCTGACCGCCAACGGAGAAGGGAGACCATGGGCCAGAGGATGGCTCGTCAGTTTGAGAAGGAGACCAGGGGCCACCACTTGGAGAGCCGGATTCGTTCTCATCACAGGATGAAGTGCCTTGATTACCAGAACCGGTGGGAGTGCTTGGAGATTGTCCTTGTGCTGTTACAGTGATGGTTTGAGGTCCATTCTGCCCTTCTACCTCACTTGGTGATGCAGGAACTGTTAGTGTAAGGGTTTGAAGTGGCTGACTCTCGCTGACTCCAGTTCCGCCATTTGGAGAACCGATGGTGACGGTTATCGTCTCGAGAAGTTGGGTGTTACTGGGACCCTCTTGGCCGCCTGTTGCGGATTCTCCGGGGATAGTCAGGGTAATAGTTGGGAGCGATTGACCTTCCCCAGGCTGGCCTTCGTTACTGGTGGGAGATCCTCCGGACGCGGTAATAGTGACAGTTGGAAGGGGTTGGTTACCATTCGGTCCTTCAGTGGCATTGGAGCCTTCAGGGCTGCTAGGACCGCCGATGCTACCCGATGGAGCTTGTTGAGAAGATTGGAGGATGTAAGTGCTCTGAAATTGCCCAGGCACGGTAATGGTGAGTGTTAGAGATTCACCTTCGCCATTGGGTCCGGTCGGGGAACCGTTGGGAGTCGTGACAGTGAGGGTGAGCGGTCCATTCCCGCCATTAGAGCCAGCTGGGGGGCCATGGGGTGCGGTGACAGTAAGAGTCAGAGGTCCACCTTCACTATTTGTACCAGTCGGGACTCCATTGGGAGCTGTGATAGTCAAAGTCAGCGGCTCCTCTTCGCTGCTTGGGCCGGTCGCGGATCCATTGGGAGCCGTAACAGTCAGTGTCAGGGGTCCATTCTCGCCGTTGGGGCCGGTTGGAGATCCGTTGGGCGCAGTAACGGTAAGAGTTAAAGGCCCATTTCCGTTTGAATCTCCATTTGGACCAGTTGGGGAGCCACTAGGAATAGTAAGAGTGAAGGGTTGGCCCTCACCACTGGGACCGGTAGGAGACTCATTGGGGGCTGTGACCGTAAGTGTCAAGGGCTGGCCTTCGCCTGAACCGCCATTAGGAGCTGTGACGGTGAGAGTGAGAGGCCCATTTCCAAAACCACCGTTTGGACCAGTTGGCGATCCATTGGGAGCCGTTATAGTGAGCGTCAAGGGTTGACCAGCGCTGGCGCCACTATTAGGTCCGGTTGGGGACCCATTAGATGAAGTGCCACTAAAGGTTTGGGCTCCCGTATCGCTCGCACTACCGTAGGGGCTTCCTGTGGATTCCCCGGAGGATGTGATGGTGATGGTTGGTAGGGGGTTGGTACCTTCGGGTCCATTTGCCGTAATTCCGGTAGATGGATAAGAAGGACTGATACCACCAAATGGGCTAAACGGAGCTTCGGTCTCAGATGGAAATGGGGAAACACCAGATGGGCCGGAGAAGGGTCCAGGGGGAACAGGCGAGATGGAGGCGCCGCCCTGTCCACCGACACTACTGGGAACAGTGACTGTAACAGTATATGGAGATGTAGACGCCGGATAACTGCCAGGATTAAAAGGGCTACCAGTAGACTGGCCATTACCTGAACCGCCAGCTGGAATGGTCTCTGTGACAACGTTCGGCGGAATCGGAGTAGAGCTTGCACCGAAATTGGGACTGCTGGGCGCATTTCCGGGGCTACCGTTTTCCGGGCCGCTTCCGCCAGAAGCTGTCACAGTAATGGTCGGCTGGGCACCCGTACCAAGGTTTGAGGGATTTGAGCCTTCTGGGGAAACGATGGTATAAGTAATAACACTTGGGTTTGCTTGACCTGGGTTGGGAGATAAAGTGAGAGTGAGGAAGTCAGTGGACCAGGAGGCGGGGCCAGCAGACGAGAGACCAGCAGGAGACCAAGATTGTTGAGTACCGGAGGGGAAATATGATGTTTCGAAAGGGCCATTAGCTGAGCCGCCTTGATTAGGGCCACCTTGACCGGGGCTTCCAGAGCCAGCTGGTACAGCAACTGTAAGGGTTGAAACGACCGTTGAAGTGACAGTGGCAAGAGCCGCAGGAGTGACGGTAATGAAGACAGTGGTGGGCTGAGGGACAGGACAAGTTCCGAAACCAGATCCACCTCCTGGGGAAGAACCAGGACCCCAGCCGGATCCAGTACCGGGAGTAGATCCAGTGCCTGGGGAAGATCCGGTACCAGGACTACCTCCACCTCCAGAAGTATCGGGTCTGTCACGTAGGTTGAGGGTCAGTCTTGATCTGGTACGGATATTCTGACTTGCTAACCTGAAGGGTCAGGTGTTGTCAACTGGGCAGAAGAAGGCGCCTTCACTTACGGATTGTTGTATTGCTGAGCAGATGACAGTCCTGCGAGGCCAGTGGCCGCGAGGAGGCCCAGAGGGACATTGACACGCATGCTTCCTTGACCGGATACCTCAGTGTCGGTCTGAATGGAAGACGGATGCAAGCCTGGTTATTCTTATGGCGTAATTTGAGTGCTGATCGACGACCCGTTGACGGATGCTGGTATGGCAGATATTGAACGAATGACTGTCTTCGACCGATATTCAGGAACCCAATACCAGGGGAGAAGGAAGACAAGGGGCGATGAGGAGGTAGGAAGGAGAGAAAAGAATGAAAGGGGAGGGGATGGGAACACCGTGAGTTAGGGGAGCGGAAACGAGATTTCTTCTCCAAGTTGGTGTGAAACTGCTCTTACGTGCTCTCCATTTGTCGTGCCTTCTAGAGAGCTTGAAGTAGCAAAGCGAGTTACATACTTGAGAATTAGAGGAGGGAAAGAGCATAGCAATGCCCTGTCGAAGGTAAGTGAGCAGGTGCACACCTACCTGCACAGTGTCTGTAGCCATACTGGTTAGGTGCTAACAGCATCGGCAAGAAGTTGCAACCTCGCGAAACCGTCCTAACCCTGCGAATAGCAAAGATACCTGGTATCTACCTTCCTTATGGTATATGGTTCTCTGACGTAGGAGTCGGGGGGATCTGCCGAATAGGTACCTGCTGTAGGCAGTAGTAGGTATAAATCTTGTATCGCTTTAACTGCGTGACGAAGATCTAGTAAGTGCTATGGTTGCTCCTGCCTGAGGTATGAGACGAGGAGACACCACTTGAAGGGAGGCTCATTTGTTCAACAACACGATACGACTTCAACGAGTGACAGAGGTGTGATGGCGCGACTTGCCTAAGTACGTGCATGTGTAGGTAAGCGTAGAAATTTCGTGTATAAGTTTTATGACTTCACCACTCAAGCATTTCAATATGCTTCGAAGTTCTAGTGGTCAGCTGGGAATTGCAGATCTGGTAGTACACTAGCTATATTGACATAATGCCGAGCCGTAGTAGGCATAATTTTAAATATTGAGATTTTCAATATCCCATTTCCTGTTGGCATAGCATCAGCGCCGAGTTACCCAGGCAGGGTACAAGACGAATGCAAAGGCGATGTTGGTAAGCACGGAGCCTCTCGAAAAATATAGGAGTACGACTGGCTATGCAACGTGGTAAACCTATAGGGATAATGGTTATTCTCCAACACTTGTAATAGCTAGATAAAAAGGTTATTGGTCCACAACAGCCTTAATAACTACAAGCGTTTTTCTAGACAGCTCTCTACAAATAAATAGTTAGACTTATAGTTTTTACTGACCTTTCCCATCACAACATCGGAACCCGCACTATTCGCGACTGAGAGATATTTAGACTAATGTCAAACAGCGACAATATCGGTAGACCTCTTGAGTCACAAAGGTAGCAGGACTCTGTATCAGCAGCAGGAATTTCCCTTCCGAGTCCTTCGAAAGAAACTAAACGGACGTTGGCTACTTATACAGGATTATCGACGTAGGGGGGAGGTGGTGCATCGGGGTCATCAGTCGATGCGTGTCCCTGTACCTCAGGGGGTGCACGCATCTCGTGCTCTAACCTGGCCGCCCACATCGCCGAGCCTGCTGTCGAAGTCAAGAGAAAGAATAACGACAGGACGGGGATAAGCTCAAGTATCATAGCCATAGTCCCAAACCAAGTATAATCCCACTTTCTATTTCGCACTGCTAATCGCCTTTCCTTCTTACTTAGGCCGCGCAGGTCGAACCACCTATAGTGGGCGAATGTTCCCAGTCGCGCACCGGTAATGATGATAAAAGCTGGTGTGCCTACGTAGGGAATCAGGTTGAGCGGCAGGGAAACGACGAGCTCGACAATTTGGATTAGACTCCATGGCTGAAAAACCGCAGCACTTGTCGGTTTGCCAAGCTTCTTCACGGAGTTTGGCGCATCGGGGAATAAGAGTCGGTGAGGAGCGACGAGGCTTTCGAGGTCTTCATTGATGAGAGTTGCCTGACCATGGTCAATGCGTGCGTATTTGGCAGCTTGATGGCGCCAGGAGAGTAGAGCCCAAGATGGATAATTTAGAGGGGGGGCTTACATCAAACACATCTACGCGACACTCGTCGACGAAGAACCCTTCGAAGAGACCCTGGATAATAACTAGCCCTTCGCCTAACACTAGGACCACGGCATTAAGCCACGCGCCACGGCCATGGAATATGGCTAGGAACGCATACTGAGGCAGAAAAGTGAACAAAAACAGTATCAAATAAACGAGTATCGAAATAATTGAGAGAGGGAGTAGGCGCCCGAGGAAGAGAGGGTAGAAGGCGGGATGACGTAGAAAGTAATAGATACCCCGGAGAGGGTACGAGCTAGCAATTAAGGCCCGAGAGAGATAGTTGTACGGGCGCTCAAATGAGCGTAGAGGTGGCGGAAGTTGGGATTCTGAAGCCATATCATAGTAGTTGACGCGATTAGCATTGCCTCCAATACTTCGTTGTTATAGCATTTAGCTAATAGGCGGGGTGTAACACTTGGGGCTTCAAATGATGAAGCTCTTTTTGCAATCAGAGCACTGGAAGTTACGTATGCGCTTGGGCGGGTACGTTATGTGCCTAATCTTCGTACCTTGCAGCTTGGCGCGAGAGCTGGCAGTTGCTAACCAGCTGTCCTTACCAGGGTGCGCCCTGCAAGATCTCTCAGTAAAAATATGAGATGCGACTAACTCGGATCTCTGGGGAAAACATAAAATTGATGAGAGGTTATGGGTTGGTTAGCTCGAAGATGAAATAATTATTACTATCCATTTCTATATTAAAATAATAATTCATATTCTAAAGGCAAGTCTAAAGTTTCAATTGACGCCTATTCTACCAACCTAGGTAAGGAATCGGACACGTGGTGTAGAAACCCAATCGCTAATGAGATTTTGGGTAGGGGCAGACTCACTACATCATCTTGCCTTGGTACACTCACAGTTTAACAATTTTCATCAATCATGGCCCGGCAGAGGAAGACACAAAAATCAATACCTGGTAGACGCAAAGACGGTGGCTTACCTGCCCCCTTTAAGCGTCCGCCTGAGGTGCTCAAACCTATTATTGACACACTCGACGAGAAGCACGTATATATAATGCATATTGACAATAAGCCGCCGGCCTTCAAACGCAAGATATTCATGGTGCCTATATTTACGAATATAGCTATCGCCGCTCTTTTCATCTGGAGACTGTACTATATAGGACCTTACTATCTTGGTCTGTTGGCCTCGGCGCTCGGCTATTGGAATGATACCACCATGTTCGTCGACGAGATGACATGGGAAGAGATCATTCCCGAAGTCGGTCGGCGCGCCTTTACCTTCATGCTAGACTTTATACTCTTCCTATTCATCTGGCCTTGGCCAATTGAATTCTGCTTTGCCGAAGAGCACGGTAACCCCGTGGCCTGGCGTCGGGCTGTCGGTTTCCGCAACCGCGAAGTCATTGTCCGCCGTAGCCGTAAATGGAGCGACAAACTGGGCGATATAGTTAGTGACGGAGAGGATGGCACAAATATCGAGCGCAGCTTTTTCATGGCCCGCCTCCACGCCGCCACAAGCCCAATGGTCATCGCCGAGAAGACAGGCTATGTTCTCATGGATGCGGATTGGGATCTTGACTGGGCCGCCATGGTGGATGCGACTACCATGGTGGATAAAAAGCTCGCCGCCATCGAGGCGTTTACGCTCGTTGTGCTCGTCTACCAGGACGAATGGGGGTGGTTCTGTGTCGACCTGAAGGGCGAAGAAGCTTCGCAAGAAGACGGCCGTCGCAGACAAGTGTTTATTTTCAGGGATGCGCTCATGGCGGTTGGAAAGGAGGATTTATTCTACCGGTGGATCGAGATTGTCCAATACGAGTCCTCCCAACCGGGTGGGTTTGGCCCAGAAAGACAAGAGAAGGCTGCTAAGGAGATCCGAGAACTATTTCTCAAGGAAGGAATCGACTTCGACCAGTTCTGGAAAGAGAGCGTGGGTACGGATTCGGCACTAGGTATTCAGTGAAGGAAACGACGTTGAAGTCAATATGACCCAAATATAGGAATACCGGGGGCCGGGTATAATTGGTACCATACATAAAGGACGGGATAAGTGCCAAGTTAGGTAGAAAGTATCTGGATACATAGGTAACCTGAAAGGCAGAGCTACTGGGCGACTATAAATATAGAATTTGATTCAGCGCTGCGTTAGTCTTGGCGGTTAATGCCGACAACCTTGGGACATAGTACATAGTGTACTTACCCTCCGAGCGACGTACGAATCAGACCTGTTTTAAGAAGCAACAGACCTAATATGCACTGCCTTTATGATATTAGATCCTCTTTTTCTATAGTGCTGTCTGTTTGCGTTATACGAACATATAAACGCGATGAGTTTTTATTTGTAGAATGGTAACCACCTGGTCTCAGGCACAACAGCTCTAACGATGCGATAACTTGTGTACTACGTATGGAGTGTCCCGGTATAAAGTATCTAGCTCCGGCTTTCTAGGTATGCAGATAACGAGAAGTATATTCTTACCTTAGGTAGTACCTAGTTAGGTATGCCCTGGAGGCCCGCTTAAACCAATTGACTGTACTACCAATTGGCGCGACGCCAGTAAGAGGCCCAGTTTAATTTTTAGAACAGCGACGTGATGGAACAGACAGTGGAAATCATGTAGGTGCCCGTGTCGAACTTTTGCGCCATTTCAGCCACTGGTTTATCTACCTGCCGTCACTTGTACTCTATTTAAAGACCGACGACGCAAATGCTACGAGGTCTTCTAGTAGTATAGTTTCAGCATGTTGGGCGGGAGGCTTGCGAAGGTTTGTGCTACTTTTTCTTCGCTGGATGCGACCAAGGACAGGTCTGTACCACACCTGGCGAACTCATTGCTAATTCTTCTTTCACAGAGAGATACCTCAATCTGCGCATTTTGTCTGTATCGGGCCTCTCTACAACGACCTCGAGCATCGCAGGCCCGACCACTGTCCGCAAAAGCACCATGCGTCAGCAACAATGTCCATAGCAGCAGTCGCACATTACTGCTATACTCAGGAAGCCGCTCTGACGGGGCTACCCGCAGTTCGTCATCGGGCTCGTCCTCTTCCAGCCGAAGTCTCTCGACAAGTGCAAGGCTTCAAAAACCGGACGATGGCACGAACACACCTAGGGGACCGCCCTCGCTGTCTTTCCCGCTTAAACCTAGTCCCACCACCCCTAAGGGACTCCCGGGCCTTAGCTTTCAAATCAAGAGAAAACCCGTAGATGACCTTCTGCAGAGTCACGAGGCTCGAGCTCGTGAGAAGGTGCTAGCGCAGAGGAACAAGGAACAGCAGCAGGCTTCCCGCGAGTTTGTTGATCCAAGGGTGAAGGCTAGGTATGTGTGGGATTCCGAACGCCAACAGTCGATCGAGAAGTTCTTGAAAGCGGAATCCTCCAATCAGTACGGAGATGTCAGCAGATTAAAACCACCACCTACAACTTTGCCTGGTTCGCCCTTCTCAAATCGTTCTGGACCTCCCCTCACCAGATCAGAATTCACTATCAATAGGCACACAGTCAAAGGCAGCCATCCTCTTCTTAAGGGCCTTCCCCTTACTCGAAAGGCAGGATTTGAGGAGCCCTCGAGTGATCGATTGTCGGCTGGATCACAACGTTCTCTTCGATTTGACGGCTTGCATCTCCAACCAACAATAAAGCCGGCGGGCGATGGAACGGCTCCTAAACCTGACACGAGTGAGGGGGCTTCGAATGGCTTCGCTGCGCTAGAAGCGGCTGCAGAACTAAACGAAAAAGCATTAAAAGCGGCAAAATTTGAACAACAGCAAGAATGGGGTCTGTTGACAAGAAAAGCACCTCCCAGATTTAGTCGGCAAGACAGTTCGCGGGACGATAGATCGGCTGAACCAATGCACGCTGAGTGGCACGGTAGGGAAAACAGGTCACCAAATTCATCGACTACTACAAAGTCCAATCCGTTGGACACTAGTTCAGGTACCAGTTACCAGCCGCGATACAGAGATAACGAGCAGCCAAATCCAGACCCGTGGGCCATCACTAAATCGAATCCTTTGGACACTAGTTCGGCTTTCCGTCCTCAAGGACGATCCAGAGATGCCGAGCGATCATCTTCAGATCCATGGGCGATAACTAAAACAAGCACGTTTAACACAAGTCGGAATGCGATATCCCAGTCGCAATCTCGGAATCATGATCGAACATCTTCAAACTCGTGGGAACTTGGTGCAAAGGGTCGTTCTGCTGATAGTTTCTCTCGGGTTAGCGGTTCCGAGGGAAGCAGACGCAGTGAGTTTATTGAACGCCGGTCGGGGCGTGATAAATTTCGCGATAGCCGGCCACGACGTGAATCGCGGTTTGAGGATGAGGGCGAGCGTGAAAAGTATGCCCGCACTCGGGAAAGAAAGCGAGCAAAAGAGCTGCGTAAGGCACAGCGCGAAGCCGAACGGGTCGACCCTATTCGAATCATCCTCCCGGAGCTAATCGGCATCAAGGTGCTTGCCAACGCGTTAAAAGTCGACCCTGAGCAATTTTTGGTCCAACTTGGCGAGCTTGGCTTTGAGGGTGTCACTCTCGACAGTCTTATGGCTGGAGAGACAGCAGCTCTGGTTGCGCAAGAATATGGATATGATCCCATTGTCGAAAGTCCCGAGAGCGACTTGAAGCCCAGACCCCCACCGGATGATCCTTCATTGCTCCCTCCACGGCCGCCTGTGGTGACTATTATGGGCCATGTCGACCATGGCAAGACTACAATTCTAGACTATCTTCGTAAATCGTCCGTCGCGGCTCAGGAGCATGGTGGTATTACGCAGCACATCGGTGCTTTCTCGGTGAAACTATCCTCAGGCAAACCAATTACTTTTCTCGATACGCCTGGCCATGCGGCTTTCTTGGCCATGCGACAGCGCGGAGCCAATGTCACCGACATTGTCGTCTTGGTTGTCGCTGCTGACGACAGTGTGAAGCCGCAGACTCTCGAGGCACTAAAGCATGCACGTGCTGCCAGAGTCCCGATTATTGTAGCTATCAATAAAATTGACAAGGATGGGGCCCGCATCGATGCCGTCAAACACGATCTTTCCAACGCTGGTGTAGAGATTGAAGATTTTGGTGGCGATGTTCAAGTTGTATGTGTTAGTGGCAAGACCGGACAAGGCATGGACGATTTAGAAGAGAACATTCTTACGCTTTCCGAAATTCTGGACCATCGCGCTGAGACGGATGTTCCAGCTGAGGGATGGGTCCTGGAGAGCAGTCTAAAGGCTACAGGCAAGGTTGCTACCGTCCTCGTCAAACGCGGAACACTACGCCCCGGCGACATTATCGCTGCAGGGCTCACCTGGGCAAAGATCCGACACATGCGCAACGAGGCTGGTATGGAAATTGAAGAGGCGCCCCCCGGAACGCCGGTGGAGATCTTTGGCTGGAGGGATCTACCGGCTGCAGGAGACCAGGTCCTCCAAGCACCCGACGAAGGCAAGGCTAGGTCAGCGGTAGAATACCGCGAGGGTCTCCACGAGCGAGAAAAGGACGCCGCCGATTACGAAATCATAGCCGCGGCCCGCAAAGCGCTCCAGGAGAAACGCGCCCTGGAGAAGGAAATGGGCGAAGGAGGGGTTAAACCTGAATCGTCTACAGGCGTGCATGAAATCCTTCCAGACGAAGATGGCATCAAGCGTGTCAACTTCATCGTCAAGGGAGACGTTCACGGTTCTGTTGAAGCCGTTTGCGCCGCGCTGCAAGAGATCGGCAGCCATGAAGTGCGCCCACGCATCCTGCGATCCGCCGCGGGACCCATCAGTGAATTTGACGTTGAACATGCGGCTTTGTCCAATGCTATCCTCGTCAACTTCTCCACCATAACGCCTAACCACGTCAAGGCCATGGCCGAGGAACAGGGCGTCCGCGTACTCGACCATACTATTATTTACCGCCTCGTCGATGATGTCAAGGCGCAGCTCAGCGAGCACCTTGCCCCCGACGTCACCACGCGCGTTCTGGGCGAGGCCGAGGTCTTACAAATCTTCCCTATCAATGTGCGCGGACGCGTGTACAAGAACATTGCTGGTTGTAGGGTGCGCAATGGTATGGTGACGAAGAACGCTATGTATCGCATCTTGCGCTCTGGTGAAAAGTTGTTTGATGGTGAGTGTTATCATGCTTTGTGTTTCCGTCTTCTTCCCTTTTCCTTCTCCCTTTTCCCCTATTCGCTTTTTCCCCCAAACAAAATCTAACGCAGGAATTAACCCGATTTTCTCTCAATACAGGAAAGCTAGAAACTCTCAAGCATATCAAGAAAGACATCATGGAGATGCGGAAGGGCGGCGAGTGCGGTATGGGTTTCGAGCACTTCCAAGATATAGAAGTCGGCGATCAGATCCAGGCCTACGAGGAAGTCATCACGAAGCGCAGCTTGTAAAATAAGAACAAAAACGATTTCCTTGGCTGAGACATTACTTTGAATGGATCGGCTAGTTTAGATGGAGATGGTGCCTCTCGGAGTGAGGAGGACTGTACTTTATACCTAGGTATTTACCTGACCTGCCCTGCTTTACCTACTCGGATATAGATGGGATGGTGCGAGACGAGCTGTGTAAGATATAGACTACGCTCGTTCGTACGGCACGGCGGTTGGCAAGGTAGACAGGACATAACGGGATACAGACAGACAGACGGCATATGTAGAGCTTAGTCTGAGTCTGTCACTACTATTGTACTATACTATATTATATTACGGAAATGTACAGTACTGCTGTATATAAATTACAACGAATATTCCAAGAATTTACAACTGTACAAATAGAGCTTGAAAGCAATCTTGAGTTTGGGAGAGGGATGGGGGGGAGGAACTCCGACTCCAAATTCAAAGAGGCTTGACCCTTCAGATTAACATAATTGAAATAAGTGATCAATAATATCAAACATTAATATCACGAATCCTAGAAACAGACAAACACCACAGCTAAGGTAGGCAAACAAGCAGATAAAACCAGTACGATAATATTAAAGTTCGAGCTGGAAATTGCTCTTTCTTTTCATCTCCTTTGCACATCTCTCCCCCGCCTTGCGTTGCAACTCCTCTAAAGACCTAACCTGGCCTATTCTGCTAAATATCACATTTCTTTATCGCTTTCATTCCTCATCACATGCGATTTTATTTTCCGAACGTCTGTTTTTTGTTCCTAATTCATCTACCTATCGCGCCGACGAATTTACGAGCCTCCTAATCTTATCCGTTCTCTTCCGGGCTATAACGGGATTGACTTATTTCAGATCAAAAAGATATATGAATGGGGGGAAAGGGTATGGAGTTTATATAGGTACCTAAGTTAGGTATACACCTAGATAGTTACGCGATGCTAAACTCGGGAATCTCTCCCATCTCCGTCTTCGTCTCGTATCCCAGTTTATAACTCACGCGCCACCTAAGCCTTGCGCTATCTACCTGCCTCGTCCGATCGCCTGCGTGCCATACTTTAATCACCTGCGTCACGCCGCTGTCTTGGTTGGGCCGCAAGGCACGCCCGCTCTGTGGTTGGAGTTGAAGTTCATAGCCCTGGTCTTGCCGTTAGCGGAGATCGAGGAGTCGCAAGAGCGATGGGAGGACAGATGAAGAAATGCAGGACGGAGCAGTGAAGAAGGAATAAAAATAAAGATTCGTACCTTTGTCACGGCTAATTGGAAGTGTAAATCGCTTATATGTTGCGGTGTCGTATTGGAGAAGACGAATAAAAGATGAATCGCATTGGGGCTCTGGGATTGCCTGCTGGCTTTCATGTGGACGCGCAACGCAGTATTGCTGACGATTATTTGATGTTCGCGAGGAGCAGAAGATTCTGGCGGAAGGGCAGAGGAAAACGACCATTCATCGTCATCGTTTGATGCTGCGGGTGCGGCGGCAGGCGTGGCAGGAGGTTGGGGCGTAGTGGGCTTAGATGAAAATTGTGATGACGATAGAGCCGCGAAGGGGTCACTCGTCTTCTGCGGAGGTTGAGAGAACGCGGAATACTGGCCTAACCCAGGTTGTGGTGTTGACGATTGTGACGCCGACGGGTTTGAGGCAAATCCTGCATAAGCTGAAAATGGAGGAGGGGTAGGAGTTGGTGTTGGCCCCTTTGCAGTACTATTTTGTGTCATTGATGACAGCAGCGCAGGCCCGGGTACATCTATCCACATGTTAGTCAACCATTCATATGAAGCTCCAGTGGTTATAGAAATGACTTACTTTGATTTGCACCAAACCCAAGGGAAATGCCACCACCCTGTCCAAAACTGCCACTGTCTGATAACGACAGGCCCAGGAGATCGTTTTCTACCCCTGCTGGTTGGGAAGATGACGTAGCTTCGTTGCTAGCACCGTTCGTCCCGGCGTCGGCATCAAAATCGATCAACGACAGCTCATTCGCGGACTTGGAATCGACCATTCCGGCCGCGGCTGAACTTGTCGGAATAGGGGCTCCCTGCGCCAACTTTTTCGCCCCCTCCACGTCTCCCTTCTTCAGCAGCTTCCACCTTTCCACAGTTCGGTGTATACTATCGTTTATCTCGAATAGCTTGGCGACAGCCTCGTGATCATCAGACTCCTCTTCGCACATCTTTTGAATCTTAGGCTGCGCACTCTGAAGAGCCGAAGCCAGTTCCTCGAACACGTCTCCATCAGCCATGGTATCTCCAGGTTGGAAAGCGGCCAGCCTCTCCTCCAACAAGCGAGCCTTGGCTAGAATCTTTCCTACTTCTTCAGCAGCCTTGGCTCGATAATCTGTCTTAGACCTCGTGTCATAACCAGCCATTATTTTCATGAGTCGGTTCGCCTCCTGTAAGTCTTCGGGGGTGCCTCGCCGGATCAGTTCTTGCAGTTTGGCGGATTGGGCCTCGCGCTCTTCCTCTTCCATTTCCTCTGCCGATTTTAGATTCTACATGATATGTCAGCATGTGACGGTGTAACCAGCTGACACAGAGGCAGCTTACATCGCTGGGGTTCAAGACAGCGACGTCATCTCTCCTGACCTCGGGAAAATGGTAGCCCTTGTAAGTCAGAAGACGATGCATATCGCGGATGAAGCCCAAATCCTCCTTGTATCGACTTGTCTCGCATATCGTGCTGCGCCATTCTTCGATCGCCTCAAGTATCTTAGACTGGACGCGGGTATATCGGAAGGGCGGTCGCTCGGGGAATCGCCTGACAAGTTCATTGAGAAACTCCTTGGTACTAATCTGGAGATGGAAAGGATAGCCGCAGTTCTTGACACAAATATCGAGGAGACTGAGAGCGAGCAGGCTGACATTGGGGTTGCGGGAATTGATGTAGTTGACGATGCTCGTTGCGGCTTCACGCGGGGCAGTCCCCTTTTTACTGTTGATCAGATCGGCAATTTCGAGGTTGAGGGCAAGGTTGGGCTCGTAAATCTCGGCACTGCACGCGCTCGAGATGAAGCGCTGGAGCTGTGACGGCCGAGGATAGCCCATCTCGCCCCAGCGATCCCTGGCAGCAGCACGGGCAGAGGCAGCCTCCATTTTTGGTGTCTTCTATCTTGCTTCCCTACCAAGGTACCGGAGTTTGGGTTCTGTCGCAGACAGAGGCAATACGAAGAAGGAACAAATAAAACAAACAAACAGATAGATCAATAGGTTGCGCTAGGCGTCAATACTTTATTTCAGCCATGGAGGCAGCAGTTTTATTGCTATGCCACTTCAAGAGAACAAGTGTATTCTTTTCCTGGCCAAGAAAGATGACGATACAAGCTGTCCCAGCTGGGCTGAGAAAGGAGTGATGGGATGTACACAGGTAGCCTGGATAGATACATGTATTACCCAAAGCGGTAAGGCATCCCGCTTCATGAATCCATTTGTATCCCGCCATAGCCGGGTGGCATCCCTACAACAGTTGTTTGGAAGTTACCTAATTTTCTGCATCAGTCAATACTTTATATATGCATATAACTATATACATATCATCATTCTTTATATGATGTATTGTCATATATATGTAACTTCCGAGTGGCAACGAATGTCAACCCCGCCACGACTGACAGTCTGATTGAATTCTGCCCCTCATAATTTTAATGGAGTGATTACTTCATTTCGCGACGCATATACCGCCACATTCCTCCCATAACACATATTTCTCCCCGTTTTTCTCGGCTCCATTACTTCGAAATTATTTTTTGAAGTCTCGGATTTTCTACACAAGATGGTACGCCATAAAAAGGACAACTTCCGCGGGAACAAGCATGGCCCACGCTCAAACCCACGACCACGACCAGCTCAAGCTCGTGGTGGCGATGACGGCGACCAAACAGATACCTCGCGGCCCCCGTTCAAAGCTGCATGTTGGGATTTGAACCACTGCGACCCGAAGCGATGTTCTGGCAAGAAGCTGATAAGGCTTGGTCTTATGCGCGACCTTCATCTCGGACAACGCCACAACGGCGTCATCATTACACCCAACGGCAAACACACCTTATCGCCGGCCGACACCGAACTTCTTGATGAATATGGCGCTGCTGTGGTTGAGTGCTCCTGGGCGAGAACAAAAGAAGTACAGTGGAACAAGGTCGGAGGCAAATGCGAACGTTTATTACCGTACCTCGTTGCTGCGAACACAGTGAACTACGGGAAACCCTATCGGCTAAACTGTGTTGAGGCTCTGGCCGCTTGTTTCTCCATCTGTGGTCATCCTGACTGGGCCGAGCAAGTACTGCGCCCCTTCAACTACGGCGAGTCCTTCCTAGCTATCAACTCGAAGTTACTCAAGAAATATGCAGCGTGCGCCGATGAAGCTGCTGTGAAACAGACCGAGAAAGAGTGGCTCGAACGTTTGGAACGGGAACACGCCGAGAGTCGGGAAATGGGTGACGACGACGATCTTTGGAAGGGAGGAAACGTCAATCGCAGAGTAGTTACAGACTCTGACGAAGACTCAGATCGAGATGACGAGGAAGATGAGGTGGAGGGCAGTGAACAAGAGGAAGATAATGAAAGTGTAGACGGCATATATCTCGGCAAGAAACCCGCTCAGTGGCCTAAACTGGGAGAGGAGCCTAGTGGGGCACAGAAGCAAAAACAAAAGCAGAAAGATACTCTCGGCATAACGGATGATGAGGACGAAGACGAAGAAGCAGCGATGGAGGAGATCAGGCGAAAGATTTTAGCCTCGAAACCTTTCGCAAATGTCGAAGACACGGACAAAAAGCCGAAACCGCAAGCAATCCCCGCTCCACAGCCACAGAGATACCGAGTCGAGTCGGATATGGAGCCAGATTCCGACAATGGAGACTCAGATGGTCATGGCGACGACGATTTTGACAATATCATTGACGCAACCCCCATAACAGACCGTACAGGCTTGGCCAAATTAGAGAGGGAGAGAGCAAAGACCCCGGTAACAACTCGCACATTCACGTCGGGCGGTGCATCAGCGCCCAAAAGGTGGTAAACAGATCTTGAAGCAATGTTATCAATGTCAACGAGAATTGTACATATACTATATGATTTATTCTTTACAATAAGGTAGGTACCATAGCCTTGTTTCCTGGTGCCCGGAGGGTCAGGCGGTGCCAGGCGGGGACATATTACAGTAGTAGTGGAAGAGTGCTTCCTATTGACTTGGGCATTGTCTGCCCATCGACCGTGCCTCGCAAGATAATCGTAGGTCTTGGGTATGTCCCCTGCTACAACCAGGTACTATATAACACGGAAGTGGGAGGCTAGAGGAGGGTTAAGTATTGTCCCGGCCTCTTCTCTAAAAGTTATTCAGCATTATTATAATGCGATACTAGGCTTCTTTCTTAGATTCTCATCTGGTGCTTATTTCCTAGCTTCTGGCGACACCGATAACTGGATGTACTGGGCCGACATGTAATACACTTCGGCTTCTATTTACTGATCGTACAGCACCTACAGATACCATCTTAGTAACTATCTCACCTCACTATACGTAACACACGGCTCTTCTGCGCTTCAGGCTTTGTCCGATATGTTGCTCCTCAGAATGTTTTCTAGTATGCGTTCGCGAGACACTTTTCTTATTTCGTGATGGCACCCGGTTTCGATTGGGCGTTTGTCCGCCCGTCGTGATGCTATTGCTGCCTACCGCCTGCGTCTCTGAACAAAGCGACAACCCGTTAGAAATGAGCGGGTCATCATCAAAGTGATAGGAATCGCAAGCGCTAGTAATATATTGGTCCTCATGGCAGGCAGCTCAACACGATCCGTCAGGGGAACCGGAAACCTACAACATGGTCCGTGATGGGTGCGTGATGGTAACACGATTGGCTTATCACGGCTTCTCCTCCTGATAGCTCAGTTGGTAGAGCGATGGACTGTAATTGAAAACTCCATAATAGAGATCCACAGGTCGCGTGTTCGACTCACGCTCGGGAGACAATTTTGTTTTTTAATCCTCCTGTAAGACGTCGAGGTAATTGCGAAGCCATATTCACCTATAAGCATGCACGCCCTGGGGCCCCGAGATGGAGTCTAGATATCTGTACTTACATGAGGATAGCGGTGCAGGTAGGGATCCTAGGGACAGTATGCTGATGATGAGGCTGTTTATGGAGATGAAATTCAACACACTTTATGCTGTGCGGACTTCTACGCCTCGGCTTCCATTTGCGGGATGAATGACACAATCATCAAACAGAACTATTCCCACGCGGAGCATTTTATTTCTCTGTAAACCTGCATGTCGGCTTCGAGGTCTAAATAAACATTTAGGGTTTTCGAGTAAGTGTAGAAATCCGTAGGGTTGCTATTTTGCATGTGATACCGCACCCAAATGCAGCACAAACATTCGACATCGTTCCGCACTCTTGGATACAATCTTCGTAACTTATCTCCTCATGCGTAACACACGGTTCTTATACGCTTCAAGCCTTGTCTCATGTATTTCTTTTCCTCAGGAATATCTTCTGGTGTTGATTGGGTGCTAGCTGGGCATTGAGAGAAAGACTGGGTGGTCTTGTCTTCACACCCTCCCACTTCATATCGAACTCAGTCATTAGCTTGGCGAAAATAAGCTTCGCCTTTCTCACAGCGTAAAAGCGGCCAATGCACGAGTGCTTGCCATATCCGAACCTGCCAATAGTGCATATCAGCTCGTTATGTCCTCAAAGTTTGTCTCTCATGTTCACCAGAGATGGTGCGGGTGTGGACTTACGCGAGATTAGTTTCTGAGACTGTGCTAGCGCTGCTGCCACCCTTCGCAGCTCTGTCAGCGAAGCGAAACCCGTTAAAAGCGAAAGGGTCATCAAAGTGATCGGGATCGGTCTGGATCGCAAGCGCGGGCACTGCGATCTTTGTTCCTGACGGCAGCTCAAAGCCGTCATGGAACCGGAAACCTGCCTGGTCCATGACTGTTCGGCCACACGTAACGGCCCCTGTCGGGTAGAGCCTATTGGTTTCGCGAATAAACGAATCCATCAGAACCATGTTGCCAAGAGCCACGTCAGTAAACCCGAATGTTCGGAAGGCCGTCTCAGCCTCTGTACGCAGTGGCTCTAGACATTGGGGCTCCAACAGCACCTGAAACACCATCTGTGTGATGAGTCCTGCTGTGGATGGGCTCCCAGCCCACGCTGTGTGTAAAAGAGTAGCGGCAATGCGCTCAGGTTGGGGCTCCTCTTTCCTTGCCTGTGCAAGTTCGATGCTCCATTCTATACCGTCCAGCTTATCACTTCTTTGATTGTCTTCCTTGGCCTGTCTCTGGATCCTATATTCGTCGCATCTTGCTTGCACGGTGGGCAAAATCTCCCTCATAGCTTGGCGGAGTCTGACGCGATGGAAAACGGAAAGTGGATAAGATAGGCTGCGGCGTAGTGGTCCTAGAGGCAGCATGCTGATGACAAGGCCATTTATGAAGATGAAGTTCAAGAGATTTTGTGCTGCGGCCAAGTAGCGGTCATTGCGACACAACTCCTGTCCAACGATGATCCTACTTGTAGCTCGATGCGTAATCTTGCTAATGAGGGTAGCCGCTGAAAAAGCTTTCCAGCGTTGGGGAGAACCGATTTCCTCAGTCATGGCATAGTCACATTCCTCATTCAATATCGGTACTAGTTGCGCTACCTATCATTATTAGACGCCGTTACCTTGAGATATATCGGGGAGTGCGGACACGTAACTCACCTAGACGGGTATTGATACCTTTCGCCACCACGTCAACCATGAGACTATGGCAATAGCTATCGCCTACGGAGGCATGCAGGGTGAAGGCCTGGCAATATGAAGTTAGTATTGTGTAAATCGCGTAGTCGGTACTTGCATGAAAGCAGCTTGGAACATACGTCGGAGATGGTCTGCGAGAAACTCAAACTGCCGGAATCAGCTCGCTGTAAGTCTCGAAGGTATCTCGGTGGCAAGAAGACATGGTCAACCGCCCACCATTTCATGATGAAAGGTACACCAGCCCTCTTGATGACCTAGACTACTGTGAGCTTCCAGAAAACTTATGTCTTGCAGTTCGTAATACTACCTTCGTATATCCGTCATTGGCATGCTTCACCATTGTGAAGGTCATCGCAGACTTTCCGTTCAGGAATGATAGCAGCCATGGCTTCCCTATGCGTTGGAATGGCGAGGGCCGAGGCAGGAGGTGGATCAATACGAGAATAGTAATGGCAAGTAGTCCGCCCGAAATAGCATATTCCCCAATTACAGCTGGTATTGGGTTTACAAGTCTACTAACGAACATGTCCAAATATGTATTTCACACTGCGTTGTGAGCCCCTTTGGCAGCCTGAGTAGTATTTGAGATAACTGAGCAATGTTTTCGTGGAGGGGTGTGATGAGTGTGAATAGTCGAAGTGAACCACTGCACTCACTCTCTAGATGTGTTTATGTAAAGTGAAACCATATGCTCTAAATCGATACTGATGAAATGAAGGGTATATGAGACTTGATCGACTATAGAACTGACTGGATGTGAGATGGGAAGGCTCTACATTATATACACGAGATGCCCTGATGCCTTGGTACTGTACATGCTATGTCATCTTAACCTCATACCTCAACAAATGAGATCATCTGGTTAGGTAGATATAAGAGAATTGAGCGAGCGGTGCTCCTTATATAAAGGGGAGCAGGTGGTTCCAGGTCCGCTTCTCATGCCCCACGTCTCCGTGACTGACGGTTTTTTTTGGCAGAACGAACAAAAAGGTTTTTATCTGTTCTCTCCCAAATGAAGCATTTTGCTATTTTTGCTGCAAACTGTTAGGGTCCACCAGGCGCCAGGACTAGTATACAGAATGGAGAGAGAGAGAATGGCGTTTCTCTTGAGCAGTAGCCAGAGCCAGACGCGCAGGATGAGAGTATATGCGGGCGAGACCAGTGGCCCAAGTAAACGTGGCCGTCAAGACGCTGCTGATGATGGATTTGGAGGATAATGAATTAGGTAGCCAGTACGCGTTGAGCTCCAGCGGTATTCCAGGGCCGTAAATTTCTCCAATCACGCGAATCTGAACGCTTCATTATGCGTCCGGGTAGTAGATACATCTCAATCGAGACGTAGGTTGCCAAGCCATCCCCAGTGTGCGACCGGTCAAGTTCGGGTACCGACGATATAGGACCAATACATTTTGCCGCCTAGAGCGTAGGAAACCCAGGCCAAAAAAAGATACCAGAACACTGTTGCAAACAATGTGACCCTCCTCCCCTACTGACCTAATTATTTCTTTTCCGTGTGTTGATATACGGCGGTTGGAGGTTCCAACCTAGGCCACCATCCGCCGTCTCCTGTTTTTTTTTTTCTCATTACTCTACTCATTACAAGTCCTTGTCCTTTCCTCCCACACCTACTGGCCATATCAAGACGCCTTAGGCCAACAAGCTCTATCGCATTGCACTAGAAATGGAGACCGACACTCATCACCGCGTCGAGGATAACAGCCAAGAGAAAGACAGTTTCCGACTCGGCGCCGATCCTTCATCCGCGTCTTCACGTGGTGAAGAAGAGGGGAAACATGAACCCACGGAGGGAGCCGAGGAGGAAGCTGGATCCAGTCGCGGCCCACCTGTGACATTCAAGTTCTGGTCCATACTGATTGCCTTATGCTTACTTGGCCTGTCGACGTCCCTCGAAGCCACGATTGTTGCGACCGCGCTTCCGACAATTGTACGTGCCGTGGGCGACATTGGCAGCCGTTACACCTGGGTAGGAAACGCCTTCCTCCTCGCATCAGCCGTTCCTCAGCCCTTCATCGGCCAGCTAGCGGACCTCTTCGGCCGACGATGGCCCCTCCTGATCCTGACTGCCTTGTTCGTTGTCGGCAGTGGTATCGCCGGAGGTGCTAACGGTGCCGGGATGCTAATCGCCGGGCGTACTGTACAGGGGCTGGGTGCCGGGGGTGTTTTTGTGCTAGTCGACGTAGTGGTCTGTGATCTTGTGCCGCTCCAGCAACGAGCCAAGTATCTGGGTCTCGTCCGCGTCTTCGGCGCTATTGGATTTCCTCTTGGGCCCATCGTAGGTGGCTCCATAGCGGCTGCAAACTGGAGATGGTGCTTTTACCTCACTCTGGTTACGAGTGGGCTGTCCTTCTTTTGTCTTGTATTCTTTCTCGACCTAAAGCACGACCAGACTACGTGGAAGGCGGCACTCGGACGCATTGACTATTTTGGCATGGTCCTGTTCACCGGCTCCGTCACTTCTCTTCTTCTCGGCCTACTTATGGGGGGGAGCACACATCCCTGGGGCTCGGCTAATGTAATCGTGCCGATCGTGGTTGGAGTGGTGGGCTGGATTGCTTTCCACGTCTTCGAATCGACTCATCTGTGCAAAGAAGCCATGGTACCAAGCCGCTTATTCCTGACTAGGACTTCCGCGGCGGGCTTCTTCATGGCCTTCGACGGCGCCCTGCTCATTTACTGGGTTATCTGGTTCCTTCCCATTTATTTCCAGGGAATCCTTGGAGCAACTCCCCTTACGTCCGGAGTGTATCAACTGCCCTTTAATCTCCTGCTTGTGCCGTCTGGCATCATGGCAGGGGCAGTGATGGCCAAAACAGCGAAGTATAAGCCCCAACACTTCGTTGGCTTCGGGCTCGTGTCGCTCGGGATTGGGCTCTTCACTACCCTTGGTAAAAGCTCACCCAAAGTCGCCTGGGCCTGGTTCCAGATCATCACGGCGTTGGGTCTCGGTGTTATCATGACTGCTGTATTGCCATCTATTCAGGCCGCTCTTCGTGAAGAAGACGTGGCTAGAATCACCGCAGTGTACACGTTTCTTCGAAGCTTCGGGGGAATCTGGGGTATAACCATACCCTCAGTCATCTTCAACAGCCAAATTGACAACTTTCAAGGCAAGATCAGTGATGAGGACGTTCGCCAGCAACTGTCCAACGGACAAGCCTACGGTTTTGCGTCCATGAACAACATCCAGAAGCTACCAGATGGAGTTAGAGATGAGGTTCTTGCCGTCTACATTGACGCCTTAAAAACTGTGTGGCAGATCGGTATCGCGTTCTCTCTGGCTGGCTTTCTGGCTGCCTTCGCAGTCAAACAATACGACATGTCCAGGGAGAATAACACAAAATTCGCGATAAATGAGAGGCAGAAGGATAACAACGCCACCAGCGAGGAGGCTGGTATTGACACATAAGTCATGCGAGCTGACGCAGTCCTCTACCAAACCTTGGAAGCGTGTTTGATACAGGGAGCGATCTGGAATTAACTATAGTTGACTCTTCCATTTTACCTCACCGTAGCTCTATAGCTGCGAAACTGCAAAACTGCGATAATCCTAGTTAAATACCATGTTATTATACATGCTACCCCCAGTGCATTGATTACATGTGTGGTGCTATGCGCGAAGATGAACTACGAGTTCCGAGATAAATTTCGCGGCCGGCGATCCCTCTTCTCCTGGAGGAGATGGGTTTTTCTTTATCCTTTCTCTTCCTTTGCCACTTTTCTTGTTCTTCTTGTTAATTTATTACACCTGTGAGTAACTTATAAGGTTACCCTCTCTGTCATGACCCATTGCCTCACGACCTATTTTTGGCCAAAACCACCTACTGCAATTAAAGGCCTTATTACTTACAACTAACAAAGTTATAGTTAATTATTTAGTATTTTTACTATAATATAGTCTTCTGCTTTTAATTCTGTTTTTTTAAAGCTTTATTTATATTATTAAGCTTTGCAAGCATTTTATATTTATTTATATTGTTTTTATATTCTACTTTATTATATAACTTTGTTTAACTAACTATTTAATTATTAAATATATATATAAAAGCTTTGCTAAATATAAGTTTTATTTTTTAATATATTTAACTTTAATTTTAAGCGATGTTAATCTTTAAATAATTAATTTAATATAATTATAAATTAAAAGCTTTAAAAGTTTTATAATATAAATTTTATTAAGCTAGTATAGCTAATATTTTATTATGCTTAGCTAGTTTTAAATTAAGTTAAAACAATTTTTATTTTTTATAAAATATTTTAATAATAGTTAAAATAATAAAAGTTTAAAATTTAAGTATAGTTATATAATTACTTAATTTTTATAGAGCCTTTTAAATATATATTTAAAATTTTTAATTTTTTAATATAATAATTATATTTTAAAAATAATATTTTAAATATATTTTTTTAACTATAATATATTTTATAGCTAACTATATTTAATACTCGGCCATATTTAATATTTTTTTTTACTTTTATATAAATAATCTTTTATAATTTAAACTATTTAAAATTAAATTTGCTAGTTAAATATTTTTATTTTATTTTAATATGTTTATATATTATGCTTAGCTTGCTATATATTTTATAACGTTATATATAAGTTTTTTACTTTTTTATATAAGTACTAACTATTTATATGCTTTTTTATTATTTTTTATATAGCAAATGCTTTAGCAGCTTATAACTTTTTTTATATATAAAATAATATTTTATTTTTGTTATAAACCAACGTGTAAAAACCTGTTAAAAGACCTAAAAACATAATTAAAACAAGCCTAGTAAAAAGTAATAACAGCTAGACTAAAAAATATACTATAGCTAAAAAAATGTTATATAATTATAACTTAGTAAAACAAAATTAATAAATTACTTATAGTAATTTATATTTTTAAGATTATAAAATTATTATTATAATTTAAAAAACTACGCTTATAAAAGTATTAAAAAACGTTTATTAAAAAAAACAAATTAAATATATATTTTTTTATATATTTAGCTAGCTATAGTTATTTTTTTTATTTTTAGTAATTAATTTAAGCATATATTTAGCATATAATTAAAACTACTAAGTATATAAAAAAAATCTTTTAATAATTAATTAAAATATAAGCTTTTTTATTTATTTATTTTTAGCAATAGTAAACTATAGCAATTTAAACTGTTTTAAATAGTAAAAATTATTATATTTTAATTACTTGTTTATTAGCAAGTAAAATAAACTTATATTTAGAAGACTGTACAAATTAAAACTAAAAATTAAACTAAAACTAAAACCTATTTATAAACTAACTTTTAAACTTATTTTTAAATTTATTTAGCAAAAATTAGTTACTAACCTAACTAATTTAAACACTAAAGCAAAATGCTTAAATTTAAAAAATAAAAAATTAACTTAAAAGCTATTAACAAAAATTTAAGCTAAAGCAAAAATATAAGCAAAAAAAAAATAATAAAAGTAATAACTTATTTTAGCAAAAAAATAAATTAAAAAAATAATAGTAGTAGTAGCTTAACTTATTGCTAAACTAACTTGTTTAATAGTAACTTAATAAGCTTAAGCAAGACTTTTTAAATAGTAAAAAAAAGAAAAGCTTTAACTTATTTTTAAGCAGCAAGCAATTAGTATATTAAAAAATATAATAAATTAACTTAAAAATAAAGTTAAAAGCGCTAACTAAATTAAAGCTTTTAAAGTAGTATAACTTTTAAAGTATAATAAAACTACTAACCTAACTTTTTTTTTTTACTTTAATTAAAATATACTTAAAAATAATAAAAAAAATAAGCTAAAAAAAGTTATAAAAGGTATAGGCTGCAAAAAACTTTTTAAATAAAAAAGCTTTTAAATAGTTTAAAACTTATTAAAAAAATTAAATTAAAAATTTTTTTAAAAAGAAGATATAAAAGTTATTTAGCAGCTATAAAAACTTTAAAAAAAAGCTAGTTATAATGTTTAAAAATTTTAATAAAAAATAAAAAGCTAAATAATAATTTTAAAGCTTTAAGTAAACTAAAAGTGCGTTAGCTTATATAGTTTTTTTTAAAAAGTTAGCTACTAAAGCTAAATAGCTAATTAACAAAGCTTTTATAAATGTATACTATAAAAAATTAAAAGCATTAATTTAAACAAAATTAATTAAAGTTATTTTATAGCTTAAAAATTTTATTATATTTATTAAGTTAGCAATTATTGTTAATAACTAATTATTTAACTTTATTTAAAAGCAAAAAAAAAACTAATAAACTAGCAAACTTAATTAAAAAAAAAGCAATAATAATTAAAAAAGCAAAAAAACTTATAATAACTTTATTAGCATTAATATAATTAATAAAAATAATAAAAATAATAAAT
>Ga0247782_1000179_pt1 | contig 77311 bp, 59 predicted proteins | sample UWRJL019104C5_FD_179928 | JGI IMG/M metagenome (GOLD analysis project Ga0247782, IMG submission 179928) | Plant litter microbial communities from Arlington Agricultural Research Station in Wisconsin, United States - UWRJ-L019-104C-5 | ecosystem: Environmental > Terrestrial > Plant litter >... | reverse complement strand
TAACTTTTACTTTTTTTAGCTACTAACTATTTGCTAAGCTGTTGCTTTTTTATTATTATTTGCTTTATTTATATATTATTTATAAATATTATTTTTGCACCTTTTTAGTTATGTTTTTTTTTTTTTATATTTTATTTACTATATGTTTATTAAAAATGCTTACTTATAACTAGTTTATTTTAAAGTATTAGTTTAATAAAAAGCTTTAATAAAATTATAGCAATTGTTTTATTAAAAATTTTAAAAACTTACTTGCTAATAGTAATAAAAAAGTATATATAATAAGGTATGCTTTATACTTGTAGTGCGTAAGCAAAATATATAAAAATTTTTGCTTATTATATTTAGCTTTATTTTGCTAAGCTTAAGCAAAGTATATTATATGTTTTTTTAATTATTATATTTATTATGCAATAAGTAGTATTATTAGCAAGTGTGTGCTAATTATTAGGTTTTTTTTTATTAGCTTATTTTTTTTAAAAAAAATTTTTTTTTTAAAAGTGCTGCTTAAGCTATTAAAGCTTATTAGCGCTAGCTTTAAAAACTAGCTAAAAGCTATATTTAATAATTAAAAAATAAAAATATTACTTTTATTTACTATAATATTATTATATTTAATTAGTACTACTATGCTTTTTAAAAAGCTTGCTTTATATTTTACGCTTATATAAAAAAAAAAAACATTTTTTTATTAAAGCTATTTAAAATAAGCGTTTTTTTATTATTTAGTATAAAATATAAAGTATTTAGCGCTTACTTTTAATTAAGCTTAATTTTTTAGTTATATATATGCTGCGCTAACTTTTTGCTAAATGTTTGCTAGCTAATTATTATTTTAAAATATTTTTAAAAATGTTTTTATTAATTATGCTAATATTTATTACTAACTTGCTAATGCTTTACTTTTTTATAAAAATAATTTTGCTTTATATATTTATTTAAATAATACTTTTATTTTATATTTATTTATTTTTAAGCAACTAGTTTATACTTTTTAAGCAATATTATATTACTAAAAATTTAATACTTTATTAATAAAAACTTTTTTTTATATTAATAATTAAGCTTAAAATAAGTATAGCAAATATTTATATAAAAGTTATTATATTGCTTTTTTTAACTTTACTTTTTATAATGTTGCTAGCACTTTTTATTAATTATGTTAGTAACTTAGCAAGCAAAAGCTTTAAAATTTTAATAGCTAAATAATAAAGTATAGTTTATTTGCAACTAAATATTTAAGTTTAAGTCTTAATTAAAATTTTGCTTAACGCTTAAGTTTATTATTATAATTTTTTAGTTTTATTATATTTGCGCTAACTATTTAATAGCTATTTTGCTTACTTTTTAATTTTATATTTTTTAGTTTATAGCTAGCTATAATAACTATTATTATTTTATTTTTATTTTTTTTTACTATTACTATTTGCATGCTAACTTTTTGCTATGCTAGTTTTTTTTTAGTTTTTTATTAATATAATTACTTATTTATTAAGTAAATAGTGTTTTTTTAGCAAATAACTATAACTTTTTTTATTATAATATTATTAAATTATTTTATTTAAAGTATAACTTTTTAGTTTTTTTTTTATATTTATTTACTAACTTTTTTAAGTTAATTAAATGCTTTAGTAGTTTTTAAATATTATATTTTATTAGCTACCCTTTTTATTTTACTAAGTATTTTTATTTTTTTTAATTATTTTTATATTATATAATATTTTTAATAGCTTATTTATTTTATTTATTTTTTAAGTTTAATAGTTTTGCTTACTTGCTAATTTTTTTATAATTATTTTATAGCTTTAATAATAATATAAAAAATACTTTATATACTTTTGCATACTTTTTTAGCAACTAAATATAATATGCTTATAATTTAATTTTTTTTAAAACTTTTGCTTTAATATAAATAAGTGCTAGCTTTTTTTTATACTTAAAATAAAAGTATATAATTAATAGCTTTATAATATTTTTAATATTATATTGCTTAAATATATAGTGTTTATTATAATATTTTTATATAATTTTTACTACTTTTTTTTAATGTTTACATAATATTTTTTATATTATGTTTATTTTTTATAGCTATTTTTTTATTTTTTAAACTTTAAATTAAAGCTATTTTAATATATACTTAATAATTTTTAAATAATAACTATATAAAGCTTTAAATAATAAATAATTTATAATTATATATTAACTATTATTATATATAAACTTAGCTTTAAGTAATACTTTTACTTATTTTATTAGCTTATTAATAGTATATATTTATAAATATTTTTTTAATATTTAATATACTTTTTTTATTTAATTATTAGTTTATAAATGCTATATAGTTAATAATTTTTTATAAATTTTTTACTTATTATAAAATTTTTTTTAAAACTTGCTAATAATAAGCTTATTTTTATTGCTTATTATATTTTTTAATAATTTAAATTAGCACTTTATTTTTTTATAAAATATAGCTATAAGTTTAGCTATATTTAATATTTTTATTATAAGTATAAATAAAACTATTTTTATAAAGCAGTTAATAATTATTAAAATTATATTATATACTAAGCTATTAGCTTTAGTATAAAATAAAAACTTTATAATAAAGTTTAAGCTAATTTTTTATTATAATTAATTTAATAGCAAAAATGTTTATAATTTTTTAAATAGTTTATATTTTAGCTTTTTAATTTTTTTATACTTTATATATATAGTAATATATTTATAAACGCTTTAATTTAACTTTTTTTAATAAAACTTTTTTTATAAAAGCTTAGCTATTTTATTACTTTTTATATAGCTAGCTTTTAAGTTATTATAATATTAGTATATTAGCTATTTAACTAGTACTGCTTAAGCTAAAATAATTAGTTTTTTTTAAAAATATAATACTTTTTAATTATTAATATAATATTTTTTATATATTTTAGCTTATTAGTATATAATTTTTATTAATTTAATAAATATTAAATTTTTAGTTTATAGTTTTTTAACTATTTTATAAAATTGCTTTAATATATTTAATTTAAATACTATTTTATTTTAAGCTAATTTTTTTGCTATAAAATATAAAATATATTAGTTATAAATAATAATTTTAATGCTTTTTTTATTTTTTTAAAATGCGTTTTTTAACTTTTTAATAGTTTATTTTGCTAACTAAGTTATTATTATAATTTATACTATATATAGTTAATAAGTTAAGTATATATATTAATATTTTTTACTTTTTTTTTTTAAAAAAGTTTTTTATAATTATATAGCAAAGGTTTAAAGTTAGATTAGCACATAGTTTTATTATTTATTTTTTTATTATAAAGTACTTTTTTAAATATAGTTTTAATAATATTATTTAAGCAATTTAAATATTTTATATTAATATTTTTTGCTTTTTATTTTTTAGTTTTTACTATTATACTATAATAATTTAAACTTTTTTTAGCAGTTTGTTAAATAGCTAAAGTTTTTTTTAAAATATAAAAATTATATTTTTATACTTTATTTTTTTTATTATATAATTAAGCTTTTATAATAGTTTGTTTGCTAAATTTAAAATACTTAAGCAATATTTAATATTAAAATTAAACTAAGCTAGTTTATATATTTAGCATACTAACTTTTTTTAAAAATTATATGCTAGCAAGTTAATAACTTTTTATAATGCTATATAATTTATTTAAACTATAAAAAGCTTATTTATGCTTTTAAAATATTAGCGCTAATATTTATAGCTTTTAATTATTACTAAAAGTTTTTATTAACTAATAGCTTAATATATTTTTATATTTATTAGTTTATATAACTAATATATTATTAGCTATTATTACTTTTTATATAATTAAAATAAAATATTTAAAATAGCTTTTATTAATATATTTATTTTTACTTTAATTAAAAGTTTATTATTTTAGTATTAAAAAATAGTTGCTAATATAAATTTTTTTTTAAAGCTTTTAAAAGTTTATTTTGCTTTTTTAGTTTATTTAAACAAATAGCTATGCTTATTTTGCTTTTTTAGCAATACTATAATTAGCATAGTAATTTTAAAGTACTTAGCAATAAACTTTTTATAAAAGTTTATAAATTTTAAAAATACTTAAATATTATATATTAACTTAAAAAACTTTTATTTTTAAATTATAATAACTTTTTGCAAATTTATTTTAATACTTTTAATAATAATAATAAACTTTAAAAATTTTATTTTTATTTTAAAAAACTTATATTTTAATAGTTTAACAAATAAGTTGTACTGTTTTAAGCGCTTATAAACTAATTAAAAATGCTTATAATATTATTTTTTATTATTTAAAAATATAATAATATTATTTAAATAAACTATATAAATATAATTTATTAGCTTTGCTAATGCTTTATATATATAGCTTTAAAATATAGCTAATATATTAATTAGTTTAAAAAGTATAATAATATACTTAAAGTGCTTATATTATATTTAAAAAGTAGTTTTTTATTAATTATTAGCTTTAATATATATTTTATAATATATATTTTTTAAATCTAACTTAAAAAATATTTTAGCAAACTTTAAGCAGTTTATAACTTTAAATATAAATAGCAAAAAATATTTATTTTTTATTATAACTTTATTTAGTTTTTAATAATTAATATAAAGCTTTATTATATTATTTTTTTTAGCTATAAATAAAATTAGCGCGCTTATATTAGCTTATAATTAGCAAATCTTACTTATTTATAAATATTTTTTTAAATATTTTTTAAATACTTTTTTTAAAGCTTTTAAAGTTAAATAAATTAACTTAAATAGCACTTTAGTTTTTTTAATTAAATTAATTAAGTGTTTTGCTTTTTTTAGTATAAAAATTTTTTTTGCTACCTTTTTAAAGTATAATTAGCAAAAGCTTTTTAAATATGCTAGCAAGTTAATAATAATATTTATAAGCTTATTGCTATTAATTTTTTTAAAAAAAAACTTTTTATTTTATTTTATATTAATAAAGTTTATAATATATGCTTGCTTACTATTAACTACTTTACTTATAAAGTTTTTAAAGTTAACTTTTTTAATATTATTAAAATGCTATGCTATAAAAGCTATATTTAAAATAATATTTAAGCAGCCTATGCTTAGCTTTAATAATAATAACTTAAAAATATTAAGCTTTTTTTTTATAGCATAAAATATTTAAATAAAAACTTTTATTTAGCTTTTTATATTAATTATTTAAAAAGTAGCTTTATATGCTTTATAATACTATAATATTTTTTTACTTAGCTTTATAAGCTTTAAAATAAAAATTATTACTTTTTTAAGCATTTTTTAGCTAAATTTTTATAAATTATATTAACTTATGCTTTTATATTTATATTTATAATAATATTTTTTTTTTAGCATTTGCTATTTAATAAAATTATAGCTACTTTTTTAAAAAGTTTTTTTAAACTAAACGCTTTATAAGTTTTTATTAAAGTAAATTAAATATATTATTTTATTTTAGCTTAGATTTTACTTTTTTTTTTTTTAATTTTAAACTAAACTAAGTAATAGTTATGTTTTAAACTTTACTTTTTAGCTTTTTTAATATTGCTAATTATTATTTAGCTACTAGCTGCTTACTTTATAATTTAAACTAATAATTTATAGCTATATATTTTAGCTTATTATAATTATAATATTTAAGCATTTTTTTGCTTGCTTATAATAACTTATTTTAGTTATTATTTATATGCTAGTTTTTTATATTTATAGTATAGCTTTAAGCTAAGCTTTATATTTTTGCTTTTAAGTTATTTATATTTTGCTTATTTTTTAATAAGCTATTAAAAAGTATGCGCTTTTTGCTATTTTTAGCTTTTTTATTAATATTTTGCTAAATATTTTATTATTGCTTAGCTTTATTTAATACTAAAACTATATTTTTAAAAGTTATTTTTTATTTAATTAAAACTTGCTTAAAGCTTAGCTAAAGTTTATACTAATAATTAAAAGCTAATTATAAATTATTTTTAAATTAATAATAACTTTTTAGCTTATATATTAAAACTTATTATTGCAAAAAAAAAATTTTTAAAGTTTTATTTTTGCTTTAAAATAATTTATATAACTGCTTTTTAAAAGTTTTTTTAAATAGCTTAAAATTTATATTTTTTTATTAAATAAACTTTTAAAAGTTTTTAAGTATTGCTTTATTTTTTAAGTTTTTATAATTTAACATTTTATAATATACTTGCTAATTAGTTTATAAGTTTTATTTTACTTAAGTTAATATTTAAATTATTTAAATAAAGTTTAATTAGCTAAGCTTTTGCTTATTATTTTTTTTAATTATAAATATTTAATTTTTAATTTTTATAGCAATAGCTTTTTGCTTAAGCTATTTATAATTATATATAAATGCTTTAATATTATTTTTTACTTTTAGCTTTTACTTTTTTGCTAGCAATTATAATAACTAGCTAGTTTAAACTATTATAGCTGCTACTTATGCTAGCAATTTATTATACTTTATAAATCTACTTTTATAGTATTATAAATATTATTATAATTAGCTTAAAGTTTAATTAGCTAAGCAACTATATTTTAGCTAACACAAACTTTAATTTTTTTATTTTTGCAAACTTTTATATTAGCTATTTAAATTATTTAGCTTTAATAATTTAAAGTTTTTTTTATTAAATATTATAAGCTTTAAGCTTATAAGCTATTTAATATTTAAATTATTACCTATATTTAACTTATTTAAATAAATTTTTAGTTTAGCAATAGCTATTTGCTTAATAGTTATAAATCTTATAAGTAGTACTTTTTATTTAAACATTATATTGCAACTATTAAATATAAAAATAAAAAAGTATAAAGTTTTAAGCTTAGTACGTTATAAAATAATATGCTAGATTTTAAAAAGTAGCTATAAAAAATTACTTTTATCTAGTATGCTAATTGTGTGTGGCTGCAACGCCTTATTAGGCTTTTGGCTAATCCTTAGAGAGTGGTTGCTGCAGTACGTACCAAGGTATGTACCCCTATAGGTGCGTGCTACAAGTACGTACCTAGTGGCGGCTTTCTTGTTACACTAAGCTAAAAAAATAAATAATAATAATAAATTTATTATAAAAAATTTTAAATAGCTTATAAACTATAGTTTAAAATATATTAATAGCTTAATATTAGTTAGCATATAAGCTTATTAATTTTTATTAATAAGCTTAAAAAATAAATTTATATACTAGTAGCAGTACTTATTTTTAGCATAAAAATAAGTTTTTTTATTTAAAAAAGCAATAAAGTAGCAAGCTAAAAGCATAATAAAAAATAGCTTAAATAATTAAGTTAATTATAGCTTAGCTATTTATAAGTTTAATAAAATATTTATAAAAGCTTATAATAATACTTACTAGTATACTAATAATATTAGCTACTAATAGTAGTATTATAATACTTTTTATAAAAAGTGCTTAAAAGTATAAAATATATATAGCTTAAGTAAAGTATATAGTATAAGCTAGCATAAGCTAAGTAAGCATAATAATAATAAATAATAAGTATAGCAAAAATAATTAGCATAAAAGTAGCAAAAGCAAGCGCACTACTAAGTATAATAATAGTAGTAGCTATAGTAGTAGTAATAGTAATATTAATAGCATTAGTAATAAAAATAATAATAGTAATAATTTTTTAAGTTAAAGCATTATTACTTTTTAAAAAAGCAAGCATAATTAAATTAGTAGCTTTTAAAAAAGCGCTAAAAAAAGCAATAAAAGCTTTTATTTTTTATAAAAAGCTTATAACTAAGTTAGTAAAAGCTTTTTAACTAATAATAAGTATAATAAGCAATTATAAACGCTTATAAGCAAGCATATACTTATTTAAAAAAAAAAAAAAAAATAATTTTTTTTTTTTTTTTTTTTACTTAAAATAAATTAGTATACTATATTATATAAAAACTATATTAAGCGCGCTTATATACTATATAATACTTAATAAGCTATGCTAACAAAAATAATAATACTTATAAAAAATAAAAATAAAATTTTTTAAAATAAAATAAAAATCTGCTTAAATAAATATAAGTTAGCAAAATTTTATAATATAAGCTAAAAGCGCTTTTAAATATATACGCGCAAAATAGTATAAAACTTTAAAAAAAATAAAAAAAAATTACTTATATAAAAATTTTTTTATATAGCTTTATAAAGCATATAAAGCTATACTTAAACTTTTTATTAATAAAAAGTTAATAATATAGCTAGTAATAATAAATACTTGCTTATAATTACGCTTTAAAAAGCACTACAAAATATATTATATTATATTTTTTTATATATTAAATATAAAATATTATTACTACTTATAGCAACCTACAAGCGCTATACCTAAAATTTTATATGCTTACCTACTTATATATTTTATTTATTATTTTCCCTATGTTTACTTACAGCTTTACTACTAGAAATAATAGCAAGGCTAAAAGGTATATCGCAGTAATATAGGTCTACAAAAAGTAAGGGAACATAGTTCCCCTTGCTCCCTATATATAAAAAGCATGTCACGCACTATTATGTAAAGTACAACTTCTTCCAATAACACATCTAAATTTACTTTACATAGTCGCATCTAAAAAGTGCACCTAGTCCACTTCCACTATTCGCCAATAGACAACGCTCTCCGCAAGAAAATGCATATTCAAACATCATCTGATTCGTTAGAGCGAGCCACCCAAAATATCCCCCGCTCGTCTACCACCTCCGTCCAATTTCTGACGGCATTATTTTTGCGACTGCGCCTTACAGTTTCGTTCTTGTCCAATTTCTGGTCAGATACGATTGGCTGCAGCAACCCCCCTCACTGCGCATTAGACCAGGGGCTGTCCATTTTCTGGCCAGGGACTGACCTGGTTCAGTGACTAGCTGGAAGAGGAAACTCACCGCATGCACAAGTAACAACCTGCATGGTGCAGAAATGTACAAAATCTGCCTAGCTGCATAATCTGTCTCTTACGCACTCAACCTCCATGTCAGGGATTAGGGTATAATAATATATATATTCATACAGTCTCCGGACCCTCAGAGTTCATGATGACCGTAGTCTTCCGTATATTCTACAAAGTTGTCAAAGCGTATACTTTGCTTGGGATTTCTTTAACTGGGGTCAATTTGATCTAAAATAAGAAGCTGCTTCATCATGACCCTGGCCGATTCGGCGATCGTGGGTATCGTCGCCCTGCTCGTCATGTGCATTCCAGGCGTCCAGTACCTCTCACGAGTCATCCGCCGCCGTCTTCATTCTCGAAGATATCAGACACCAGAGAACAACACGTTGCTTCCCTTGTCCGAGCGTTTCATCGACGCGTGTAGTCCACCTCCTCGTGGTATACCTGAGGAAGCGCCGGGAAATCTATACTTTACTAGTCTTCAAGGCTTTGTGTGTAATAGCCTGACTTTCTGTCCGTTGCGAATGATATGCTGATGAACTGATAGGTCCGTATCTCTATGACCGCCGCCATGGTTGGACCACAAGTTGAGGTTCGAGCAACGCCACGTACGAGACACTTACAAGAGTAGTCAATGTCCCAATGTTGCGAGCAGCTGGTTCGCACATAGTCATGGCCTCGGTTTCAAGGAAGGACTCAATGGAAGGAGCATACCTGGCACCTATCCCAATCATAAAAACTGTCTACTTAGAAGAAGTGACAAGTTCTTGTATCGTACATCACACTGGTGCATTAGGCGTTTCGAATCGTTGAAAATACGAAAGGATAGGCACCGTGTATTTAAGGGCCAGTCCATTCCGTGGCACGCCGGAGCGCTCTGAGTGACTTGGATGTTGAAATGAAGGGTATATGAGACTTGATTGACTACTGAACTGACTGGATGTGAGGTGGGAAGGCCCTATGTTATATACACGAGATACCATAATGCCTTGGTACTGTACATGCTATGTCACATTGACCTTATACTTCAACATTGGATACATTAGGGCCCTTGCACTAGTATCATTTAGCAATAGAAGCTCTTCCGTCGGATCCCAGTTCTTCAACGAGTAGCCGGCAGGAATCCGATGTTTCTTGGCATCAGCCTCTGTTCTTTTGGGGGCTGTGGCTGGCTTTTGGGGGGGAGCAATGTTGGGGCCGGCCGTCGCAGGACGCTGGGTGCTAGGAATAGCTGCTGCGGAAGTGTGGCGCGAGTTGGTGTGGTAGCTGGATAAATCTTTCAATTTGGCTCTGAATTTGACCGACCTTCGATAAGATTTGCAACGTGCTTTGTTGGACCAGATCGACATTAATTAAGATGGCTAATATGCTTCGTTAAACATCAGAGATACCTTCGATCATCTGTGTAGTGGCGTCTCTGAAATGGCAAACAGATAATTTCAAGTATTATAACCTAAATATATATGCTAAGCAAGAACACTATGAAAAGTTAAAAACGTGCATTCCAGCGAAATGCAAAGCTGTGTTAAGCGACTGGTTTGCCTTGTCTAGTCGCATCTCCAGCTTGGAAAGCCCCTTTCTGTGGGAGTGGTACGACAGCTTCTTTGCCTGCTCCCGCAGCCTGTCCGCGAGATAATGACCAGGCGTAGCGGAATTATCAAAGAGACTGTCGCTAGTTCGTTGCCTTAGAGTGCGATTGCATTGATACATGTCGTGACTCTATTAGAATAAACTTGAAAGCCAAAGGATGCCAAGGCGAGGGTAAGTCCGGCCGAGGAAACGGGGTCTGCCATTAGCATACTTGGTAAACGACCAGCACACAGCTAATTACTCCGACAGGAAAATTTTGAAAAATTCCAAACTAGCTCATATATAGGGCAACAAATTAAATAGTTTTAGACAATTTTTGTAGATATATAATTTGTTGTAACGTAAAATTATTTCATGTGCAAGTTGCTGAGTTTTGGTGTGAAATGGCCCTTACACGTTATTTTTTGGCCCCACTGTACGTTAAAGTTAAGTGCCTAGTACAGTAGATACCCTAGTAAGCGCATGGCCTATATACAGCATATTTCGGACGCAGAGCATATTCTAAACTGCCCAAATTAAATTTATATATAAAATACCCCTGCAATCGCATGTGCTCAGCTGAAAATATGCGCGTCCTAGGGTATGTATAAGGTGTAAAATAACCAAAAAGTAAGGATCTTCAAGGGCTAAAACCGCCCTCTGTCAGCCTTTAGGATGGTCTATGTAGCCTTATAACGTTAATAACGCTTTTTAAGAGCAACACTGCTTTTAGAAGCTCGGGGTTACATAGTTTACGGCACCTAACACAGTATATTACAAGGTCAATTTAAACTACAGCAAAGCAGAGTAGTTTAGATAGCTAGCTAAGTAAATAGATCATGTCGCAATATGCGTCATGTCGTCGTGCCCGCAATTGAAGAATAGGGGTACTTCAAATTTACACTAAATTTGGTGTAAATTTGAGGTACACTTCCTCTTTAGACCTAGCGTTATTGACCCCCTGCCACAGCATAAATTCCTTGAACTGGATGTCAAATCGCTGCCCGAATCGCATGCTCTAACTAGGGTATCTCCTGTACTTTAATAACCTTACATAACGCATGTCCGGCAGTACTGGAACTTCCGAGGAATACACTACCGGTGTGGAGTTGTTGGATAATGTCCGATGTCACCGGTGCGCGGTAGCATTTAAGCCACGCTGCCCCCGAAATGATTCCTCGCCCGGTTTCCTGGAATTGTTATTATTGAGTCCAGGAATATAATTATGCCCTTTTAAACCAGCATCTTTTCTGGTTCAGCACTTTTGAAGGGTGAACAAAGGATTCGATCTATAAAATATCTCTAATTACAAGCCATATAAGGTACAAGCGAAGTGCGAGTCAATCAGTGTAAGCCACTCTCTCCTGTTTTAGCCATGTACTGCTGGCATTTAATAAGCATCTTGAACTGCTCACTAACTCCTTCTAACCGTCCCAGGACCTTACGATTTCCGTCGACAAACCCCAGGATCGAATAAGGAATGTCTACATCCTGACAAAACTCTCTCACTAGCACCTGAACCTTCCGGAGGTTGTGTCGCGGCACTCGTGGGAATAGGTGGTGGACTGCCTGAAATTGCAGACCGCCGTGGATAAAGTCGAGCCACGCAGGGCAATCAACGTCCATCGTAGTGCGCAGCTGGCGCTGTGGAAATGATTCGCCTTCACCGAGGTCGGCTGTGGACATGCCCCAGTGAGATAGGGTGATCTGGACGTGAAGGGGCATCGTGACGATATGCGATATTAGCACAAAAGCGACCCGGATAAACCACGTCGGCAGAGTCCGCCACACCAGGCAGTACCCAAATAAGAACAGGTAACAACCGATGAAGGTGATCTCTGTGGGGCGAATCCACCACGCCTTGCTACGACTGAGCGATGATGACCTAGCCGAGAGAACGTGCAACCAAGAGAGCAGATAGAGGTTGAATCGAGCTACGCCCATAATAGGATAGTAGGTATAGCGCTGATAGGGAACCATGAAATCGGCTACGGGGTCCCATACGAACGTGAAATTGTCATAGTACGTGGAACAAATGGACCGAAAGAAAGAGGGACATGTGGCAAAGAGGGGAACATTCTGAATGTCTGGGTCATGTTCCTGAGATGTTGTTAGCATCACAGCAGGGCAAATGCAACTCTGGTATGGTAAGACTAACGGGATGGTTTGTAATAAGGTGATGAACATTATGACTGCTCTTCCACCACCCAATGGAGAGACCACAGCAGAAGTCGGCGATGAATATGCCAATGAGTGTATCCACGACAAAATTGTGTGTGATGGCAAGATGTCCAGCATCGTGAGCGGTGAACATGATTTGATGCTACTCAACAGAGGTTAATGTGATATCAGGGGTCTTGAGATGCGTTTGACGAACCCAAAAGAGACCTAAAAAGACTGCTGAGGTCATGTACCAGCTGTGGTATAAAGCTAACATGAAAAATAGGAATAGCCCGACATATCGAATCATTTCTTTGCCATACTCCAACCACCGGCACTCGTAGAGTCCTTGATCGCGTATTTTTTGGTGTAAGAGTCGGTACTTGTGAGCAATACGGAGCTGCACAGCAGGATCCAATGATGGATAATCTTGGATGTCTTGGTCGATCCCTTGTTGGACTGCCCAATCCGTATATTCGTTTGGGGCGTGCTGGGAATCGTGTTCGCCGCTAGTTGGCACAGGTATATGGACGGGAGATCCTCTGGAAGCACAAGATCGTTCCCGAACGTGGAGCGACGCGTCATAGTACGCCACCTTCTCGTTCTCCCTCATGCGGTCTGACATCGGAGATTTGTGCTCTCTGACAACATCGCCGCAATCATCTTCCTTGCCATATAAGTCTCCAGGCTGGCCATAGGTGCCTCCTCTTATTGGCGGCGTCAAGTTGGTCCAAGGCCCGGCAGGTTTTCGGCCTATCTGGTATTGCTGCATAGTCTTCAAAGTAGCGGCCGAGTGGTAACTACATTCTCCCACCAAATAAGAAGTTAGCAAGGTGTGGCAACTCGGTGGTTCTTTCGCTCACCTCCTCTCCCGGCAAAGGCAATATAACAGGACATAACAGGAACGGAAGGGGATACGGGATAGATGGCATTACACTGTCATCTCATCGGTGGCGTCTTTGCCCAACATGTGCAGGATGGCTAGACGTCCTCCAGGGTGTCTGTTGAGCCATGAGTCGAGCCGCAGCACATAATCTTCGAATATGACAATGATATGACCCTCCGCAATCATCTGTTGAATAGACTGCGGCGTTATAATCTTGCTCTTTCTGCAATCCATTCTAGACTCCCCTTGGGGTCGAGGGTTGGGCGTGGTGGTTGGTGTTGCTACCAGGCAGGAATGATGTGAAGACGGCCGGCCAGTCGAACGCCAGGTTACTTATACTTACCCAGGTATATCAACCACCCACGTGCTACCGCGTTCCACAGCAGGTCTCATTCATTCCATGGACTTACTCTTTGTGGCAGGGTACCTGTTTGGGCCTAGAGAGTGGATACCACTAACAAATAGGAGTTGGATAGGGGCTGAAGCCAAGGGACTGGGTCCTTAGCGGCAGGATCTCTAATGCACGTAATCTGTACGTCATGATATCTTAAGATGAGCCAAGCAAGGAACACACCTGATGGGAACTAGGCTCGTCGCACTGCGGACACGAAGTGGGTTGGGAGGGCAGCCTCCACAAACAAAATAGGATAGTTGTCTAGAGTGGAAGTTAATGCTATAGAATGCAGGGTCGTTAAGAACTGCCAAGGTCTTTCTTATCCTCTGATTGGACAATCTAGAAATTTCAGGCCTAGACCGTTTTCTAGCTCTGCGTCTGTTCTAGCCGCAGCAGCAGATTTTGTGAATCTCGGGAACTCTTCCGGCCCGGTTGATTGGCTCCTAGCATGGGCCACGTGTCTCTCCATTGTCTCCCCATCGTCTCTCACTACTAGGCTCGGAGAGTTAGAACCTAAAGGGGCGAGAAGGGAAATTCTTCTAGTGCAGGAGCAAAGAACACACGCCCCTCCTCTTTAAGCTAAGTTAGTAGGCAGCGTCTCTTCCCTCGGGAGTCAGGATGTAGTGTAACAATTAGACATCAGATCATGAACATAAGATTATTATTACTGATGTTCTCTAATATGTAACGGAATAATTGATGAGCTCTCGAACCCCTCGTTTGTGAGCCAAGACTGTAACGTCTCCAATTGAATAAATTTCGAACTGTCTCCGGAAAAGGTGTCACGAGTAACTAGGCGCCAGGCACTAAAATACAGGTGTCTAGCACAAATGGTATTTGTATGAAGGCCAATTGAGGGCCAATCGGGGCACGGCCGACAAGAGGCCCAATCAGACACGGGGGCAGAAGGCCAAGGAGGGCCAAGAAGGTCGATAAGAAGAAGGGCAGGTTTTTTCTGTATACCAGAATAGACCTAACGTTACGATACTGTTGCTCTTACTCTATAACTCCAGTCTCTGACAAAGGTAACTACGTTCCAATGCCTAGACTATAGAAAACACAGGCCATTGTTCGTTCTGTACCATTCCGCAGCGGCCTCAACTCCTGCCTCCTTCTCCACAGATAGACTGGATACGGAGGGTACTTTGTATAGAAAACAAAAGTTCGTCTCGATCCTTATCAGACACTCTACGTCGAGCGGCTGGTTTTATCTGACTGAGATTGTGATGCTATACGGCTTGGTCTAAAGCTCCGTTTTTTTCGGAGGGTTTACTGGTGAGCTACTGAGCGGGTGTCGCGGTTCATACTGCCGGGTGGTCCGTATAGACATATTGTTATTGCACAAGGAAGGGAAGAATCTCTGTGAAGCAGAGATTTCCCGTATCTACCTATATAGGCGTAGTCGTAGTCCGTGCTTCGGGGCCGGAGTTAGTCCGGATCAGAACCGTGACAGCGGGCAATTGCCGATCCCACGTTCCTTGCTGAAGCTACTGAATCACAACCGCAAGGGGGAAGGGGGAGATGTCGGGTGCATGGCAAGTCACCCCACAAAATCGGACTTCCTATTCATTGGCAGTTGAAGCTTATTCACCAGATCATACCGTCCCATGGCCTGCGCCAACGGTATCCTATCAACGGCACTTTCAGTCTTAGCGCCCTCTCTAAGAAGCACGTGAAGGACCGACAAATGTCCGTACTCAACAGCCCACGGCAAGACTGTCCTCCTGGCGGCCTTCTCGAAATCGTTGGTCCCAGCTGCAATGAGTGCCTCCACGACGCCTGGGGGATCCAGCTTTACTGCCCAGGCCAAGGAGGTCCAGCCATCGACATCGCTGTCTTCGAACCCTTTACGCCCGTACTTGAGTAGGACGCAGAGCACATCCTCATGTCCATATCCGCAGGCCCAGGAGATGGCGTTCCGCCCATGATGGTCCACTTTACCATTTCGACCTTGTTGCTTTGGACAAGAATCCTGACCGTGCCGACATGGCCGTTGTCCGCGGCCTAGGAAAGGGGCGTCCTACCTTGGTTGTGCTATAGGTTAGCGTCAATGCCTCGCAGCTTCAGTAGGCACTTCAAGACGTCTTCCATGCCATCATCTGCAGCCTAAGACAACACTGTGCGCCCTGTTCTGTCACGCCGGTTGACGTCGGCACCCGGATGCTTCGCCAGTATCGACACGATGGGTATGTGGCCTCCCCCCGCAGCCCACATGAGCAGCGTGCCTCCAGAGCTATCCCCAAACAGGATAAATTGACACATAAACAGCACTGAATGTTCTTGAGAATGTACAATCATCTATCACTTTAAGATGCGTGGCTCTGGAAGGCGTAGCTTACCCCCAATGAGGGACGATCTCATATTGAAGACCAATCAACCAATAACGCGATTGACCTATGAGCAGACCATACCAATGAACAGTCCAAAGAATTATTACATACAAATTGTGTATAGTTATTTGTTGATTTTTTTAAAAGAATCTAGTTAAAAAACGCCTCCGCGTTTCTATAACTGCATTTCCTACCCTTTAGCTGCCAACACCCTGCTGGCCTACACTTCACTTGGTCGCAGGCCTTACCCTCACATGAGCCACTCACCCACTGCCACCGCATTTGCCTTATGCCTCCTCAAGCCACCATGGAGGTGCCATGGCGCCTCACTAACGAGCCTCACCATTGCAACTCATCTATCACAGGGCCTCATAGCGCACTGACCACCTGTAGTACTCTACTTTTAAGCCTTCTGCATGCACTGTAGCCTAACGCAGTAACCTCCGCTAAGCCTACTGTAACTAAGGGATCTACAGCACTAGTTATAGCTCCCTCGTCTGCCAAAGCAAATTAATGGCTCATGTTACATACTTGCCGTGACGGCTAGCCCCCATGTCGAGAGCAGAGATCACCATGGGCCCGACCTTCTAGATACGACTTCATCCGAGACTCCAGCGTCTGCAATGTGTTCTAGTCTTTCTCTTCTCTCTTTGTTGAGTATCATTTGGTCAATAGGTGTACATTAGAAGGCCGCAAATGCTGAGGGAGAGGAGTTGGCCAAACCTAAATAACAACGTTCCAAGCCACCAGTGGCGTACCAAGTAGCTCGTCACATGTGGTACGCCCATAAGCGCTAAGCCTGTGCTCAGTCACCCCACTATGCCATTCCAGGTTTCCAGCAGCTATCTAACCTAGCTTACTACATGTATCAAGTAGCTGTACTGTACGCATAAGTTAATTAGGTTAGAGCTTCACGTGATTCGATGGGAACAACTTTGAGCAGAACTGTTGTATATACCTCATCTTAAATCGGAAAATTTCGCAGCCGTTGAGTGAAACTACTCATACTGGCCAATTTTGGTAAGACTAGAAGTAGGTCTAATTCGTGGATTCGAATGGCCTGATACCCATACTCTCTATATGGATATCGATCTTGTGCTGCTGAAGCGGCATTTCAAAAGGGATGGCATGTCCTTGTGTCTTCTGTGCCCGTGTCATATCCAATGTCCAAGGTCTTGATTTTCCACAGCGTATCTATCCACCATAGGCGGCGGACGGCGGAAACGGCGGCAACCTGAACCTCCCTGCATTTGCAGTACGTACGTGGTAGGGTAGAGCGCCTCAGCTCCCTCAGCTCTCGGCTGCCGCCTGATAAACAGAGGCACTGCCTTCCATGATGGCGTCTCTTCATCTACTTCGGGAGTTTAGCAAGAGTGACGTCCTAAGACTAGTTCTTTTTTAATAAAATAAATTGAACTTTGCCTGCCGTCTCGGGGAACGGCGCGCGGGCTGAAAGAACCATTCACTAATTACTCCTTTTGTTCTGCGTTGAAATTATTAGTTAGCAATCCCAATTATGCGTTCCAAGCCTCGTAAGCGTTTCATGACGGACGCATCTTGGTTCATCCCATTCTACCAACATAATCCGTTCACAGACAAGCAACGCATTTTTTTACCCAGGAAGGGACTAGATGTGGCTGCCGTTGTCAGAAAGATAACAATAAGACGGCGATCGAACTGTATAGAGTTATTAGTAAATTCCCAGCCGAGGACGTCGGTGTCGAGATAGTTAAAGAGTACATTTTACGCAATTGCTGTACGAAAATTACACCTAAACACCAAAATCGCAAAGGATGTTGAGCTTTTAATACCGCTAGCCGAGAGGTGGGTAGACGAGATCCGGAGTCATACTACCAAGCAATACGATCGGACGGTCTCTGGCGCTCTCAGAGAGGAGTGCTACCGCCCGAGACGCCGTCATTGTCCCGACTACACCAAGCCCTTGTCACTCAACAGCAATCCGTACCAGCCATACACCCAGCTCACCCTACCCGCAACCAAGCACCCCAACCTTCAGGAGCACCAATACAACATCTCTCACCTCTGTCACTAGCTCATCTAGCGACCAAGATACCTCCCCCGAAACTCGCGCAACTAGTCCTGATTTTGCACCTCTACTCTCTGGAGACAAAGCATTTTACGATCTCCGCGCGCTGTATACTAACATTTCGATGAACGTCATCCCAGTTCAATAAGCGACCAGCTCCCAACCTCCGCTATCTAAGTTCCGTGTCTTCTGTACGAACCCCGGTCCCAACGACTCCGTCGCATCAAAGATTCGGGATAATGTTGAGGTAGATTTAGCTCTAGTGAGCACTAGTGAGGCGGTGTGGGCTCGGCAGACCGGCGGTCTGCCGATCCCTATGTAGTAGGATCCCTCAGGGGCCCTACTCATGTGTATATAGGGAGCATGTCAGGCACGCCTGTCATGCTCATGGTGATGGCTCATATAGCATAATATATGTGAGGGTGGGATAGTACGCTTGGTAGGCCTCTCTATGACAGATAAACTGGTAAATCAAGACATCGAGACTAGCTCGCCTTATATATTCGACAGCGACTCCTCCCTGGACCATGTCAAAATAGGCTGGACAAGACAATCCGCTCAAGGCCGTCTTGCGGGGTGGTCCGAGTGCGGATACACACCGAACCTGTTGTTCACCGTGGACCTTGTCCCGCATGCCCAGCGCGCCGAGACTCTCGTGCATTACGAACTGATAAAGGAAAGGCGCTGGGGGCGGAATTGTCAAGCCTGTCAAAGGAGCCATATAGAATGGTTTGAGGTCAGCATTAAAAGGGCAAGGGAAGTCGTGGGCGATTGGGCGAAGTTTATGAAATTAGCTGAGCCATACGATTTAGAGGGATTCTTAAAAGACCAATGGCACGATTTTGTAACAGAGACCGATAAAAGAAGGGAGCCTGTTACCGTGAAGAGGTTATTAGAGCACTATGAGTTGTCTCGTTTGAATGAGTTGCTGTCAGAGATGGGAGTCACAGAGTGAGAGGTTCCAAACTGTCAGAAGGTTAGGTATAGCAGGAAATAGAGTTGCATTGTTAAGGATGAGGATGAAGAATAGCCCTGAAGGTCACTATGTAGAAAGTGTTCATATATACAAATAGAAGGGGTGGGGTGCTCCACCTGACCCCCATTTCTAACAGACAACACAACAACAACTTGGCTTTGTGAGGAAGAACACTTAGACCTTTTGTCTTAATATGCAGCTATGTACTCACCGGTAATATCCTGTGTAAGACGCCTTAATTAAGTTAATTAATATGTCTTCTCAAGGTCGAGTAAAAGGCAAAGTATCTCACTCTCTCACCTCAAAAGATTCTAGTGTAATTAGCACAGCAGCCCAAGTCTGTGTGTGGATCGAGGCTCAATATAAGCAGGTCATCATCTACTGAGATATTAATGCGGCCTCTGTTATCGTCATCTAGCTGAATCTTTATGCACAGTGTTTCGAGGAACGGAACCAAATTTCCGTAGGCCATCGACAATGGTAGAACCAGGCTGCCGACAAGCAGTCCTTCCTCCACTTTTATAAGAAACTTGTCAATTTCTGTCTCGTACGCCTGGATGGTGAGTCGGTGCTTTATAATTCCTTTGTTGGCATGAACTCCCACAATCCATCCAACCCAACAACCCCCAGACATACCCGTTAAAGTTTCACACCACATGAATGTGCCTCAACTTACGTACGGACTTGCCTCTATGGTTTAAGACTGAAGGTTTATATAAAGCAAATATGCAGACCATCCCTAACCATGAGACAGAGAAGAAAGAAAAAAGGGGTTACTTAGCTTAACGGTAAAGCGTCAGTCTCGAGATGGCTGAAGATCCGCGGTTCGACTCCAGGATAGCCACATTTTTGCTCTCCCTTATCAAATACATATCTCTCTTTTTTTATTTTATCTATTATTTTATTTCTCTCAATCATGGCTATAGATATCCTGGAAACTAATCACACAGACGTCTCTACAATCATTTAGGTATTGTGTTTGAATGTAAGAGGTCCTGATGTGCCTCCTAGGCGTTCTGAACATTAGGTATGTCAGTATTGTCACTTGATTCTACAACGGAATTTTCTTCAGACTTCAGCGTCACGTAGCACTTACCGATATGCTCACAGCTTTTTACTTTATCCTCCAGTCTTACTGCAAGCCTAGGCCTAAGATATGATTATCATTCTCCCCTCTGTTGCCATATCACGAGATACTATAAGTAATCTAAATGAACAACACACCGGAATATTATCAGTCTAACAAACGTCCTAAATTTTTCTCCTGCAGTGTCGCTAGAAGCAAATCATTCTAATCGCTGTTCTATACACATAAATAGTCCGGCCGTTGAAAGTTCACAATAAAAACTCGTGGATTTTATATAATCAAGCTAGATTACGCCGGCCAAAGACTCTGTTGCTCCAGCCCAACACCATGTCTAAGTGGCTTCCAGGCCAAAAAGGATACCCTACGAGTCCCTAGGTCTAAAATGTAGCTGATATTATACTGCTTTCCTGCCTCCGGGGGTTTTACAGGCCAGGTTCCTAGTAAGTTGAGCGGTTCTCCCGCCCACCGATCACAAGTATATTATGCCGCGTTTTGGTGTGGGCCTCTTGTACGGCCGCTTTTCGGATGGGCATAGCATCTGTAAGTGGAGTGTAACGATCTCTCATAGACGGCTTTATCAAAAGCCTCTCGGCTATGAGCCTCGTCTTCTTATTCACGTAGGATTGAAAGTAAGTAGAAGCCCAAGATTTACCAGCTTGAGGATGCGACCTGCTTGTAGCAATAGCTATGAGATCACTCACTACCTTCCTATCGTACAGAGCCTCAATTGAATATTGTCCTGCTTCTCTTGAGAAAAGCGAAATCTATGGATCAAAGTGCACCTCTCAAGTTGAATTACCTTCCATTCATATCCCATCATCGTGACACCGTGTAGCTTAATTCCTACACACAGTCTTTTCAAGCACCATCTGGGAGAATCTAGAACCTCTTAAAAGGACAAAAACCAAATATCGAATCACTGGAACCCGTTTTTGACCAATCATAACCCTCAAGTTGTATTTCCACATACCTAGAAAGTAAGTAGCATCCTACGGAAACAGTAATATTACAATACCCAAAATAATACTGTAGCGTACTGTGCTTGAACAGCCTTCGTTGCTTAAGCCCGAGTCGACGGGTTTAACGAAACCGGCCGAGCTATCGATAGCCGACATAGATTATGCAGGGGAGCTTCAATACAACGGCAATATACTTAAATCCACGGATTACATAACACCTTTCATCGCAGTAAGCCTCAATATTGGTTGAGAATCAGGCTGTGATATGGATTTTTGTGTGTATGCTGCGTATACTATGGCCAAAATGGTGCCTAGGTGCATCAAGTACTCAGCCACCGAGGGCGACGAGCCCACAAGTATATAAAATGTAGTTCCCTCGCCGTCGTTGTGGTCTTGCTGGACGGCTCTTAGGCAGGCAAGACAGACAGACAGACAGACAGACAGACAGACAGACATCACTCAGCAGCCAGCAAGACCATCAGGCTCAAAGCTATACCCATTCCAAGTCAAAGACACGAACGAAAACTATCAATCGCCGTAGCAGGTCACACCTTTTTGAAATGGAGAAGACAATCGTTTTGGTTTCTGGTATATCTGACAGTTCCCTCACCTCTAAGTGTCCTACGCTAACAATAATATTTATTACAAAAATAAAGGCGGAAACAGAGGCATCGGTCTCGCGATCGTGAAAGCCCTCCTCGAGTCCGACGGGGGGCCATACCACATATACATGGGCAGCCGCGACCTTAAGCGCGGTGAAGAGATCGCCGCGAAGCTGCCAACCCACCACGGCAACACCGTCAGCGCGGTGCAGCTTGACATCACGTCTTCCCCGTCCGTCGCCTCTGCTGTTGCAGCAGTAGAGGCGGGGTCGGGACGTCTGGATATCCTGGTTAATAACGCGGGCGTCAATCTCGATAACATGTCTGACCAGTGCGAGAAGATGCGGGCTATATACGAGATCAACGTCATTGGGCCGTCGCGTCTTACAGACGCGTTCAGGGCTCTGCTCGTCGCTAAGCCACCTCAGGAAACAACCGACTCTCAAGCCAGCGGGGCTAAGGCAAAAACTTCGGGCGGGGGGAAGAAGATCCAGAAACGCATCGTCAACGTAACGTCCGAACTCGGCTCCGTCTCCTCGCGCTGGGACCCCAGCTTCATATCCTACGGCCAGCTAAACACCGCCTACAGGTGCTCGAAGGCGGCGCTGGGCATGCTGACGGCTTGCCACGCGCACGAGTTCAAGGATTTCGGGGTCAAGGTCTCGGCTTTCGACCCCGGATGGGCGGCTACGGAGTGTGGAGGCCTGGATCCTGCGGCGTTGTTGAAGATGGGTGCTGTTGACCCGAGAGTGTCGGGTTTGGCGTGTAGGGATGTGATTGAGGGAAAGAGGGACCACGAGGGGGATGTGATTCTTAGGATCCATGGGGACACTGTACCTTGGTAGTTAACCTACCTAGGTTAGTGAGCTAGGGGTTAGTAGCATGATATTGGGAACCTTCTAGGGATAAAGTGGGTGCGGGCTGTTGTGCTTGGTTAGGTGAGCAGTTAGAGGCCGGTTGTGCCGTTGTTTTGATGTGATTTGGCGTGGTCGTTATAGTCACTTTAGAGTTGAATGGAAGCTATAGAATGTTGGCTTAAGATCTTTCTTTGGTTCTTCTCAAGGTGCATGTTAATATTATGCAATTTGGAAAGACGAGCGGGCAAATAAATAAATAAAAATAGGAGCTTGGAACGCGTGGTTCAGGCTGTAGTTGTGAAGGGGAATGGAGGGGAAGATGGATGTGGGAGTTCGACTTCGTCGTCTACGACGCCGATGCCGACCAAGTCGTTGAGGAGACGAGGGGCTGCCTCCGATCATAGTTATCAAATGCAGAAGTAATCACACCGAAGGCAAATGACAAAGAAATATCTAAGTTAGACAGCCATCTACGTAATTCCCAGCAGTTGAGACAGCGTTCTGAGGGTAAGAAACGCCGAATGACTATACTTGAGGTGAATAAAACGACAGGGCACATGCAGCTGAGGACAGGAAGAGTACAATTGAGCTAAATCCCATCGACATCGAGGGCCACAGCCCTCAGACCTTACAAGGTCTCTATCTCGTATGAAGCAAGCATGAATGGTCCGGCGCCCTTGTAATCGTTAACGGCCAAAGGGACAGAAATGTAGTACTAGCAAAATTCTGTTAGCTTTCTAGGAAAAGTCACGAGACTTGCATTTGGATACTTGCCTCATAAGTCCCATTAGAACTCAAAGAGCCGACCTCTACCGTGCCCTCCCAATCCACAGTGCCATCGCTCTTATCGACGACGAATTTATCGACAAGGAGGTTATACGCCTTCTGCGCAGCCGGGAGATACTCAGTCTTGCTCAGCAAACCCTGCTTGATACCCTTCAGGAACCCATAGGTAAACATGGCCGAACCACTGCTCTCAATATAGTTGCCCTTGGCGCCGGGGTACGGGTCACTCATGATCAGCCACCAGCCACCAGAATTCTTATCCTGGGCCTTCTTAAGCGCCGCAGCAAGCGTCTTGAAATACCCCACGAGCCTCTGCTTCGCGGCGTGGGACTCGGGCCAGACGGGGATGACCTCGAGGAGCGAGAGGAAATACCAGCCGACAGCCCTATCCCAGACCAAGGGCGCAGAGCCCGTGACCGGATCCGCCCAAACGGCCTTCTTACTCTCGTCGTATCCATGCGTCAGCAGGCCGGTGGTCTTGTTGCGCGTGTGCGCCTCGATGTTATCATACTGTCGCGCGATATCGTCCCAGGCCGTCTTATTCGCCCTATCGAACTGGCTCGTCCACTTCGCGTAGAACGAGTCGGCCATGAAGATGCCGTCGAGCCACATCTGATTCGGGTACACGGGGTCGCGGTGCCAGAACCCTCCGGTCGCCGTGCGCGGGTGGCGATTGATCTGCTGGCGGATGACGTCGGCCGCGCCCTTGTATTTTCCCTCGCCAGTCTTGCTGTACCAGTACAGAAGGTTGTTGCCCATGCGGTAGTTGTCCAGCGAGTACTTGGTATAGTCCCAGTCCTTGATCGTGCCGTCGCTCTGCACCAGCGCCTCGATCTGCGCCCGATGCCATGCGTCGTACTTGCTGTCGCCCGTCAGATTGAACGCCGCTTCGAAGCCCAGGTACAGCGTCATTTGGCTGTAGCCAATGGATGTGGGCACACCGCGCTTGATGAATGAGTCTGCCACCTTCACTAAAGGTGAAGTGGCAGCGGTGGCGGCAGAAGCCACGCCAGCCGCGAGGTGCAAGAAGAGGAACTTCATGACTGCAAGAGAAGTGTCCAAGTCAAAGCGTGAATGATATAGTGACGTGTCACTTTTTCACCAGCATCCCACGACTCTCATATACTTCGACCTATGCTCCTCTCATACGTCTTCGCCAAGCTCCATGTTGTGCTAATAAAGTGCTTAGCTTTCAGTATATGTCGAAAGTAAGTAATTGGTGCGCCAGCTCCCGGCAAATACACATATGTCTAAAGATGTCCTCGACACCGCGTTCTTAGCACGATCATACGGTCATGATATGCCCTCTTTGATAGCAATGACGGTACATGTACGTGAGGCTCCCTTAGCATATACTTTAACGGGTGGAAAAACTGCGCAAGCTCCACAAGGTTTCTTGGAGATTCGTGCAACCGTTCGCGGGGGACGGTCGCTGGTTCGCCTTGGCGTTTGGGGATTTGCGAGGAACGAACGAAAGGATGTCAACACCCATAAAAAGCTAGGCAGAAGGAGGTACTATTTCACAGAGCAATTAACTATATCTCTCACGTGAAAAGGGTTGTTTGTAGCTTAGGATACCTCAGTTGATATTGGCAGGTAGGAATCTGAATTTCTCCGTTTCGCTGATGCACCTCGCTGATTGGTGGACTAATTCAAAGCCTATCGTGACCGCGATACTATGGGTAGGCAAAATCGACGGCCCTACGGAATACTACAGGTAAAATGCAAAATGAGAGTAGCAGCCCGTGTGGCTGTGTTAAGTAGCCCAAACTCGAGTTAAATGATGATTTGTAGATGGGTTGGACAGGGCAAGAAATTCGCAACTTCAGAACCTTTCAAACAGCTCTGCGGACGCGAAACGGACGTCATTGAGAGTATATTCGCTACCGGCCGTCTTCTAGAGTAATGAGAAGTTAGGTTTTAATGTTGCTTTCAGTCCCCAAGCATAGAAAGGGTCAACATTGGGGTTGAGGTGTATTGCGTCACCTGATTGTAGCGACACCATATGTTGGCAAAGGACGAAGCGGAATGGTAGGTAGACCAAAGCTGGCAGAGGCTGCTCTTCCGCGGGTCACCAGTATCAACCCAAGCCGAAGGCCTTTTGAGTTGTTACAACATAGTAGGCTAACCAGAATACAACGTCTTTTTATGAAGTCCTAGATGCGCTCCGGTAGTTGTATGCGGTCTGTTCCCTATGTTGCGGGTTTTACCTGCCCCTTAGTAGTGGAATAGTAAAATCAACCTTGAGTGTGAGCTGCCTTAATAGGTAGAGTAGCATTAGCCTTTGTGCTGTTGAATGCATACCTCCTAGTAAGGTATTAGGAATCTACTCTAGGTCTAGGAATTCAAGCAACGGCTCTCTTTCCTATGAGCAACACCTTTTTCATATTACTTTGCGGGTGCAAAGAGAGATCAGTGGAAAATTATTGGAACATTAAGGAATTCCCTAAGATGCGTCTTCAATTAATGTTGAAACCCGGACGAACAAAGCCCTGATCAGTTGTTTGCTATGTAAACGCCCATTCTTCCTTTGGGCCTTCACACCTTTTTATACCTGGTACAAGAGAACGTGAGGCAGGAAGATGGCTTACGTACGAGCTATTGCTTTAGACCTTTGATGATGTATTCTTGCGCATAGTTTGCTGTAGACATTAACGCAAAGGGTGTTGCTTCCCAAAGAGATGCTGGCAATGACGCCACGACAGCTACCAAGCAAGGCGTAATAATTAAGGTTCTAAGCCAAAAGAAACCAAAGCATACGATTGTTTAATCATGGCATATCCAATGCCCAATACCGACGCAATCTTCCATAACCTCATGACAAAGACAGCTGTACCATACTGAAGCCTAGGTCTCTATATTAACTCAGTTGCCTCGCCCCTTTGGCCACGATCTAACATCATCATCATCATCATCATCACATTCCACAATCATCTCAACTACTCTTCATACTACAGAAAACCCTACATCCTTGGTCTTAACAAACCGCAAACATGGTAGTGAACATACTTGTCAAGTTTGTCCCCGGAAAATCCGTGGTAGAAGACACGCATCCACCGCACATAGAGGCAGTAGATGTGGACACGGACTCCATCGACTCTATCGCTCAGTCAGTGAAGAAAGCCATACGGAGGCGTATTGAGTTGAGCTCCCACGTCCCTTTTCCATCGAGGGCACTGGTCTATTTCAGCATTGAGTGGTCGACTCCAAGCGCGCTTTCTCCGGCGCTCATCAATACCATGTCGACGCCGGAGCTGTACAACCAGATCGACATGATCCGAAAGAGAAGCTTCCAGGACATAATGGTCGTCGACTATGTGACCTCGGAATATACCAGTCCCGTGCATAGCTACGACAGACGAGGTGGCGTCTGGCTAGATCTCTCAGCCTCGGGTGGGACACCAACACGAATGGAGCGCATAGAGAGCTATGACGGAGCTGCTAATCCCGAAAACAGCGCTCCTGTCGAACCTGGAGGAGCATGGGGTGGTGGCTTCCAGAACAACTCTGGAATGGAAATTGACTACAACGACAACAAAGGGGAGGAGTCCTATGGAGAGGAACAGGTGGGAAATAAAAACGAGGGTGAGCAAGAGGAACTAGCAGACGATGACATGCAAGACGAAAACGGCAAAGGAGAAATGCAGAATGCTTGGATTGGATGGGGCGACCGGGATGATTGGCACGCTCGTCCTCAGCATGGAAACGACAAGGATGGATGGTATGGTTTGACCTCCAGTCCTCAGAACGGAAACGACAAATATGGACAGGATGGTTGGCACTCTCAGCCTCAGAACGGTAACGATAGTGGATGGCCAAACGGCAGTGCACTGGCAAGTGACGATGCGGGAGTGGAAGCAGACGACGAATGGAAGTCTAAGCAGAGCGATACCATTAGCGCGAGCGTGGTGCGCAAATCTAACAAGGATCGCAACAACAGATGGGCGCCATACGTCAATAGCCCTCCAGCGCCAACTCCAGGGTCGGTGGTGCGAAACTCATCCACCTCGCCTGGCCAGGGCACCAAGAAGCTTCAGTACGTTCTCTGCGAGGTGGAGGAGGTCCGCGACAAGTCCGGCACCGAGGATGATGATGCAGATGCAGACGAGCCTCAACTTGAGGCAGTGGATGTCCCGGAGCTTGTTGCCGATTCCTGGGGTACACCGAACAATGGCTGGGGCGACAGCCCTGCTACACGGGACCAGAAACAACAGCAGAAACAACCGTCTCGTTCATCGTCTGCAGAAACCGACAGAGCCAAGAAAGCCGCTCAGCAGTCCGCTCGCCCCGCCAGTCGCATCCAAACCAGCGGTAACAAGAATAAGAACAATAACCAGAAGCGCACGAGTCCCACTATTGGCGTAGACGCCGAAAGACAAAGCGTTGCCTCGAACAATGCATACGCGAATTCAGTCGCCAGCCATGTCAATGGTAACGGTAATGGTATTCCGGCCGTTAAGAATGGATCCGCCACCGTCGGCCGTGGCGCCACGGGCAAGAAGGCATCTACTCGTGCCAGCGTGTTGGAACAGGCCCGCAAGGTCTCAGCGCCGGCAAACCGCATTCCCAGCAGCCAGTTCATCATCCGCCCTGTCAAGATTCCCGAGGGTATGGCGAGCTCTTATTGGGGCGTGCTCCCGGCTCAGCAGATCATCACCATGTAAAAGGTCAGGAGAGTAGGATAAGAGAGGCCGAGGTGATAGGAGGTTTTAAACCAAGGTGGCTGACCTTGTTAGGAACTGTTGTGGGGGAAGAAAGAACAGAAAGACGTACTACGCGTATGATGGTAAAGATTGAGAGGGTTTTGTATGATTATGGATACAGGGGAAACAGCCGAGTTATGGCATTTTAGAGTCATAAGGTGACGGAAGACGCATGCGCAACATCACGCAGTCGAGAGGAACTGCCATGTTTGCTAGACCCCTTCATATCAGGATGGATGAAGCTGGGCACTATCCACAGAATAGACAGAAATTAATCGCATCCAGCTAGAAGCGCTGTTTTGATGCCTAATAATTAATTGACTCAAACCTTTTCCTACCATAGCCTCGTGGCCATTACTCTGCTTGCACTTGAGATGGATGTTTGTACGAATTAAAAATCAGCTTATACAGATCAAGTTCGAGACTCGTAGACTCTTAGACAACACCCCACAAACCAGGATGAAGGGAGTTGTTTCTTGAGGGTCAGGGAGTATGATTACAAGATAAAACCAACACTGCAAAGGTCCTCATAAAGTTCCTATGCCACTGCCAGCAATAGATGATGAAGAGAACATGCCAACCATCGCCCACCATACAGCGGGGCGCCAGGCGTTGACAGGTGAGTAGATGCAAATCAGACTAAGACAGGTACGGATCTGAGGATACACAGAGGATAGGATTCTAGCGCCCCTCTAAAAATTCTAATCTAGGTTGGGTTAGTATATACGTGATCGGGATGGCATCACCATAATAATAAGCCTCTACTTTCTCTGTACATATAGAACCCCCGTCAATATGGACAGCCCCTACTCCCAAGAGCTACAAGTAGCGATCCGCGCCGTTCAATCGGCAGCAAAGTTGAGCCAGGCGGTGCTGGTCAGGAGCGACAAAGGGACCATTGAGAAAGATGACCTGAGTCTGGTGACCATCGCCGACTTCGCAATCCAGGCTCTCCTCACAGCGACGATCCAAGATGCCTTCCCGGACGACAAGTTCGTCGGCGAAGAGTCGGCCGCGGACCTGAGAGAGAATCCCGTCCTTCTAGGCCGTGTGTGGGCATTACTCTTAACGCTCCAGGAGAAAGAAGGGTCGCTGGCATGCAAACTCCCAGATTCACCAGAGCACATGTGCGAATTAATAGACAAGTGCGGCTTCGGCAAACCAGGCGGGGCCGATTCAGGCAGGGTATGGATCTTCGACCCCATAGACGGGACCCAGACCTTCGTGAGGAGGGAGGCGTACGCCATCAATGTCGCCTTGCTAGAGGCTGGCAAGCAGGTCCTCAGCGTAGTGGCCTGTCCGACGCTCCCCGTTGACGCAGGTCCGGGGCCAATCAACAATCGCACCGTTGACCCTACCAGTCGGGGGTGTATCGTGTTTGCGGTCCGGGGCCACGGGACATATGTTCGTACGCTCTTCGAGTCTGCAACAGATGCGGATAGTGACGTTGGTAACGGTGGTGATATACGCCTTCGCAAAATCGAACCTCACGCGACCTCAACGCCAGCGGATCTGCGCGCAGTATCATGCTACCACATGCTCGACTCCGGCGTTGACGACGCTCACGAGGCCGTCCATATCAAGCTAGGCATCACGACCAAAGGCTGCGATATCCTCGCGTGGGTGCTTCGCTGGGTCAGCCTTGGTTTAGGTCTGGCCAATATCACGGTCTGGGTATACAAGAACAGTCAACGGACGGGCAGGATATGGGATCATGCCGGCGCTATGTTATTATTTGAGGAAGTGGGCGGGAAGATCACGGACATAGATGGCAAAGATATAGACCTGACTGCCGGCCGCAACTTAATCGCGAACCATGGCTTTGTCGCTGCGCCCAAGGATGTTCATGCTCACGTTCTGAAGACGGCGCAGGATGTTTTAAGGGAGCAGGGGAAGGCGCATCTTCTTGTTTAGAGGTAGAGGTAGAGTTAGAGCTAGAGCTAGAGCTAGAGCTAAGATGGGAAAGAAAAGGGAACGTAGAATAGACGATCATTCTTGTTTACCGTTGTTACTGTCTGTTGATTCCAAAGTTATGAATCAGCCCAGCTTTATGGATACTTCTCAACTTTATGGATACTTCTCAAAACAGATTACAAGTGTCAAGGTCCCATCTACAAATCTGCTAATTCTAGCTGCCTCTGTTTTGCATATAGTTGCACGAGATATCGCGTAGAGGCGAGGTCCGGATCAGATTGTATTAATCATGTAGCTCTTACTACCTCTACCCTAACAAAATCCTTGCCTACCTCTGCATGATAACACCTAACCTCGCTTACAGATTCGAGAACTCGAATACCTATCTACCTATACATGCTTCTAAGTTCTCAAACCAATTCATAACACGTTAACACCTAGTATCTCTATAATATATATCGAGCACCCGGCCGGAGAGGCAGCTGTGTCTCGCTCCGGTTCTATCTAGGCTAGACAGACGTGAGTATAAGCGACAGCGAACTCAATAAATAGATAAGTAGACGGTAGATAGATAGTGAAGAAAATATAGGAGGAGAATTCAATAGTCTTTGAAGCAAGGAGTTACGTTTTGTATGAAGACTCGGAGTAATAGTCTTCACATCATCTATCATTAGTCCATAGCGGACGTAACCTTACGATATTAACTTTCTTTCGTAACGCACATGTCTCGATTTGTTTGTTTGTTTATTTATTTTTAACTTTCCTACCGCACGTATGTGGGTGCAGAAGTCGAATCAGAATCCTCACTTGCTCGCTCAACCTGTTCACTTTACATTGGCGAGGCGAAGGTCTAGATATATTGAAGAATCAGTCTCGCCATAATGGTCTGATGGATGTACAAACTGACTATATGACGTGCCACAACACTATCTCCGCAGCCACCAGATCATGCAGCCAGAACGAAAGAAGAAAAGATTTCCCCATGTCTCCCTAGGCACTTACTCATTTTCCTTGTCTGCCTACTGTCTTGCTTCTCCTATCCCATTTTCTCCCCTCCCCACCGCTGCCTCTTAAGTCCGAATACCTAGACACATAACCTGTTCCATTTCAACCCCCCCTCCCCCCCCCCCCCCCCCCCCCGGGGGGAAAGTCAAACGTGCAATAGATAAGCGAAGAAGGGACTTCGCCTATGAATCGTCTCTTCCTATACATCAACATCCCTAGGTAGGTATGGTACTACACAGATATACATGACCATTGGAATGAATCCCCACCCCTCGAAAATCATAAATAGATATCACCATGTCTTGGGAAACCCGTGATATAACGCCGCTATCGCTGATGACGTGAAGCCTCCTATGCCGGGATCATGGGCAATATCACTGACCTAGCACAACGAACAGGAACTTGTTACGACGTTGAAGGATGTTTGTATTGTAGTAGCTTATGTGATTATCATTATCCGAGTATTTGTGTGCAATGTTGATATTTGAGTGTGGCATATGTGACATCTATCTCTCTGGACTCCCCAATGTGAGAACTCGGATAAAACTTGACAAGGCCTATTTATTCACTCTCTACAACAATGCGTATGCCGTAGTTCGGATGCCTGAGTTGTTAAAAAAGAGGCTTCCGTAGTCGAATTTGCAAGGTGCAGACACAAAGGCCAGGGAGTTTGTACTATCGTAATAGTTGCTGTATTCGTATATTGTTTTGATATTATATTATGGTGGTTCGCATTATTTGTTTATACTCATTAATTCTTTAATACACTCTGACAGTAGTTGTGATATTCCTGCCCAATGTTGTCACAGGTTCGCATCTCCCATCTTGGAATGCCCAGCATATCCGGTAGTAGGAACCGGCTTTTCCAATCGCCATGCCCATAGTAGCCAATCTTCGAATACAAGGAAGTTCAGCAGGAACCGGTTGCACAAGAAGGAGAACCCTACTACAAGAGCGCCGGCGAATGCGTCGAGAAGGTAGTGGTTGGCCGTGGCAATGATGGCAAGTAAGATAAGGCAAGGATAAAATATGCCCAGACATAGGAGGAAGATGCGAGAAGCTACTGACCGAGGGACATCTCCGCTCGCTTGCTTCAGGATGCCGTCGGCCTCGAGATCATCCCCATCTTCAATATCGCCTAGAGGGTGCAGATGGCGCAAAAAGCCGCTCTCGTAGACAAGTGTGCATCCGATAGCAAAGGCATAGCCGAAATGCATGCTTGGCATGGCCGCGAGGGCGTTGACATAGTCTCCCTTCATCCATACACTACTGGCATCCTCAGCCTCCACAGTATCGACAAAGCCGTACTCCTTGGGCAGAAGACGTGGAGGCATGCAAGGGTACAGAGTGAAGACGAAAAACGCGACAAAATTCGACAACGAAAGGGTGCGTCGCGCTATGCAAAATCGTCGATGGGTCGGTGCAGTAGCATAGTAGTAAGCAATGAAGCTGTAACAGTAAAGTTAGTCGAGGGATCCCACTAGTGACCAGTTGTCGGCAAATAGCCATCAAAACGTACGCAGCCGTTCCAGGAATGTGAATAAGAGCATAGGCTCGGTTGAGGAACTGGAGGGCGCCTCCTCTCCAATCTCCGAGACTAGCACCGGTCAAGAAGAACTGCTGAATTCTCCATTCAATCCACCTCGTGTTGTCCGTGACGCCTGACATGCCTGTGATTCGTGCCTCGAATTCGAGAATCGACGTGCCATGGCCCTGGGCAATGTCCCATAGACCCTGGCTACCGCCGTACCAATGACTCGTAATCAATATCGTCCCGCGATAAAGAACCAGCGCAATAGCCCAGTACCACATCTCAACTAAGAACGGGAATTTCTGCAGAATTCTCGAGTGCAAATGTCGCGCGAATCGACTTGAGTTCGGAGTACGGACTGTCCATCGGCCCAATATTCTGCGAGTCTTCGGGGGGTGGAGCGAGGCCATGTCTTCGGGTCGGTCCCAGTCGCTGCCGGATGATCTCTGGGACTCGGGCGCGAGCAGTGATCGTGTGCTTTCCTCAGGTGATCTCCGGAATATGGAGTAACCTTTTCTTCGTGTAGCGTACATGGCGGTTAAGAGAACGATGACAATAACCTGCGCGTGACGAAATGATCAATAACTGGACTTCTCCTGCACGCTCACTTGTGATAGCGAGAATTGAGCATCAAGGCTCAACTTACCACGGGCTCCATCCACCGACTCCAAACTTGTTGTTTCCATTCGGCCCTGTCACGCCACGAAGGGCCTCCGTTGTCTTGATCCATTCCATCCATCGTCGCGATGGTCTCCCGTGGTGATGTCTATGGTCGCGTGTTCATAAGCGTAGGGAACAGGGAGATGGAGAGGCGCTCGGCTCCAGCGGAAAGGAGGGACGAGACTGACGACGCCTCAGCTGGTGGTAAGCGAAAGGAAAAAAGAGGAAGACACCGCACAGCACCTTCACAGCGATGACATATGAGAAAGAGAAGGAGTGTTTATTCCAGTTGAGTCGAATAGATAGAAATTCAATAGGAGAAACGTGGAGATCACGCCAAGTTTTAGGTTGGTAGCCAGTCTAGTTTTCTTTTGGTCTGTCGAGTTGCCGATTGCCCGGATATGTATAAGAAAGTCATCTGCCAAGAAAATACCATGTTGAATCCAATGAGGGGCGATCGATTCAGGGAGAAGTTGGCCTGCCGGGCTGTTTTAGGTGGAAACGAAAAACGATACAGCCTATTGGAGCCAGCATAGCGAGGTTGCCAAGAGCATCCAAGGCACTGCTAAGATGAGCCGTCCATCGTCCCGGTGGGCTACTTACCTACCTGGGTTAGATTCACTTCCAGTAGATATTGCTCGATGCCACTGAAGTATAAGGGGTGCACGCGACACAGCAGTGGATACCTAAATCCTTATTCTCATATGTGTACATTGAGGCGTTAAAGGCTCGAGTATGCTCGTTGTCGGTACGTATGATACCAGTACGTCAAGTAAGAGATCTTACTATTACGAACAACGAGAGCAAAGTAAAATCTCATGCCCTTGCAAGTCTTTACGTAGCTATTGGTTGGTTGCTTTATGTGGATTGTCTGTTGCATAAATCATATCTGCGCTACGGTTGAATACATAATAGGAAATTTCCTACTAAAGAGCTAGTAGTAATTTGCACTAGAAAGATTAAAGATCCATGAACTAACATAAGCTCATACAAAAATAATCTAGGTTAGAAGTCTACAACCACACTCAGTTGTATGTCTCTTAAAATGAAAGAGAGAAAGTAGCAAAACTGTTTTCTGGTGCTCTTAACACGCAGATAAACTCAACTGTCCTGATATGTTCTGCTGTAGTAAGAATTGTGTGAAGGCCGCCGCGCAAGTAAGATGACGTCTGTACTAGTACTGTACCTGTCGGAGCTCGAATAATACAGGTTTCCGAGTGCTTTCTTGGGAAGTGGGGGGTTTCTGTTGGATGAATTTTGCTAGTTAGTAGGATTACCGGGCTGAAATCCGCAATATTAAGGCCTGGGTAGGACCAAGCACAGGATAATCTTGTGCAAAAACATTCGGATGCAAATTTCCACAGCTCATAATTGGAACACAGGACAATCATCCTTTCTTATCTGAACGCCGTCAAGCGTCACACTTTGTTTGATTCAAGTTGTCTGTATGAGAACTGTCTCAGGAGAGTAAGATTGGAGTCCTGTAGGCTGTATGGCACTTTCCTGGCTAGGCAGGAGGGAACATTCCTTTGGCACCTGCGATACAGCTGTAGTTCAATGTTGTCTACATCCAGGGATCCATCCATTTCCAAGGTTGCAGCCGTACGCTGTGCTCCTTCCACCTTAGGTGAGCTGTACCTACATATGCGACATAGTAGAGAGCTTGGGCCAATCAACAAGCGGGGAGCTCTCCAGCTATACTTACGCGGACCCCCAGCCACCCCTTTTTGTCCGGCCAACGGTGCTGTTTGTTGGCCAGTTCAGCCCGCTAATAATATGCTATAGTTTGTTACGGTCTGAGAGCCGCAATCCTCACGTTGCGACCTTCTGTACCGTATTGTAGATACTCTCATTTGCGGTCTTGTATCGGTCCCCGTCTTTTTGGGCGCATTCCCTCATTGTCGCTCTCTATAGTATTCTATCTAGTAGACGTTGCGCTGCAACTATACTCTAAATACCTGCGGTAGGCAGTTGAAATTAAGTCTACGTGTTTATTAACTTAAATACATTCCTTTCGTTTCACTGCAGGTCTCGACGGTGACGACTGTTTCCTGGCTGCGCGCCTAAATCACTGGTCTCACAATCACCGGTAATTCTATTGGCTCTGTGACAATGGCTGAGGAATTCAACTCTGAGTCGCTGAACCCGTCCACAAACCCGGAGGGCGACGTCGATATGGACGAGGCTGAGGCTGGAACGGGCGTAGTGCTCCCCTTCGCCGAGGGTGGCGAGTCGGATCCGCGTACCACCTTCACCAGCTACCTAATGAGCCCCGTCGTGACCCTGATAGTTGGCAGCGGCGACAACGAGACAATCCTTACAGCACATCAGGGTCTATTGAACCAGAGCCCTTTCTTCGCCGACGCTTGCGCCGCGTTCGCGGACGATGGGAGCGTAAGTTTGCGCCCCTCCATTCTGACCCTTTTGTAGATGATTGCGCGAGTAGGTCGCTCACCATATTTTCTAGCCGCGACAAATTGATCTTCCGGCCGAAGAGCTCGATGCCGTCGGCTGCTTCCTGGAGTACTTGTATACGGGTGACTACTTCCCCAAGAAACTGCCTGGCCAGCGGCAGCTGGAGCAGGACCCCTCGCTGCCGTCCGTCGACGAGACGGGCGAGCAGCTCCTCAAGCACGCGCGCGTGTACACGCTGGCCGAGAAGTTGGGCATCGACAAGCTCAAGCACCTGGCCAGCAGCAAGATCCACTGCGTCAACTCGACTGCCAAGGGCGAGATCACCTACGCTCGCTACGTCTACCAGCACACAAGCCCCGAGGACAAGACGGTGCGCGCTCCCGTCGCCGTCTTCTGGGCCACCCGCAGCCACACCCTCCGCTCCGAGGCCGAGGAGGAGTTCCGCGCACTGTGCTTGGAATACCCCCAGTTCGGTTACGATGTTCTTAGTAAGTGTCCATCTAGCCCGAAATTAAACCTAGTCCCAGTACAGTCCAGATGGCTGGCCTGCATTATTATTAGTACACTATTACAAGATGACGCTCGTTACTAACCTGAGAAACTTTTCACCAGCTCGTGTTCTCGACGAGAAGCTCAAGCGCGAGAGAAACGAGAAGATGACACCCGGCACCTCGAGTACGCGCAAACGACCCCGACACAGCAACGTATAAAGAGATTATCATCATCACGACGACGACGACGAAATTGCAGTAGAGAAGATGAAACACCACAGTTGAAAAGCACGGCGTCACTCACACTAAACTTCTGCGGAAAGTCAACAAAACAAACAAAAGCGCTGGATATAATTGCTCGACTCTTCGTTCCAAGTTCTGTTAACATGGATAAAAAGCTTATTGTGTAATGAGGGGCTCTTGTACCATCATCATGGCACCAGTCCATTCTAAAATTCCTATTCGAAAAGGGTGAGAGTGAGGCTCGAGAAGTTTTAGGGTGTCACCTGTTTGTTTAGGTGGCCTCTGGACTTGCCTTGACTTAGGGTAGATAGGTGTGCTGCTTGGTTTTTCTTTTGGGTGGTATGTATGGTAAAGGTTCGGGCTGGGACTGGAATGGACCGGACTGGGTGCTGTACAATAAACTCGATAATGGAAGCGTTTTATTGTCTTTACATGAAAGGAGCATACATGACACAAGCTCTCGTCAACAGAATAACTTAATGTTCCAGCCTCTTAACAAATGATGCCAGCGTGGTGAGTACCAGGTCTATTGTTTATTGGAATAGAATACGTGAGCTGGCTTGTTGTTGCCCCTTTCAGACAGAAAATGAAGCGATTCTAAGTGACACATCAAACCATCACATCACTACGGAGCTTACATGGTTTGCTATAAACGTACAAAGATTTAATCTAGAACGGTTGATAGAGGCGTTGTTGTTATACATGATTATACATCTATGTACGCACGTACGCTACTCAGCACAATATCTACCTAGACGGACAGCAACTCATGTGTTAGCCATCTCAACCTCAATCGTCCGCGTCTCACGCGCTAAAGCGTCAACAACACCGTCCATCATGTGATTTGCGTTGTCGACATCCTCGAGAACCTTCTCTAATATGGCTACCAGGGACTCGATCTCAGAGCGTTGCTGCTTGATGTCCTCGAACAAGTTTGCGTTGTGCGCTTGTACTGTCTGTAGCTTGGCATTGAGCTGGGATTGCTGTTGTGCTAGGTGAGGCGCTAGATGCGCGTCTAGGACATCTTCTGGTGGTAGCATGTGTGGTCTATAAGAATGAGACAATTCACCTTGGTTAGCAAACCATCAATATTACACATGGCTTGGGCCAAAATGAAGAAAATCGTCATGTGTTTGCAGAAAGAAATACTTGTGCAGTAAATACTGTGATAAAAACAAAATGGAGGCAAGAATAAGGGAAAACGTGATCTAAGAAGAAGAAAATTTTGAAATAACACAAGACTTAATAGAGCAGAAGAAAAAAAAAAAAACGTACAACACCAGGGATTCGCTGGTCGTCACCGACCCAACTACTAATCTGGCGGTATGTAGCTTAGCTATGGGGGAGCGGACGGGACCCCGCGTTTTCTACATCCTATGGTCGTACGTGCTAGAGCAGAGCTCAATTGCGACATATAACGGCCAGCAAGGTGCAATATTGAGCTCGGTCCCCACCTGCACCTTTCGTCACCTTTTCCCCAGGGCCCCTGCCTCTCCACCCCTCCCAACTAGGGTCCACTCGAAGGGAGAAGAAAAGGAATAGCAGCAACAAAGGGTGAGAAAATGAAGCAGAAAACAAATAAAAAGCGCGAGGAATAAAATGAGATGAGAAGAGAGTAGGCAAGAATGAAGGAGAAAACTCACGGCATAGGAGGCTCACCACTACCCGCCTCTTTCCGTCTCCGATCAGCGTCTGCAACTAGGGCCTCGAGCTCATTGAGTTTAGCAACGACGTCGCGCGCTTGTTGTATAGAGTCGAATTCTTTCTGCAATTACCTAGACATATCAGAAAGCCAGTCGCAACCGCATTGATATCATCCCAGTTAAAACCCCTTAGAACCCTACTCTCTCTCATCCCACCGAGACCAGCGAACGGGAAACTGGAGGTACATGGATGGGCATGGTGGGGTGGATGGATGTAGGAAAAATAAGAGACTAACGACATACCTGACAAAGCGCCCTTAACCGCTCAACCATCTGACTCTGCACAGCGCGCAGGACCGCCGGCGCTTTCGCCGCCATGGTCGGATAGCACGCCGCGAAGTTATCCCAGCTGACTTTTCCCAAGGTATGCGACAGAGCACTGTCGAGCGTTGCTTGGAAACGTGCCGCTCTCGGTCCCGGCTTTAAGGGTGCGCGACGCTGTTGTTGTGATGCTGCTTCTTCTTCTAATTGCCTTTCGACTTCGATTTCATCTTGCGATTGCAATTGCACTTGGGATTGGGAGGGTTGCTGTTCTTCTGCCGTTGCTTGATCGCCTTGGGACTGTGACTGCGTCTGTGGTTCAGATTCTGGCGCCATATTTGTGCTCCCTTCCTGTCGTCTATTCCTCCTATCTTTTATTTTATACTTCGTCTCAACTCTTGCCGGTATTATGAGAGCTAAGTCCCGCGATTCGATCGTAAGGCGCAAGTCGACGAATTTCGTGTGGGTATTCTTCGCAATACGCTGAGAGGGCGGGGCTGTTTACCTGCACCCAGTTGTTTATCGCCGAGGTACCTAGGGTCAGATAGGTTCTCGAGATGGTCGTGATGTGCAATTCAATTGTGTAATAATCTGTATTGAGGGAAAATAAAAAGGATAAAGAGTAATGGCCACAGTCGCACTTCAAATTACTCCCTCGGCTAAGTCTGTAGACGGTTATACTATTGAATAAGAAAGGTTTGGTGAGCTGTTCTATTAATTTAACGCGTCTAAACACAAGTACAACTTATCTTAAATATAAGGAACAACAGTGCACGTTGCATATTCGCACTCTATGCACTGTACTGCCATGTACATCTGTATATATACTGCTAATATTCCTCTATACCTTATTGTAACAGTCTACCAGAGAGGTTAGTATAAGTGTGGAGTTAGGTTCGATTCCTAACAGCGCTATTGGTTTTCTGCGCTTCGCTTTCTTCTTTGGCATTGCTTTCCTCTTTATTATCATCATATATTGTACCACCCTCCTTGTCATTACTGACAATGTGACTTTGTCCCCTAACATTTGACCTTAGACCAGTTTGGCGCGTTTTTATTATAATTTTTTATTTTATATTTTTTTAAAAAGTAACTATACAAAACTTACAGGCTTAAATTTTTAGCTAGTTAAATAAAAGCTAAAAGTATATAGCTGGTATTGTATTGAGTAAAGCGCTAATGGAGAAGAGAGGACAAGTACGTATTGGAATCTACCCAATTCCAATACGTGCGCAGTCTTTATCTAACCTCTTATCTAATCACAATGGGAGGCTCTGCCTTCCATTGAGTGGAAGATGGTGCTTCCTCCGCCGGTTTAGTGGCACGCTTGTTCATGATTAGCGCTGACAGACAGATCCACTTGCCGCATTACCAACCTTATTGGCCCGTGCCACCTCACGTCGCGCGGTTTCCTATACATAAAAGAGCTGACCTCCTCCTTGTCCTCAATTTATACTTCGGACTTCATCCTACCTCCATTTACACCCTTTCTCCTCACCGACCAACATTGCTTCTACGGAGTCATGTTCTTTGACTCATCTCGTCAAAATTACCCCTGCTCCATGGGAGCCCTCCTCTAGCCGTTCATTTCTTGGGCCGCACCGTTATGTTGCACGCATGACTTCCATAACTCCTGCAACGGGTATGAGGGTTGAGCGGCCATATCTCTCTGCCCCATCTCCAAACCTATTTCCGCCTAATGCGACTTGAGAGTCGCGAATATGTCTTCCGCTACACTCTGCACTCTACGTTGAGCGACCATGCTGATTCTCACGCTCAAGGACACGCGAGCGCACCGTGACGCAAAGCTACGTCTGCCATGTCTTTGGCCTCACTACGGAGCGTTCCGTACCACCATCCCATCAAGCCCGGAACTATCACCAACTTTCTGCACTGGCTAGTAGGTGGGCCGTGCAAGCCTTCTTAACAAGGATACATATCGCTACACGTAACCACACTAAAACACCGGCTAGGATTTCTCCCCTGAAATGTAGCTCTTTGTAACTCTGATAAATTCCGGTACTTTTTTCATAGCCAAAAATAGGTACAAAATCATGTATCTCAATTTCTGGCCCACGTTTTGGCTAATTAATTGGCTGATGTGTAAAGTGGTCGGGTCTAAAGTGGTGACAGCTCCGAGCTTGATGGGATGTGCACCTTAGGCATCTAATCTATTGCCTACATTTATGTGGGCCGCCTGGGGAGCATCGAATTAGATCGACGCTGCTTTATGCGAATGCGTCACTGACGAGATTGGCCAATTGAACTCAATCTGTAGCGTTTTTGTGCCCCCACCTACTAGTATGCAAAACCTAGCCGGCAGCGGAATCACTTTTGACTCACGTCACGGACATCCAGCTTTTTAGATCTTCAGCATCACTTACTTATCCTGCCCAAGCTGCATCTTTCGACGCGGACCGAAGACACCCTTTCCAACAAAAAAACCATCGACTTAGACCCGGGTGCGTTTGCTAGCACAGTCGATATCATGTGCGGTACCTGCAACGGAGACGCAGCTGGCGCTGCCCCGCCCGCCGCGAACTCGACGACGGACAATGCTGCTCCCTCGGCATCGACGGGCAACGGCGTCTATCCTGCCCAGGGCAAGCCGGCGTCTTCTCCTTACCAGTTTGTTCAGGACTATATCTCAAATGTTGGCAGGTTCAAGATCATTGGTACAGCAATTTCCCCTCCTCGTGTGCATCGCAGCGGCTGACACTGTATCTTAGAGAGCACTTTGAGAGAAGGAGAGCAGGTACGAGTCCTCAATTCCTACGTCGACCCGACTTCTTTTTCTTTTCTACGATATTTACATCGGCTACTAGTTTGCGAACGCCTTCTTCGATCTCGACACTAAGATCAAGATCGCCAAAGCACTGTAAGTAAACAGCATCACAATATCCGATGAACCACATACTAACACAGTTGGTAAAGCGATAACTTCGGTGTAGACTACATCGAGCTGACTAGCCCTGTAGCTAGTCAAGCTTCTTATGATGACTGCAAGGCCATCTGTCAGCTTGGTCTCAAGGTTCGTTCTCAACTGCAGTGTCGATCGGCGCGCTGGATGGCTACAGTTTGATAATGGGACAGTCGTCGCTTTCAATAAGTGGGACATATAACTAAGCACTATGCATCTCTAGGCCAAGATCCTTACGCACGTCCGCTGTAATATGGAAGATGCGAGGAAGGCAGTCGAGTGCGGCGTAGATGGCGTCGACCTGGTAGCCTCCTCTAATCCTCTTTCGATTGCTCAACTGCTCATACCATGTTAGGTTATTGGAACATCAAGCTTTCTCCGGGAATATTCCCACGGCAAGAGCATGGATATGATAAAGACCATCGCCCTGGAGGTCATTGCCTATGTCAAGAGGTTCGCTAGCCACCGAGAAGTTAACCCATGCTACCGTAATGAGAGCTAAGTTCAAGTTCAGCAAGGGTATTGAAGTCCGCTTTTCAAGTGAGGACTCCTTCAGGAGCAACCTCGTCGATATCCTACACCTCTACCAAGCTTGTGACAAGGCTGGTGTCGACCGAGTGTACGGACATCGTTTTCCACCGCGTCGCATGCGTTCGGTTAGCTAACGGATCCCAGAGGTGTCGCTGATACTGTTGGCGGAGCCACGCCAAGGATGGTCTACGACTTGATCAGGACACTGAGAGGTGAGTTCCCGCGTCTTCCGATATCACCTGCAGACTCCTGTAACTAACTCATATGTATAGGCTGTGTGGGTTGCGACATAGGTAACCTTGGCCATCATCTAGCTCCCAACTTATGAAACACTTAGCTGACCCTAATTCTAGAGACCCATTTTCACGACGATACTGGCTGCGCAGTTGCAAATGCACACTCCGCGCTCGAAGCTGGGGCCACGCACGTCGATACCAGCGTGTTGGGAATCGGCGAACGCAATGGCATCACTCCGCTGTAAGTAGGACAACCGTCCGTCTTGAGGAACAGCAAAACCGCTGACCCTAAGAGAAGTGGTGCTTTGATGGCCCGGATGGTTGTAACAGCACCGGACTATGTCAAGTCGAAGTATAATCTTAAGGCATTAAAGAGCTTAGAAACCCTGGTTGCCGATGCTGTCCAGGTCAATATCCCAGTAAGGACATGGAGAGCATTCTGAACTCTGATGTGTTGAGCTAATCTCGTTCCTAGTTCAACAATCCTGTGACGGGCTTCTGCGTACGTTCCGCCCCTCCACCAGTCGAGACTCATGCACATTGCCACCTCCTCTGCCTTTCCTTGCATCACTGACCTCACCTTATCTTCTTGCCCCTGTGTTCAAGCATATTTATCTTGTTCCCGCTAACCTTGAGATAGGCATTGTAAGCTATTCATTGATCAATGACGGTTACCTGACTCTGTTCTAACTAACTCGCACCCAGCACTCACAAGGCTGGCATCCATGCTAAGGGTACGATGAGGAAGTTGCAGTCACCCGTATTCCAGCGCTAACTGTGTTACAGCTATTCTTGCTAACCCATCAACCTACGAGATCATCGATCCGCACGACTTTGGAAGTGCGTCCACGCCCACCACCCTCTCTATCGAGTCCTCTATGCTAACGTCTACTTTTAGTGACACGCTATGTCTCCATTAATTCAAGAATTACAGGCTGGAATGCTGTCAAGGCCCGCATCGAGCAGCTAGGCCTGGGCTCGGAGTTCTCTGATAATCAAATTAAAGAAGTGTACGGAACTCCCCTCTTCTCTGGTGTTTCACTGCACGGGCGATATTGACACTGTGCGTAGGACTGCCAAGATCAAGCAAATGGCGGACATTCGCCCCCTGGCTATTGACGACACAGACTCAATCATTAGGTCTTACCATCTAGATCTGCAGATATAAACTTGAGATGAACGAGGTTGTCTACTCCATGAAGGCGTGTGCAGAAGAGGAAGCAAAAGTTTAGGTACTTTGATTATATGATGGTAGATCAATGAAAAAAACAAGATCTAGGCATTCATCGCCACAATACTAGCATGCTATGCTCGGCACTATTTTAAGGTCCTATGCACGCTGCGTGTAATATCTTTCTCCGTTGCGTATCGGGTTGTTGTTCGGCTAGTTAGGCCTTGGCTAGTGATTCGAGGTTGATGAGCTGGCTGTGCTGGATGGTTGTCTATATCATGAACGAAAATGGATTAAGTTGTTAATTAGTCAACAGACTTATCAGATGCAGGCTGTTACATCGCAATAATAATATAACGAGGAAGCTACCTACTACCCCTGTTACGCCTGCTTAGCATACAGCCAGAGGCCGTACATATAGAGTGAGATTGTAGGCAAGCCTATAATCTGGGTAATAACCATAACTAGTGGGCACATGGCTCAACAGTTGTATCCTTTACATAAAAATAGCTATCGCTAACGCGTTATACCCTACAACTGCAGCCTCATAGCAACGCCAACACTAATATACCCTCACCACTGCCCTCACCACCACTGCATTTACCTACCCATAATAATAAGCTAAATTGATGATCTTTGCAACTAAACACAATTTCAGGATTATGTCTTATGGCGATCAGCCACTGCCCGTTGATTGGTGTGGTTTTGGCCCCACAAGCAAGCGCTTTATGTCTTCTGATGACAGGGAAGGTACAGGCCACAAGAATAAGCTATGATAAAAAAATGAAACGAGCTCCAATGTAGCGATGCTCCACCTAGTATCTTAAAATATCAGGTAGAGCCTATCAATCCTGCTAAGTAGTGGACTTAGTTGTCCTACAAGTTAAATCACATTCCAGAAAAACAGATAGACACTCCAGTGCTTCATTCGGTATCCTCATTCGTGATTAAAAATTCGTTACAAGTAGTACATAACATGCCTAGCTTTCTTCATTTACAGTACTTTATCTGTCGATTTCATATTATATGAACATCCCATCGACAATCATGAAATTCGTCCTCGGTCAACCCCCTTCTTGCTCGTGAGGCCGCCATTTGAAGGCTGGCAATGAATATGACGATGCATGACGCTGAAAAAGAAAGATTAAACATAACTGCGATGAGGAACGCCATAACGCCAGACAATGGGTTTTCCCTTCATGATATCCTGGGATTACAGCTTAGTTATAGTCGACTGCTCCGCCCGGTGGTTGTCTATTTAATTTCCTTCGTCGTCTTCGTTCAGCTGCTGAAGCCGCAATCGACCCTGGCCTCTGGTTTATGGCAGGCCCGGGCGGTGACGGACTAAGCGCACTCCATGTCCCATGACTGTCAGGACTCTCGACACTAGAGACAGTCGGCGCAGCCAGGGGCGGGTTACTCGGTGGGTTACTCGACGGACCAGGCTGACCAGGCTGTCCAGAGTAGTAAGCCGAGTCCTTTGCTCCTCGTCGACCGCCAGCAAACGCGGGTGTTGGTGGGGACAGCGGGTCAGACACAAGACGCTCAGCGTCCGATTCAGCACGTCTTCGAGCGCTGCCATCCCTGCGGTACCGTCGACCACCCGGCGTCTCACTTTCTGATAGGCTGCTTACAGAGTCCGATCTCCCTCTTCGCTGCTCACGCCGAGCCTCGTCTTCTGTGAGCCGCCGTAGTGTCACGTTCCTATCGTCGTGGTACTTCACTTTGACACTAACCGACTGACTTCGAGCTTGGCTGCGATCACGTTGTCGTGAAGATCCTTGCTGTGATGTTCCACCGGCGGCCGCTGCCGCGGCCCTCTCCTCTTCTCGACGTTGCCGAGAAGAGTGTCGCCGATGGGGATGTCCGCCTGGTGACATATATGACTCGCTCCCGGACTCTGGATTCAAGGTGTGCAATAGGCCCCGAGGGTCTTCAGGCATAGGTGGCATGGCGACGTGCTCAGGTTCTGCCCTCGATCTAGATCTCGACCGGGAACGTGAGCCTACAGTATGTGCAGGGCCTGGTACTCCTTGCGCTGTGTCGAGCGGTGGCATAGGTGGACCAACGTGTGCAGTGCGAGGGGGGAAAGCCTCGAGCATGGATGACTCCGTATCTTCAGTCATGATTGTTGCAGTCGGCGCAAGTGCTCTTTGTGGTGGTCGCTGTCGAGGTGGACGAGTTGGGGTACTATACGGGTCACCTGTGTATCTTGACTCTCGGAGTTCCTCTCGGCGCTCTTCTGCTTCTCTGAGTCTCTCCTCTTCCGCTCTCCTGTCTCGGCGTTCCTTCAATTTCTTCACCAACCAGCCAAGTCCTAGCCCTGCCAAAAGCCCTTTGCCAGCGCCGCTCCGTGGCTCCTCCACCGGTGTGCGCCTTGATGGGCTTACGTACGATGTATAATCCGACACATCATTACTGAACAGCGTGGATTGTCCTGGTCGACCGTGAGACGCACGTGGCGTCAATGGCCTGGGTTCAGCGGCGCTCAATGCTGCGGCGGTAGCAGCAGGGTTTCCGGGCCCGGGTAGCAGCGGCGTTCGAGGTCGTGGAGCAAGTTCCGTCCTATCCTCGGTGAAATCCGACTCAGTATAATCGTCGGGATTCTTCCTCGGCGCCCGTGCTCGATGAGGGCCAAATCTGCTTGGTGTGTCTGTTGCCACGGCCGAATATTCCTCGTCATATGCCCGGTTGTCTCTACGGTTCATAAGTTTCTTTGCTAAGGCCCCTGCTCCTAGAACACCCCCAGCAGCAAGCAGCTTATTCATGAACCCTCCGTCGCGACGATCCGTCCTGTCCGAAGACTTCTCGTCTTCTACAAAATAACTCGGAGAACCCCTTCTCGAGGGAAGCACCTCGGGTGTCCTTCCACTCTGGGATGGTGATTCGCCACGGCTTCGCCCCTGATCTGCGTCACGTCTTCGTCCACGAAGAAGTGCCCCAATCCCAACACCAGCAACCAATGGGCCGAACCACCCAGACCCTCGCCTAGACGTGCGTTCGGATTGACCGACGCCCGACTCCGACCTGCCCACGTTCGAGCGACCTCCATACGTTGAGCGGCCTTCATACGCCGAACGACCTCCGTACATAGTTGCATTGTCATCCCAGTTCGGCTCATGACGGAAACTAAGGACGAAATACACAAGGAAAAGGAACCCCATCCATAACGCATACAGGATGAAGGTGAATTTAGGGGATCCGTATAGGGTGAGCCCCAAAGGTACTTGAACTATAGCCAAGATAGCGGTTGCTGACCCAAGCCACCGATGGATAAAAAGCCTGAGCGATTTCTTGGTGATGTTTCTCACCATCGCACCACCCATGGCTTGTACAAGGACTAAGACATAGATAGCAACGCCAATTCCATGATGCGGATTCGTCAAGTTACGAGATGGGCCGACGGCGAAGAATCCAAGGATAAACACAACGGTCGACAACCCGACGGTTATGACCTGTAAGTACGAATGGATGCGGCGCCCTCTGATGTGATCTCGGTGAAACCTCGCATAGAATATAGCTATCGGAACAATGAAGAGAAACGTGATTGCAGCAAGTACTCCATGGCCAGTGACCAAGCTATGGTATTGGGTTACTGTCGAAAATCGATTCCCCATTCCTAATTGATAAGAGGCATCAGATACGAGCTCGATAGGAAACCGGGAGGTGTAGCAAGGACTTACCATTATACTGCGTTGTCTCAAAGTTGAGACCGACCAAGTTGGGCAACAAGAAAGTGTTTTTCGTAAAATCCCATGTTCCGTCACCGACCGTCATCGTATCCGAATCGTACGTCGCTGTCCCGGGGGCCGAGAGCCCCTCGGCGGGCGCCATGATGGCGGTTGATGATAATTGCAAACAGGTCGGTCTCTCAGGATCAATTGGTACAGGGAAGGACTCTTTCCGAATTTTATCGGCGCCAACGAGAAGGATGCTTTGTTTAGGATAAGGGTGTCAGAAGTAGGCCGTAAGCTCAACGGTGCAGCTATCAAGGGCACTATCAATGATAGAAATTGGAGGCCTTCAACCTTGCTGTAAGCGGGGTTGTAAATAGGAATTTGGAGCAAAGAAGTACTGTAAATGTTATTGAGGTGAAGCTCAAAACATGATGCAGAGACTCTGCTCAGACACACCTAAAAAGTAGTCTAGGATGTCTAAGTATTGAAAGAAATACTCAGGCCAAAAAGTCTTGCACTTTGGCAGTAGAAAGTCGGTGGTGACATGGCACTGCAGAACTGGCAGCGAGGATCCAGGTACATAGCAGGCAGGTTGTTTTCCTCCAGGGTCTATCAGGTTGCGGGGACGACGGGCGGGGCCTGGGCCTAATCTAAGGACATTTGGGGTTAGCTCAATGGCCTGTCAGAATGAGACTTGCTGGCAGAATGGTGGCTGAGACGCTGGTCCCACTTTTTAAGTACTTCTGAAGCACGCTGGCAGATCTTGCGTTGGTGCACGTGTTGCCGGTCCGTTAACTCCGGCCACCTGTCAGCTGCCCAATCTCGTGTACCTAAGGCAGGTACTGCCCAGGCGCTCTACCTACCGACCAGTAGGGGGCAGCATACAGGGAGTGTACCGACCTTGGGTACCTACGGGGTAGTACTGACCGGGATGGTGCTACGACGGTGCTGATGAGATCACATGGATTGCCTAGCAAAAAACCCACCACATCATGAATCGTAACTTTTTGGTACCTGCCAGTCTACCAATTGCTTCATCACTCCTTTAGCTATGTCCCTTTCGTAATTCTTGAGCTATGTGTATTTCGAAATCTACGTATTTATCAATCTGCGCCTGGCTGCAATACTTTCAATCATGTCCACAGTCCGCTTAACTTTCTTATACCCTCATCTTTTCCGAGCTGCTCGATTAACCGAGTCGGCTGTCCAGCCCACCAAGACCCGATATCGCAGTCGGCTTTCTCGCTCCAGCCAGTGTAGTCACTCGTTCTCGACGTCCGCACGCGCCGGGCATGCCGTCTTTGAGAGACATGGCCATGCCGTTGAACCAATACCGGTAAACCCGGACGTCGTAAAATTACCGCAGCCGAGCGAGATCACCCCTCAATTGCCGGAGCCGCCACCCGAAGAGACCAAGAAGGCAAACACCGCAGAAAAGAGCTCGTCCAAGAAGTCTGACGAGCCCCATAAGACAGATACTCAAACCGGCGATGTAAGGCAGGACACATCAGCTTCATCGGATGGCAGAGCATCCGATGACAAGGGGAAAGCCAATGCAAGCTCGCAACAAGCTGCTGAACATGAGAAGATGCAGCAAAGCGGCCCCATGGGAGCTGTATTACATATCCCAGAGCAGGATCTGTCACAATCACGTCGTCCGCATATACTCAAACCAACATACGTCCACCATTTTGACAGTTACACGCTCGTAAAACAGTTAGAGGGCGGTGGTTATACACGGGAGCAAGCCATTACGGTTATGAAGGCCGTTAGGGCCATCCTTGCGCAGAATTTGGACGTTGCTCAGGAAGGCTTAGTGGGCAAGAGCGATGTTGATAACGTAGGTTAATTCATCATACGCTGGGTTCGCTCTGAATCCCTCTTATTTTTGCTAATCCATAATTGCCAGGAAACCTACTTGTTCCGTGCCGCTTGCTCCGAGCTCAGCTCTGAGGTCACTAATAGCAGACGAGCCGCCGATGAGCAGACGCGCCAGCAAAGGACACAATTACAACATGAAGTTGACATCCTCAGCCAGCGCATGAGCCAAGACATCATGACTCTTAGGGATGACGTAAAAGGCATGTTTAACGACCGCAGAATGAATGTGCGAGATGAACAGAGGAACATGGAAAACGCCGTGAGTAATTCTATGATGAACGATAATACCTTTTTCAGGCGGCTAATTTGCTTCACTGAGATCAGATTCAGAGACTTAATCTGAAGATTAGTGTCACACTGAACAGTGATTCGAGGTCTGAAATTGAAGGTCTACGCTGGGTGCTGATCAGACGGTCTGTGTTGGGCATCCTTTTCATGGCAGTGTTAACGCTGTTTACTCTGCGCTATGCAACCTACGTCAGCCACGAGAGGCAAAAGGAGGCTGCAGAGAAAGCGAGGCAAGCCGAAGAAGTGAAGAAGAACGGCGGCAAGGAAGACCGCGCACCACCAGTCGACGCTGCAGAAATCCTCGCAGCAAATTGATTCGGTGTGTGTTTCTCATGTATATGATACCCATGGATAGTAGACGGGCACAGTATAGAACATAGACTTGTCATCGATGACAATATCCACATGCAACGGCGCAGCCTTTATGTATAAAATAAAACTACAAACCGGACACTGGCAACGCCTCTCAGAAATAATCTGACGCAAATAGTAAACCCTGCCCTCGTCTATGCCCCGAACGCCGTGCAATATGCTCTATAGCAGAGGAACTCCGAATATCCCGTTTTCTCGAATTTGCCAACTGTAGTAGATGCGTGGCCGCTCTTAATAACCGCGACCTTTGCTGTCTCTACTCTTATCTGCTTTGTTGTTGTTGTTGTTGTTGTTGTTGTTGTTGTTGTTGTCTTCACTATTATCCGCAGATTCTTTCTCGAAGGCTTTGCGTAGCCGCTCCTCTTGTCTCTTCCAGTGGCCACCTTCCTCATAGTCCTTGCTGATCTTCAAGGCGTTGCGCAGGCGCTCGCTCTCTTTTATCTTGGCGTCGGCCAGTTCGTGCACTTGGTGTGATTTCAGACCTCTCGTTCTATTACTGTTGCTGTTGTTGTTATTGTCCCGGCCCGAGGACTTGTTCATCTTTTCTCGGAGTTCTTTGCGCAATTCGTCGCAGCGACGGTCGATCTCTTCTTCTTCGACACTATTTATATGAGAAAGGAAGGGTGGTGTTAGTTATTTTTTGAGAATATTTAGGTTGTTTTGCGGGGGTGCACAAATGGGTTGGTTGGTTTTGTCGGAGAGTACTGATGATGAGTTGGAGACTGTTGACATACCCTTCGTCTTCTAGCTGATCGCGCAGCTCAAAAACCTTGACCTCTATCTCGCGCTTCCGATCATGTTCAAGAATCCCTTTGTCCGGTTGTCTTTGCCGGTGCTTCAGGTGGTCGAGGTCACGGTGGTAGGGCGCCGCTCGATCGCGGGGCTTCATGTGTGCTAGGTTGCGCTGGACATAGCCTGAGGTCCCGCTGCCTCGTGGCGTCGACAGTCCTACATTGTCCGACATAGTTTGCGAGGTTACTATGCAGCTAATATAGAATATGCTCTTTTTATTTTATTTTATTGTGACGGAGATGATTGAAAGACTACTCGGGACGGCGGGCAGTGAGTGCAAGGTAATACTCTCTCTCGCAATGGAAGTGTAATTCGAACAATTGATGATGGATAGACGTTGAGAGATAAGGTACCTAAGGTAAGGTGATACTGTATGCTGTGGTACGTATAGTACTTATCGGTATTTGTGGGGGCTTTCTAGTAGGGCCAGGTAAAGAGCTTTACTAGCCGCCGTACCAACTCACCCAAGGTCAAGGCACTACCTACCTGGGGTATGACAAGCATTTCTTCATACTCTAGTATGGTGCCTGACATATTATGTACCGGCCCAAGGGGCTGTACAATGTTCCGAAGCTTCGATTCTAGAGTTTTTCTATAGCTACCTACCTAGGTTGCACCTAACCTTAGGTATGTTAGGTACCAAGGAAATCATTTGTTATCAGCCTATGTTGGGCAGGGTCCGCTTGCTTGGGACAGGGTTCAGTTGACTTCAATTCCGGCTGACTGGTACTGAGGAAGAGTACCCTGCATTCCCCCTACCGACATATGTATATACATAGTACATCAGTAGCGCACGTGCTATATACACATGTAGTGCCCATGTAGAATCTAATTCTATTTATAAGTCCACTTTTGCCAACGCCAAAGGCAAGAATCAAGCCGTTTAGCAATCATGAGGCGAATTTGCCTTTAACTGAATCAGGGCTGACAACAGGATGCTCGGTGGTTTGATAACTCAAACAAAGTGGATGGTTGTGAGAAGTGTACCTAGTGAACCTCGTGCCGCAGGAAGAACACCTGGACCTTGTCTGGTCAGCATCGCTCTAATAAGTACACATTTCAGGGCATACCCTCGTTTTTATTCCGAAATGATTACAATGAAACTACCTACTGACAGCAGATAAGAGATACGTACTGTATGGAAAGGATCCTTTTTGCCATTCGTGGCCAATGATAAGCGGTATACAAGCAGTAAAACTACCTTTGCAGGGTACAAGCTATTAGATACTGTATAAAATAAAATTGCCAAAACCTCTCTAATTATGCGTTTGCTTTTGCTGTTGGCCAAAGCGTTACCAAGCAAGTATTAAGGCAGAAGGGCTCGTGAGTATCAATTCATTGCAATTTGCAAACGCATTTTGCTACCTATCCTCACTTTAAAATCTGAGAAGAGCCCGGATCGTATCTTCATCCCCCCCGCTCCCGCAGCACCGAGAACTGAGGACAGGGTCACCGCCCAGCACCACCATCTTCTTCGTCACTATGGTGTACACAATGGAGTTTTACGTAGACGGTGGCTGCCGTGGAAACGGTCAGCCAGGCTCCATCGCTGCCGCCGCCGCCTGCCATATGCTACGTGGTGGGGATTACGAGACCAAGACAGTCGGTTTGCCATCGAATCCCACACCTACCAACCAGCGGGCCGAGATTCAGGCCATTATCCTAGCCCTCCGGTGGGCCCTACGGAAATACAAGGAGTTGGACAGCTATCCGAGACTGGTAGTCCGTATACACTCTGACTCCCGATATGCCATCGGATGTAGTACGTGATTTGCGGCCTTCCCCTTCTCTCTCTCTCTGTCTCTCTCTGTTGTTTTTTAACAGCCCCTACGCTCACGAGCGACATTATTACTGCAGTATTACATGAGTGAAGCCGATTCTTAACCCTAACTACGCAATAGTGAACGAATGGATCTATAAATGGGTTCATAATGGATGGACCAACTCTATGGGCTATGAAGTCGCCAACCGTGATCTTATACAGTTAGCCTCTGACCTTGACGATCGAGTTAAAGAATTGGGAAGCGTCCGCTACATTTGGGTACCACGTTCCGAGAACATGGAGGCTGATCAGGCCTGCAACGAAGCGCTCGATAGCCAGTATTAGGATTCTCGATCAACCCGGGCAACCTACTTTATTTTAACACTTGATCGCGACTACGAGGACTAGTGAACTTTATTGCCCTCACTATCTTAGAAGGCTTCCTCGTCACGTGATCCTACAAATGGCTCACTTCTGGGACCAAAGCTTTCCGCGTTTATTGAGTAAACGAGTCAACATCTGCCCTGGTGGCAGCACGACTACCCCTCACTGAGGCCCCTCACATACTTGGCAAGGCTGCAGAATACGATGACTGCCTCTGCCAACCAGGGCTACAAGGGAATTATCTAGCGTTCATGTCCCTGGTTGTCATTTATCCGGTTTGGGATCGCACTGGTACATGTAGCGCTCAGTGCTCACCCTTGAAGCAAGAGCCTTGGGTATGTGTACATAGGAGGCTAAGATTACGCTAAGGCAATTAGGAAGTCTTTGCACAGAGAATAATGTTTAATACTTTGTCTTGGTTTGCCTAATTTGAGCACGTTCGGTGTCACGCAGTAATACTGCGATACCAATTCGCAGCTGCTTCCCATGGTGATGTTTGCCGTTAAGTTTAAGAACTTGTATTAGTGTCGTCACTATGCTGCCTTCAATGTTACTTCGAGCCGCATGTTTACTTTAGTTACTCGAAGCTTTCAGTATCTTTAGGTTCTAGGAATCCCATCATTGTGTTGATGCTAAATTGACAGGAATGAGCGTACATCTATAGATTCATCAATAGACCTTTTATATATCTTGTGGTCATCTCACAGCAGTAAGTCCATCAGACAACTATCATTTGCTGATTGCGGACTCCATATATGAAACCACTACCTAGTACCTGTATTTCGTACACAGAAACCTTATACAAAGTAGCGGTCCGGGCCGCCACTAACATGCACCCACATAAAAGCTGAACCCGATGGCTACCGGTGGGTAATCCGATTGATCCTATCAGATGGTCTCCGTAACGCCGGACCGAAGACGGAACTCCGTGCATACATACATAATGTGCCCAGGGACTTGTGCCCGAGGAAGGTGAAGATAACACACATATGCCGTGACACAAATACACACCTGATTATATCTATCAAACCACCTATTACTGAATCGTACCCAAAGACACGCCGTATTCCGTATTCCCACATACACTATGGGTCCAAACGATGAGCCGATGGCACATACCACCCTACATAATCGTGGGGAAGCGTGATGCGGCTCCACTCTAGCCGTTACCTTTACTCCATCTCTTTTATCAATTCCTATTTTATCCCGCTTCCCATTCGACCCAGCTACGTACCTCGGTAGCTGAGCCAAAGTGCACCTGATCGTTCCATTCTAGATTGTTCGACCTTTAATCCTTCCTTTTCGAGGTAATCTCCGCGTCTAGCCATTGCGGCACTGTATGTAGGTCTGCTCTTGGCGTCTGCATACATAGTACATAGGCTACATAGATACTAAGGAGAGCACGACCCGCTTCGTATGCAGGTAGATACCGGTATCACATATCCAGCTGAACGAGTACCGTATGTGCGTTTGAACGGATAGGTCGGTATAGGTTAGTACTAAGCTATGTATAGCCAAGTAAGATAATAAAAGATGCTTGTGACCTTCTTACTGTACATACATCGATGTTGCAAGGGTACTGCACAACGAGCCGACCGGATCCAAGTCCTCTCACCTAACAAATAAACCCTTTCATAACTATCCACTGCCTACTTACACCCAACGTATGACATATATCTCCAACGGATATCGAACGCCGGGAGCTACGCCGACATGGCCTTGATCGCACGCTATAGCCATATCTTATGTCTCGTATAGACTAACCGAGGCGGATCCATAACAAGATATGCTAAGTATAACACGGCTGCGGTGAGACTCCCTATATACGGGATTCGGTCAAAGAAAAACTTATGCGGGGAAAGAAAAAAGACTGGAGCTTCGCGCCTTCGCGCGCCGCGAGCATGCACATACGATGCGCTCGCTGACAATCTATGTACCGATTGGGTATCCCTCACATGTATGTAGTGTCCGTTCACACGTATGTAGAACTTTGGACAGTGATAGATCCGATGCGGCGCGGACTAGGCATACTGTACTGGGTAGTCTGCAGATGGTTGAAACCCAGGAAGTGATGCTAACTGCCTAGCCTAACCTAACCTATGCAAATATCTAACCCTTGCCCATGTATGTACGTTTGTACGTATGCATGTATGTATGTATGTAATGTGGTGGGGGACGGGGATAGAAAGAAGGATGAAATGTGACTGAACCGGGGATAGAGAAGGAATCCCGAGATCCAAACAAAAAACCAGGGACCTGGAGCTATAACATCATACATAAGTAACCCTTCCTTTCCTTAAATATAGTATTTTCCCTCGTATACGAATTTGGGGTTCGGTTATTCTCCCAAAAACTCGAGAAGTAAAAGAGACGAACGAACAACGAACAACGAACACGAAAAGCAGAAAAGAAGCGGTAACGGGGGAAGCAGAATAAAGTTTTTACAAAAAGGAAAAGCAAAATGATATTATCGCTGAGCTCTCTCGCGGCGATACTCGCGGGCGCTGCTCTCGTCTACGTCGTCTACGAGTGCTTCGTCTCGCCGCTGGCGGCATTTCCCGGTCCCTTCGCCGCCAAGGTGACGAAGACGTGGCGGGCGTATTACATGTACAGGGGCGAATGGCATCGAGACTTGCCGGCGTTGCACGAGCGATATGGACCCGTTGTCAGGATTGGGCCTAACGAGTTGTAAGTCAGTCAGTAGTAGGGAACATGGATACGGGAAGGTGTGGGCATGAATGACCTCAAGATGAGAAATAAGGAAGGGAGGGAGAGGGCCATTTCAGCAGGATGAACGAACGAGGGTGTTCGTCCGTTGGATTACTCGGTTGGTGATTGTGGCTGACTAGTCGCTTGGCTGGGATTTCAAACAGGAGCGTCGGTGACCCTGAAGCATTCAGAGCAATCTATCGTGAGTGATTTTCTCCTCTTCCTCTTCCTCTGGTTCCCGATCACATCAACATGCCACACCTGAAAAGAAGAAAGAAAGAAAGAAAGAAAGAAAGAAGTGAGCGCTTCATTCACGATAGAGAAGACTAAAACAAAATCTCTCTTTCCACACTACAGGCGTCAGCAACGCATTCCCAAAATCGCACGCCTACAAGATCCTGCGGGGGACGCGCGCCTTCGACCTCGCCAACGAGCGCGACGAGAAGGTCCACGGCTCCCAACGCAGATTAGTGGCGCGCCCCTACTCGATGGAGTCGATGAAGCGGCTCGAGCCGTACGTCAACGAGCTCATCGAGCTCATGTTCCGCCGCTTCGATGGTCTTCTGCAGGCGAATCGGGGCGTAGTCGACCTGGGTTACTGGATCCAGTTGTACGCGTTCGACGTCATCGGCGCCGTGTCCTTCGGGAAGAGCTTCGGTTTCGTGGAGAACGGCACGGATGAGGGAATGTTTGTACGGCTGGAGAATGCGCTACATAGTGCGGCTTGGATCATGCATGCGGGCTGGGTCGTCTGGTTGCATCAGAAGTTTATCATGCCGGGTGAGTTGATACGTCATGTGACATATGCCCAAAGATGGGAGAGAGCTATAGGGGATTCTGTCGGATGAAGATGAAGAATCCGGTTACTGATTTAGGTTTTTGGATAGTCTTCGGCAACTGGCTCGCCGTAAACGACAGAAACGGCTTCTTCCACACCTTTGCTAAGGAGCAGGTAGAGAAGCGCCGGATCGAGGGCGGCGATCGAGATATCGTGGGACAATTCTTCCAAGCTCAAAGTGCCAAGGGTGAACTGTACGTTCTTTCCCGCCTCCCCTTTTCTTTCCCGACGTACTGACATTCTCCTTTTCCCGCAAATCACCAGCACCGACGTAGCGATAGGCTTCATGATGACAACGAACGTCTTCGCGGGGTCAGACACCACAGCGGGGACTCTGCGCGGCATCTTCCTCTGCCTGCTCAACAACCCCAAAACGTTGGCCAAGCTCCGGGAAGAGCTGGATAAGTGTCGTTCCCCGGATAGGGTAGGCTCTGTTTACACCTCGGAGGAGGCGGAGGCGTGTCGCTATCTCCAGGCCGTCATTTACGAGGGCATGCGCTTGATTCCAGCTGTGCCCATCGTTATGGATCGCGATGTGCCCTCCGAGGGCATGACTATCTGTGGGAAATATGGTGAGTAAAGGAAGAACTTATGACTCTCAGTTGGATGATTGCTAATTCCGTCCGAAATATTACAGTTCCCGGCGGTGTAAGTCCCAACCAATCCACACTTTGACCCGACAAAGATGATGCCACGAACCTTAATCGTAGTCCCGATGAGATCTCACCCTCATTAAACGTTGACTTATTCACTTACTCGCATTCTTACTAATCCCCCTCTTCAACAGGCGGTCGTCGGTTCAAGCCCCTCGGTGATCCACCAAATCAAGGAGGTCTGGGGCGACGACGTGGGCGAATTCCGGCCGGAGCGGTGGTTAGACAACGAGCGCATCGGAGACATGAGTACGTCCGTGATCGCATTACCTAATACTTGTTATTCCCCAAGATATTCCCCTCCCGGCCCTTATTCCCGTGTTTTTTCCATTCATAATTTGAACTACCTACCTACTTGCCTACCAGACGTTGTCCGTCTGACTAAGCCAGCCAATTTGACTGACTGACTGACTGACTGACTAAACCTCACACTAGGACGCTTCTTCTTCGGCTTTGGAGGGGGGACAAGAACTTGTCTGGGGAAAAGTAAGAACCCACGTAGTGCATGACTTTGGTAATTCTCGTAGCGATACGAGGCTACTTAGCAAGCTAAACGAACGATAATAATTGCTGAAGCTGATCGTTTTGTTATTGCTGCAGATATAAGCTTGCTAGAGATGGAGAAACTAATAGCCACGCTCGTGACGCGGTACGATATGCAGTTTTCCGAGGACGCGGACATCCAGGTCAGGAGCGGGTAGGCTCTTCCTATTCCCCTTTTAAAAGTTTCCTGCTCTCTCTATATTCTCCTATTTTCCTATTTTCTTATTCCCGAACCAACTCCCTTCTCCCTCCCGATCTATCAGCCCAACACACACACACACACGCATATATATATGTGTGTGTGTCTGTCATATATGTGCTATCTTATGACTCGGATATACCAGCTGGATATACGTACTAACCCCATTTCCAGTGCCCTCATATTCATGAAAGGTCTACGCGTAAGACTTACTCCTCGAGCCGTTGTGTGATGACGCTACATACATATCTACGTTACATTACATTCTGTGCATCGAGTGGAACGACAAGTCAAGTCTACTGGGCTGGAATAAGACTTTCATAACTCGTGTAAATACAGCAAGCAGACAGAGATCTATAGCGACAAGCGCGAATGTTAGTAGCTTCATAAGTAGTAAGTGTTGAGGTCTCGAGTGTTTCTGTTGTTATGTTATCTTATGATTTGTGTTTCCTATATATGTTTGCACGACGTATCTTTGAGGCCCCTATTTTCTATTCACTTTCGCCTTGGTATAGGCTACTGGGTTAATGTTCTTCGAGGGATACGCGTCATATAAAGACACCCGTAGTCGAGGATAACATACATAACATAGAGTCGAGAAGCGGCGTTACAGCCGGTCTTACTCCCAAGTCCTCATAAAATCATCCATTACTCTCTTTCTCCAACAAAAGCAGGGTGTGACAATGTGCTGTAGATCACGTGGAAAATAACGCCTCCTACACATGCAGAGTCGTAGTGCATGTACGTCCTCGCATAATGGAAAGCTGAACCAGATGGCGGGTAAGACATGCATACAACATAGATCAAAGACACTGAGATGTTAGGGAAAGTAGGCAGCAATCTCATTAAATTAAAGTATAACCCGCTCACTATTCGACAAAATATGAATAGAGCACCTAATCTAAGATACCTATGTTCTACGAGCCCGAGGTCGCAACTCTTACATAAGGCGACGGGAATAGTCCCTTGGCACCCATGTACACACCATACGACCAATCTCCATTAACGTCCTCAATCTCGCGGACCTCAGCCCCTCGGGGGAACAACAGCTCGTCGTCGGCCTCTGGAGCCGGGTACCACGGCCACGCGGCAGTTCCCCTCATCCCCGCACCGCCATCGGGAGGGAAATCACGCTGCTGTAGTTGATCGGGTGGACTAGTGGCAACGTTTGCGGTCACGACGCGGTGCACTTTCGTATGTCCGACATGCCAGCACCATTTCTGTAGCGTGGTGTCGTTGTCGTGCGCCTCGACCGATAGCCGGCTTCCCCCGACTAGGTCCCTCATGACCACGCGCTTCTGCCCGGCTTTGTCCTCGACGAAGCCGAATATGCTCATACGATGGCCTTTTAGACACCGTCGCCAGCCTGCCGGCCCGTTATCAGCCGATAGGCGGCCGTCGCGCAAGAGGTCGCCGTAGCAGCGGAAACAAATGTCGTAGTCTCCGGGCTGAGTCTCTGTAACAACAGTGCTTGTGCATATGTTACAGTGATAACGGCGATCAAAAGGTGGGATAGACTGCCGACAGACATCACAGGTGGTCGTAAATGTCAGAGGCCTGAAATCGCCGGCATCTATAGCCGTGGGATCGGTGAATAGTGTGGCGGAGCGTGGTCGACGGCGTCCTTGCCCCCGTCGCAATCCCGGACTGCCCGGAGGTGTAGTCGTAGAGCTAGGAAGGGAAGGGGAAGGAAGAGGGGAAGGTGATGGAGCAGGGGGCACGTGGGTCAAAGGGAGTAGAGGGTGCGTACAAGCATTGCCTTGGTTGACACATAGGTTGCAAAATCCCCAGTCGCCCTCATTACAGACATCACATCGCCAGTAGCACTCGTTGGCCCAGGCGCTGCAGTGCGCGCAGAACAATCCGCTCTCGAGACGCATTTCCGGATCCTCAGTCGTAAGGGTCTTGCGGCCATCGGCACCCCCGGGCGTGCTGTGCGGTGGTTGATATCGGTTCGCCGTTAGTATGTGTGGTGGCTCAAGGGGATATTCCGTGTCGGCGGCGCGTTGTCGTTCCCAATTAGCTAGAGCCGCATACCCGAACCCAAACCAATGCAGACATCCTTTGCCCTCTCGGTAACATTCGAGACAGATATTCCATTTCCCACTGGCACACTGCGCGCAGTTGTAATGTATTTCGTACTCAATATGATTCCGACGACAGCGTGAACATGTAATCGAGGGCTCTGGATAGAATTGCGACCGTGACTGATGTGTGCGCTGTGTAGGTGAGTTCATCAACCCAAGGCTAGGCAGTGGGCTTTGAGGAACGACAAGGCTTGAAGGTCTCCGCCGCCGCTTAGCCCGCTCACTTCCAGAGTCATCTGCAGATGAGAACAGTGGCTGAGGTACTGGGTTCTGAGATGCCTGTGCCGCCGAAGCGCGCCCACTGAAGGACAAGTCTCTCGTCTCATTGCCAGACTGTGTTCCGGACGAAGGTCCTCGCGAAGGATTTTCCACCGGCATGCTGGTACTTCGTCCATCCGCGAGCGAAGGCCGACGGTGGGCAGAATCGGAACTCTGGGAACGTAGAGTTAAGTCCGTTTGAGAGCGTGCTGCAGGTCGTGTTTCAGCCGTGCTTGGTCGAATGGGATCGGTTACCGTCCTGCCACTGGATGATCTTCTCTGACGCTGCCTTTCAGAATCGCCTTGTACTTCCAATCTCGTCGGCGTAACGGGCGGACGACTGCGGCCATCTAATTGACTCCCTACGCTCGACCCCCCAGTATGTGCGGAGCTTGATCTTTGCCTGCCACTTGGCTGTCCATCCGTTGTAGGGGGTCTCAGCGAGGGCAATACAGTTTGTGATCTGCTCGCGGGTGTAGCCGTGGTGCTCCTTCTCCCAGATTCAGCTTGGGACCGCTCCCTCTGCCGCCGGCGGTATGCTTCCGTAATTTTACGACTTAACTCGTCGTTGTTGTTCAAATCGATGTTGTCGAGGTCCAGGCCGTCCAGTAACCCCTCTTCTTGTATCTGACGAGCAAAGTCGTCGATCTCACGTTCTAAATCTCTCGGGTCTTCAGTTGACACGTCTACCGCGTTGATTAGCGATCTAATGGACGACTGGTGCTCGACATGTCTGTTCCTGGCGGCCGATGATTCACGGCTATGATGATGATCGGATCGATGTCGTGACTCGCTGCGCCGGCGCCGGCGCTCGTCAGAGGATAGCGACTCGGGGTGTAACATCCCGTTCGAATCAGTCCGGTGTCTGCGCTCGTCGTCACGTCGGGCTCGGTGTCGCGTGTCCCGGCTGCCATCCTGGTTTGATCTACTCCTCCCGCTCCCGGACCGACTATGCTCACGGTGCCGTCGAGAAGACGAGTCGACACCAATATCACGCAAGCTCAAGTCACGAGCTTGTTCTATCATCTGACGCTCCAGTCGATCGGCTCGACGCTCCTCGGCAGATCGCTCGGGCAGCTGGACCGATGGGATGACATTGTCTCCGGGTTTATATTTCTGGCGTAATTCTTCTTGTTCGCTCTCGGGCTTGACCTTATCTGGGCTCGAAGCGAGAAAAATCTCTAGAAGGCTCGTAACAGTGGCGTTGCGCCGAGTATCTCGGACAGCGGCACGGCATGATGGACAGGTGTACACATTGGATCCTGGGGAAGGAGGGGTCGGTGAGGTCTCGGCCGAGGTCTTCTGCCACTCGAACCAGTCTTTTAAACAAGAACCGCAAAATGTATGCAAACAGTCGAGAAGCGTTAATGGCTGAAAAAGAAGGTCCGTACAGATCTATACGAAGCAAAGAGGTAAATTAGTCAGTCAGTCAGCCCTGTAATGAGGTGGAAAGCGAGATGGGTACTGGCGTAGAGGTAACAACCCCACCATCGGAGATGATATACGGAACATACCGAGCAATTTAACTCTCTTTCTAGATCGACCCCTGACTTCCCAGTACTAGTAGCCATAGCCACTGTAAAACCTGAAACTGAAGCACGGCACAGGCGATTTCAGCAAGATAGATGACACCTCTTTCACGAAGTTAGTAAGGTAATCCGTACAACGTCAGGTTGGTATAGACGCACATACGGATATTTGGGGTCATCGACTTGTCAGCTTCGGGCTTTGGGGGGCGCCAACAGTGGGGGCTGTAGGTCACGCATCCTGGCCTGCCTACCAATCTCGCACCTAGAATGGTCTATTTGTAGTACTAGATACGCACTTTAGTCTCCATACTCGCTGGTTCACCACATCTTTCATCGGCCGCATCTTCTACTCCTAATTTAGGAGCCGCCCTGGGTTAAATAATGTCTTAAATACTTCTTGATATTCATCAGCTAATTTTTAGTTGATGATGAAGAGACTGTCGAGACTCTCATCACTATCGTTCTCGCCATAAAAAGTGAAGTGGTGAAAGAGCTTTGAGGTGACTTCGTCTTGTGAGAGTACTATAACTCATCAATACCGCCGAGCAGAATCAGTCGTAAGACAGTCATTACTTACCCATTGATGGTATTCAAAAATACATCTTGTGTTTCTCACTAAGCATCTCCTTCGTCGATCAGTTAAGATAGAATTCAATGGCTCTAGCACTTATCAGCAAGAGAGGCTTAGCAGGATATCTCCTATAGGTTGTGGACTCTCGAAACTAACTGCAGATATCATAATCTTAAGGGGAACGGAGGTTAGCACCGTATTTGACACTTTCTATAGGTAGTCTGATACGTTTAAAGAATCCTTGATTCGAGGTAAGTGGAAATGATGCAATGTATAACCCTGAGGTTCTTGACAAACCTCAACAACAGGTTGTCGTCAGCAAGTCCAATAAACCCTCCGCCACCGTTTTCGCTCTCAGGATGCTCCCCATAAATCCGAATAAATATCTCGGCCTCATTGTGAAGGACGAAGATAGCTTCATGTATATCTTCTTGCAGGTATAAAGCAATGTTGTGAGATCCGTGCTATGGCATGAGTACCCGAAATTTCCATATCTTAAGTATTTTTCGATACGATGTTTTTGTATTGTCATACAGATATTCGCCATAAAGCCAGGAGATACCGTATAGGGTATCCCTAAGCTTGTTGATGAGATCTGCATAGAGAAACTGGTAGATCTCAAGTTGCAGCCCTGCTGGAAGAACGTCGACAAAAGTGCTCCGCTCCATGTTGTCATTCTCCCACCCAGGTATCTAGGGTAGGTGATACAGGCATGCAAACATTTTGTTACTGGGAATATTATCTACGTGGTTAGAATTGCTTCTCAACAGTGCTATTTATTCTCCCCAAGATAGATCGAATTCTTCCGATTCATAGCTATGCACAAGGTCAGCTCGCGCAAGATAAACTGGGTTTATAGGAGGGGTGGCCGCAAGACTTTAAGAACGACTAACCTAGGCATGTGAGGGTGTTGTAGGTATTTCTGTGGGTAACTCTAGGTAAGCGAGCCAGATACTTAAAGCAGCTCTGGCCTGAAAAGGGACGGCCCGCTCCATCCACATGCTTTTTCACTCATTCTGGACCAGCCTACATCTGTACTACAGATGTGGTTTTTTAACAGACTATTTGGGTGCCAGTAGACCTACATGTCATCACATGTTAATAAACGTTCACAAATATGCGCCATATTTTAAGTTGTAGAAGTACTCGATAATAGGCAGGAGGTGGTGCTGAGATGGGCAGTAACCCATCTAACTTTACTTGGTAGGCATAGAGAGTATGATGCATATTACAATCCAACATCTCGAGATCGCACAAGACCAGTTCATATCAACTTAGAAAGCTGTACATTTAGGAACAAGGCCTTATATTAAGTAACACCCTTCACTTCGGAGAGTAATCGGTGGTTGCATTCAGTGCCGAAGACACGGGTACCGGTGACACCTTATGCATCTTCTTACTATCTTCTTGCAATGCGCCTATCGCTCCAAACAACTCTTCACATCGACGAAAGGTGGCTTGGCACTCTCAAAGAAAGTATACAAGTCCTTACTTGTTCTGCGATTATGTGACACTATAACTTCACGAACAATGTGTACGACAATCTCTTGTTCAAAGGGGCAGTTTGCCAACGAGCTCCACAGATGGCATTGTGCTTCTTCTCGAGTATAAAGAAAGGCATGGTCTGATGGCTTCGGACCCTTATTGTCCTTCTGTTTCGGATATTCGCATGTGAAGAACAAGGGATTCATGTCATAAAATGATTCCTTTGCCCTGCAATCGCATCATTCATCTATCTCGTAAAGAGAAATCTATAGACCAACCCCAAACCTCGGTAAGATACCAGGTAAGTAGACCTTCCGATCGCAAATGAACCTCACTCTTGATAGGAGTAGCACACAGGACAAAAATAAGAAGAGTTTAGGGGTTGTCTGTCATTCCTTGGAAGTTTGCCATGCCGTCCTCTCGCCCGCAGTCGAGAAATCTACAGCCGCCACCTCGTCCAAGTACGCCTGTAGGTTATGTTCCCACTCCCTCCCGTGCGATAATACCTCCTAGTGATGCGCACGAACATCTGCTGAACGAGGACCAAAGAAATTCGGGCATACACATTGTCCACTCATTACCTCGAGAACGGTTCCGCAACCCTAACCAACTACGACCACCGTTCGACACACCAACGGCCCGCTTCTCCTTTGAGAGTCGTAAGTCCACTCTGAAAGCCGCTCGCGAGACCCTCTCGAAGGGCCTGAAAAGTGGCAAAGCGACACTCACAAAGACCAAACCGGTCGTAGAAGCAGCAGTATCGGCAAGCAAAAAGGTTGTAGCCGCCACGGCTAACAACCTGAGCCAAGCTCGAAATAGTAGTAACAAGATCCCGAAGACTAACGTAAAAGGGCCAAATGGCCGGCCCATGTCGCGCACTTCTAGTAACTCGACACTATACGCCCGGGCACTCTACGACGCCAAGAGGCTGCCGAAGCTCAAGATTCCGAACGTCGACGTAGTAGTCGAGGAAGCGCTCAACAGCGCCTGTTCCGCAGATACTACCGAGAGCGACGGCTTCAAGTACTCGGAGATGTCGCCGACAAGCCGCGACTTGAAGCTCGAGACGCTCTGCAAGCACTCCGACGACGTAACCGCCGAGTTCCGCAACATGTTGAGCGCGCGTCGCAGGGTCCGTAAGTCCAAGTTCGGCGCGGAGGTCGGCCGGTATTGCCTCGCTCGACCGACCTGGGATGAGCCGTGGAACTTTCTGAGAAGTCCGAATGATAACCTCGACGACAGGGCGATGTTGAAGGCTCTCACGGATGCTCTCCAGGAACAGAAGGACCATGCAACGAGACTTGTGCAAAGACACCCGGATCGATACCCTGGCATGCGACCCGTTTTGGAACCTGGTTGTACTAAGACCATGTACTGGCAGCATAAGAGTACGTATAAATAAGCGACCTCTACGTGGTTGAACTGGTTGACTGGCTACATGTTTTTGCGTCACTGACTAGTAGGGAAGTCTTCGTAGAGGTGGGATTCGTAAATATTAGATTTATTCTTCAGCTGCTCTGCGGTACAATAGATCATATCTCAACCTGGATATCTAAACGCGTTTTAATTGTCTGATTTACTCATTATACCCTACAATGACAACAGTACCTACCACATGTAATTATAGAAGTATGAAGACGACCTCGGAAATAAAATTGCTAATTGAATGCTTGTAACTACTCAGGCATGTCGTGAGAGACTATAGGAATCCAGACAGGGACGTAGAATAGTATAAACTAGTGAAACGCCGGTTCTCAATGCCTCCTTGTATATCTCTAATTCTAAAAGACGTCACCTCTGAATATCTCACATTTCTTCGGATGAGGAACGAAGGAGGTCTTTTGTCAGTAGGGTAGCTGGAGTCGCATTGGACAAGGTTTATCAGCATTGTGCCTAACGATAAGGCGAAAGCTTTAGAAATTCATCTGAACTGGATAGTCTTGAGGAGATATCGGACATGGTTCAAGCTCAGTCTACGTTATGGGGGACCTAAAGTACTTGGCAAGGCATGAAGAGCTAATAGCATCCCCTACCCTACCATATATGCTTTCTCTCACCCTGTAAAGTGCTGCTCAATTCTGGTGTCATCATGATTCCCTTTTTTTTTTTTCTCGGCTGCCTACTTCTGGCTTACCTGGTAAATCGTCGTTCATATTGTAAAGATGTAGGTTATGTGCCGAAGTAAGCAGCTTGATGCTCAGTATACCACCTACTTAAAACCCTACTAAAACTATCGTGGATTACGAAACGCGAAGACTCCGTTTGCTGTACCATAAGAGTCCCATTACAGCAGGTTGCGATAGGGCTTGGCGGATTTCGGTCACCGTTGATGGAGGTCTTCCAGCTTTTAACGATCGCACAAACCATCAGATATCCCAACATCTTTTAAAGTCTCCACGAGATGTTTCAGGAAGATCGACTAAAGATCCGCAACTAAGCTCGGACGGCGACCATGATAACCGTGATAGTCGTGATCGGTCACATGGGTGTCACCAACTCTAAAAATCTTTGGTAATCAGTGAGCTCCTGAGCCCCGCGCGGGTCTCGAGTTGATAGGCGAGAAATCGTAGAGTCGCCCAGGTGTCGAGACAGTAACCGTTTCAGCGCACCCTAACTAGACACCAACCCTTCTCACTGGCCCCTTAGCGCGCCCCCCAATCCTGGACAATCGTCTTTTTCCCGCTCTCATGCATGCACTTCTGGGCGTCTACAGCGACCAGTGGTGAACGCCTGCGCATAGGCTCCACGATAACCAAAACGCCGATGGACTGGACTCGCCAAATATGCGGCCTTGAAACTTCTCAGAAACACGTCATTTGGTCAAGGAGGATGACAGCGCTTCACGGGCTTCCTAACTTCGCCAGGGGTTGATTGAGCCGGTCTATAGGCTACTGTATGTTTGTAGTACATTATGGCGCCGAGCCCGGAAAATGAGTCGCTGAGAAAGCTCACGATGCTTTGCTCGCCCTTCACGACGAACTTCCATTCGTTTTGGCACTTTGCTGGCCCAGGCTTCTTTTTTTCGCGTCCCTCTTTTGTGGATTCTTCCGTTCTTTCTCCATAACCGCCGGCCGGGATTCAACTTTGTGCCTATTACGTTCTTTTTTTACTATTACAGTATCATCTTTCGTCGCATTCCTTCTTTCGATACCTTTTACGGTTATTATAAGATAAAGCTTAGGCCAAGATGAAGTTCCTGTGGTTTGCTTCGATATCTCCCTTGATCGCGGCGTCTCCTGTCCCGTTTCCAGACCTAGCTCGTCGGACAGTGGCACAGTTGGATCAAGGAGCATTCGAGGAAGCCCAGCAGCCTGACCCGACCGCGACCAAGGCTTTTGCCGGTACTCTGATAAAGGTACACATCTTCAAATGTTCGAGAGTCTAATATGTGTCGCGCCCATGGACTAATTGGTTCTCAATAGACAGCAGACGGCCGATGCTTGTTTGTTGATGAGCTTTCCGGCGACTTTAGAGCAAATCTCACACCTGTTCAGATTGCTGAGTGTGGCTCTACGGATGGGCAAAACTGGGATATTATCACAAATGGGAAGCATAATAATGCTCAGAACTCAATACTTGTCGTCAACACCTTGGTCAGCTCAATCTCTGCATAGCCTAAAATATGCAATCCATCTAACACTTATCCAGACCAATGCTTGTCTAAATTTCGACCCCAGACGACCGGCAGGGAACCAGGTCATCCTGTTTAGCTGTGGTGGGCGGGCTGACGGAGGGGGCGATGTGACAGACTCTCAGCTGTTTTTCTTCAATGGCGGCGCTGGACCCCTCTCGTTATCGCCCGAGAATCAGGAAGACTCATGTATGACCGTTTCTGACAAGGTCGTCGACATTGCATCCTGCCAAGCAGGTGATCTGAACCAGCTCTTCACTTTCGGCGATGCCCTATCCCTTTCGCCAGAGCCTACTGGCACGTCAGGGCAGACGGCATCCGCCAGCCAAACCACATTGTCGAGTATCCCATCAATAACGTCAACTCGAAAGTCCGGCACCACTACTACAGCCAGCCAAAAGACGACGGCAGCAACTGCCACGGCGACTAGCAACGCTAACCACAACAAGGGGGTACCCAATCCCACTGAAGCCGTCCCTGTGTCTGGTGCCGGGGGCGTCCTACAGCCAACGGCCGTGGCTGAATCACACCAGCGTGATGATACTGCAACCAGGGCTTTCAGCTCCGTCAGTATCAAGTCGCCCGATGGCAAATGCCTCTTCATCGATCCAACTGCAGGAGATTTCCGCGAGAATCTGATTCCTGTTTCACTGGTAACATGTGGGGGCACTCCTAACGAGAAATTCGACATCATCACGGCTGGAAAGCACAATAATGCCCAGAACTCTGCGCTCATTGTGAGCAGCTTGGTACGTGCCCTAATAAATTGCCGATGAATATAAAGAAATGTTCATACATCTGCAAGACAGGACAGAAACTAACTGTTTCCCTAACCTAGATGAACGGATGTATCAGCTTCGACGGTCGTCGCCAGCCAGGCGACACTGTCACGATATTCTCATGCGGTGGTAGGGCAGATGGAGGTCAGTATGCCTGGTGTAACACCAACTTCTTTATCAATTGTTGCCTAGGTAGGGAGAAAATTGCTGACATGAATTTCTTCCAGAGGGTGAGACAAATAATGGCCAACTGGTGCCTTTCACCGGGGGAACTCAGCTAGTCCTCGCCCCCGAGAGCGAGCGGAATGCAACCTGTATTGTGCCTGGAAACGGTAGGCTAGATTCGGCGCCGTGTGCGAATGACGGTTCGCAGGTCTTTACGATACAAACATAATGATTGATCCATGCCGGCTAATTGAACTGCCGGTATGAAAGCCAGCTGACTCGGGAATTCATTTAAGGTTGGCCTTTCGGACCTCGACTCTGTGACAGGCCTCAATTGTATAACATTACATTTTACTTATACCATGTGTGAATACCAATTTCGATTTGCTTATGAGCCCCAACAGGCATGATATAACTTTACTATGGCTTCCATACGTGTCTGTGACTAACAAGTCCCAATGTTACAGAAAACTGCCTGATCTCTAAATGAGGTCAGTGGCTGGTTAGCATAATCGATGGTATCTAGTATTGAGCGCTGGTGTCTATGTTGGCTCTCTGAGACAAAGATAGGTGATTGACGCTTGATATTAAAGCCCAGAACAGAGATAATATAAGCGACAATCTTCCCATGTTGTTGTTGCTCATCCTCTCTAGATACCTATTCATTCCTGGTTGAAGAGGCTCTCCCTGACCAGCCACTGGTCAAATTTCAGCATATCCGGGTGCTCAGCGCGACGTTCGGCGATGTCCGCCCTGTACCCGTCGCTCGCGAACCAGCCGATCATCAGCCTCATTTCGGTCACGACGTAGGTCAGCGCGCTCCCGAAAATAGAATACGTCTCCGGCACTCGCTCGCCTATTCTCTCAAAGGCCTCGCCGATCTCGCTCACGTTTTTCTCGTCACCGGCGAGACCGACGGCGCGCAGATTCCAAGAATCCGGGTCGGCGAAGGCGGTGGCGGCGAAAACGCCAATATCTCGCACCGCAACCCATTGTACCCGCTTTTCGCCGAGCCAGTTTCGTAGCGCTGTCAGGAATACCTTTGTGGGAAACCCCGGGACGATGTTATCCATGAACTGGTTAGATTGTGATTAGCTATCATCTCACTTGCAGCTAAGTGACTTCAATCCCTGCAATACGACCAGGTAATACTCACAGCTACGGGACGTAAGATGGTCCAACCCATCTTGCCCTCATATTTAGCGGCCTGGCGCTGGAGGTAGTGTTCAATATGGTATTTCGACCTGAAATGCGGGATGGGGGTCGGATTATTCCAGGATTCGACGTCGCCGCCTCGCTCGACGCTGCTGTACACAAAGTGCTCAACTCCCGTCTTGATAGCCTCATCCACGAGGGCGTGGCCCTGTCTGACCTCCCGCTCGACCGTCACGTCTTTCCCCATGGACACCTGCACCGAGTAGACGCCCCATATGGGCTGTCCGGCGATCCGGCGACCCTCGGCGAAGATATGGGGCACATCGTCCAGATCGCCCTCAACGATCCTGATGGCAGAGGATTTTTCGAGAAGTCTTTTTGCTCCCGGGCCCAAGGCATTGCGTGTAACGGCGAGGATGTAGAACCGATCCGGGTAGTATTTGAGTAGGGCATCGATCACCGCACCGCCCTGTTTTCCGGTAGCGCCTGTGATGAGGAGGACTTTGGCAGACATGATGGGTTTATGAGCTTGTTGGATGATTGGTTGGTATGAAATTTGATGGGGCACTGTTTTTCGTTGGTTTTGTCGTTGTTGCCAGAGGATGAGATTATTCTTGACGCGCTGCGAGGTGAAAAACAAGCAAGATATTAATCACTGACGAAGAAAGACATGGAATGGAAGAGGAGTTTGCAGGCATTTGGTCATACCTGCCTTGGGTACGTTGAATAGACTCTAGTCATGCATGTAACTAGAACTCAAACACGCACGCGATCGGGGCAACGCGGCGGGCACGCATAATACATAAACCTACGGCGGGAAAGAGCGGGCGAGGTATACCTTGAAACTAACTGAAGACAAGAATGGCACACTTACGATGGTACACGCGTAAAGGCAAATCTTATTACAAAGGTAGTTATTTCTTGGTTAGCCGTATATAAATGACAATAGGTGTCCGTAAACTCGCAACATTCTCGTATCGGACAACTCTCCCCTCTTTTCTACCTCCCTCTCTTTCATTCTCTCACTTTCTCGTATCTGTATTCTGAACTAGATTCTATCTCAGTATGATGTGAAGAAACACCTGAATATCACAGAAGTATCCTGATCCCAGCCCATGAAGTATGAAGTTTGTCTGGAAAGTAAACCAAGATCAAGACCAATACCAAGATCGAGGTCTTTATACTAGGAGGGCAGACGAAGAAGCTCAAGGCCAAGAAGGAGACTGCCTTGACCTCAAAACGGCAATAACAGCAATAGACCAGTCCTACGACACTACCTGGCAATCGAGCCGTCACATTGACGAAGTCCGGCACATGGCAGACAAACACTACAAGCGGAGGAAGATTATCGACGCCCTCCTGGTGGCCTACGCCTCCCGGTCGGTGCGCCTTCTCCTCGAGCTCCTAGCCCCGGACTTCGAGCACCGGACCCTGCCCGAGAGCCTTGGGTTTCCGCTACGCGACCGAGCCGCCTTCGCGGATCACGCGAAGGAAGTGTTCGCTATCTTTGCTTGCTTCGAGATGATGCCCCAGGCCATCATCGACGACCTTTCGACTAATACCATAGTCATCCATGCCCACATGCGGGGAGTCTTTATAAACCGGGACGGGGGTAACAACAACAAAGATGACGACGACAACGAAGAAAAAGGCAAAGGGGGAGAAGGGGAGGGACTAAAAGTTTGGACAAATGAGTGTGTGTTGCTGATCACACTTAACGACACTAATGACCGCATCGTCGAGATCAAGGAGTTCGTCGACAGTGCCAAGGCCAAGGAGATGGCGAGCAAACATGCGCCCGAGGTGTTCGGCGATGGAGATGTTTCTGCCGGTGGCGGATCTGTCGCAAAAAGCACGACTACGAGTACAAATACAGGCACGAGTGCCAGTACTCAAACAGACCTAGCTACGGGTACAAGTACAAGTGTCGATTCGCGAACAACCTCCGTTACACACACCAATCCTGCTCCTGGCCCTGCTCATGGTATTCACCTTGAGCCTGCTAGAGACAGAGACACACGCCCAACGGCCATCACGCAAACAACCTCGGATAAAAACACCAGTACTTCTCCCGTTCCCGTTCATGGTATCCGTGTCATTCCTGTTAGAGGCTCAACCGCACACAGACGTCGCAGTGGACAAACAAATAAAGGCACCTACACATCTATCGACACATACACATACATGGACAAATATTCAGGCACAGAAGACCCCTTATATGACATGTATAATTATTTGCCGCACATGGTCAGGACCTGGAGATTCATCTACGGGTACAGGAACTCGCGCATCGCGATGGCTTCACTCGCCGTTCTCATATTGGCACTCTGCGCCCACACTTACTTGGAGTTAGTCGAAGCTTACCATATGTTACGGGAGTCCATTCGGCCGTATCCACTGAGGGAATTTTTTTGAACCGGTGTGTTTCTACCAAGAGGGGTGTTTAAGGAGCGTTTTTTCTTCCCTCTTCCTTGACCCTCTTGCTCTTCCTCCTCTTCTTCTTCCTTTTATGCCCATTCTCACCCCTTACCTTTTTCTCCTTCTTGTTGATATAATTTATTTTGTTCTCGCTCCGACGAGGGACTTGGCTTTATTTCTGGTATTGGTCTATTGAGAAACGTTAATACAGGTCTAGAAACAACAATTGCGATATGCCCCCGGCCTGTATATAGACATGTAAACTAGACACGAGACGTTAAGCGTTAGATTTGGCTGACTTAGATATCTAGGTTTGGTAGTTTCTACTTTTGCTTGGAGTAGTGGTGTTGTTTAACGATGCAGCTCTCAAACTCATAACATGAGATCCAGTGCTGATCCTTCCATAATTTCACGTCTCGGAAGTCAGTGACTTGGTATAAAGTTTGAGTTATTGATATTTAGCTGAACGTTTCTAAGCTACCTAGTTTTGCCTGTGTCTCTCTGTCTGCCTCCTTTTCCACACCTAACTTAGGTTAGAGCCCCTTATTATAAGAACCCTCAAGACTCGAAACTCATAGCGCTTAATTTTACATAACAACTTCTCCCGCCGCCCTCAACCAACTAACTCAACGTCTCAAAACCTGCGTGAACGCCAAAGTGCCGGCAACGACAGGCGTAATGAGACGAACAGTATTATACCTGATCCACTTCCTCGCGTACATTTCCGCCAATTTACTATCCACTTGAACGATCTTTCCGCCTCCCGAGCCGGACCCGTCTTTGCGGCCCGAAAGCGCGTCGAGCTTCTCGTTGATGGGCTGCATGTTCACGGCCGAGTGCACGACCGTGATCAGGTGGCAGAGGGCCGATAGCGCGTAGATGCGCCAGTCTGCCCCGGAAGTAGAAGTAGAAGCTGAAAAAGCGGTAGAAGAGAGAGGGAGGGAGGGAGAGGCTGTGGCGGTGGCGGTGGCGACGGCCCAGGCAGCGTACCCGTACCCAAAGATCCCGAATGTGCTGATCGGCCGGAAGAACACGTTGCCGACTTTCCAGAACACGGGCCATTGGCGTCCCAGCAATTGCGCCCGCGCGGCGTGCTCTTCGGATGACGGGGAGGGGAAGTCGACGAGTAGGATCGGGACGCCCATGAAGGATTGGGTTATTGCGTTGCCTTGTTAATGTTCGTTAGAATGGAGTTGGGAGTTGGGAATTAGGGGCTAGGGGCTAGAGGTATTTTATTGGTGTTGTTGCTGTTGTGATAGTAGAACGGGGCTCGTGAGGGCTTACCGAAGAGGATGAAGGAGCATGCGATAGTGGTTCCTACCACGGCCTCTGGGGAGATGATTGCCATGATGGCGGTGGTAATGTTTGGATGCTTGTTTATTTTTATTACTTTACTCTTTCGCTTTTCCTGGTGTTTTTCCTTAGCTGCTACTTGTGTGAGAAAGGCAAGTAAGTGTACGAATGGAGGCTATGGAAGTCGATATTAGGGTGAAGGGGGGATAAGAGGCTATTGACTCCGCCATGGGTGGGAAGGCTAAAATCATAAATGTAAACAAGATACTAACAAGATATGTACAGTATATGATACACTGTTATGTTATCACTATCGCGACTTCCTGGAGTAAAATATACTCACGAGCTGCATGTCTTCTGGGTTGGTAAGTTGATCAACACGATAACTTCTCATGCGGACCAGACAATGAAAGCCTGCTTCGGCCCCTGGCCCCTTCCCATTTCCTGTTAACTGCCGTACCGATCCTGAAGGCTCATGGTCTAATTACGCTATTTTTCCGAGAGCAAGATCTGTGCCATCTATGTCAGGCCACCTCTTGGTTTATCACAAACCCAAACTTGATGCGACCAACATACGTGTGTCCTCAGCTGCAACGAAGACAGTTGTTAAATTGCGTTTGTGGTCACATTCTGGGTTTCCCGAGGCAGGCGTAACATTAGATAGGAGGTAGTTGTGGTTAGTATACGTAGGTAGAATGCCAACATTTGGGAAATCGGCAAGGTGTAAGTTAAGGTGGTCCCTTCTCGAAGCGTGTCGAGCATAGGACAGAACCTTGTTTTTCTTTTTGGCACCACGGGATTAACTCTAAGAGTGATTAGCCGTGCTTTTCTCACGGCAGTTCTATTCTGATCCGAAGCAGGGGCGACCGCCGACAGTGCAGGCGCTGGTCATGCCACTTTCAACTCAATCCCATAATTTCACCCCGGAATGCGGTTTGTCTCCCACACTGGAATATTGGGATGCAAGTTATGCTTAAGTATATACTGCTTATTCGTGTCTTGATGCAGATCCACGACCTCTGTAGAAATAGGGGTGGCATTTCAAGATTATATTGAAGGAGACCACATATAGGAGTAGCAGATCTTGCGGTGAACTGAATCACAAAAATTGAGTCTGGTATTATTATTATGTATTAGTGTCTTGCCCAAGCTGCCCTCCTTTTTACCAGAAGTGCCAGTCCTCGTTTTAGTGACGCGAACCGGCCGATACACATCACGAATTATAAATACATTTACCAAACACCAACAAGACGCCATAAGTAAATATATGTCTGGGCAGATTTTTACGATCTTGACCGTCTTTTAATGCATCCTTTTTACTGCCATGTCCTTTTTAGCCATTACGCGTTCCCTATTGTGCTGTTGTGACAGCTATCTGTTTGTACATAGGAGTGCCGTTGGTTAGCGGCGCAGTTCGTTCTGATCCGTGACACTGTCACTTCTCCCTGGCCTCTTGTTTCTCCCGGGATAGCGCAGCCTGTGACTGGAACTCGTATCTGGCCAGTGAGTCGTGCATGTCGGAGAGCTCCCATAAGCGGATAGCCTCTTGTCTGCGCCCCTCGCTTCGCGGCTCGAATGCCATCTGGAAGGGGTCAGGTTTTATGATGAGCAGCGAGTTAGACTTGTCCAGCGGAACCGGCAACTCGAGGCCCGTGACCGGATCTTTCTTCGGCTTGAGGTTGAAGCACCAGGCCAGCGCACCGCAGGCGACGATAAGCTCGTCCTGTGTCAGTGTCTGTCCCAGGCACTGACGTTGGCCCCATCCGAACGAGGTTAGGCCTTTGATGGTCGGGTACTGTGTCAGTGGCTCCTGATATGTTGGCCAACCCGGCTCTAGCCATCTCTCCGGTCGGAAGTTGTCTGGGTCCGGGTACTTGCGAGGGTTTCGGAGGAATGCCCTATCGAAAGTTAGTTAGCCCTGGATTGGGAGATGGCAAGCGACCGTGGGGACCCAACCAGTCGAGTGGGAGAATACGCGTCCCCTTTGAAAGGAAGTATCCTCGGAATACATCGTCAGCCTCCATCTCGTGTGCAACGCCTAACTCATAGTTAGTGATGGATAAGCAACAGCTGAAGTCGTCAAGACTTGTTTATTACCAGTTGGGACGTTAGGTTTCCATCTCATCGTCTCTTTGATACACGCCCTCAGCTTTGGCAGCCTGGGGGCGTCCTCAACCGTTGGCATCCGGCCCTCGCATTGTTCGTCGATCTCCTGCTGGACGATAGCTTGCCACCGGGGGTTGTTTACCATGCAGACTAGCCAGTAGGAGAGAGGTCCGGCGACTGTAAATATGCCGACAAGGGCGATCATACCGATAACAGAGGATGCTTCGTATTCCCCTGAGATACTAGACCGCTTGTAGCCTCGCTCCAGGAACTGTCGACTGAAGCAAGGTCTCTGGCGGCCTTGCAGCATCAGATCTCGAGTGGAGTTCAGTCTATCCATCCACCATGTCTGTTGCTCATCGTGGCGTTTGCGCTCGGCCCTCTTCCACGGATTGATGAGCCAGGGCAGGTGCCAAAGGGGGGTGATCACATTGGTGATGGGCCCGGCCGGTGACATCTGGGTAAGGAGTCCCCAGGCGCTGTCTCTGCAATACTCGCTCAGGCTCGGGTCATCCCAGGTGAGCTGGCACATGACCTTCGATGCCATGTCTTCCAGAGAGAATTGGAAGTTATCCGGATTTTCAATCAGACGCACTAGCCACCTCTTAACCTCATGATTCATGACACCATAGTACCCGGCATTGCTAGCTTCGGTTAAGTAGGCGTGGGTCAGGCGACGTTGACGAGCCCAGTACTCTAAAACGCTGATCAGCGGTGGTTATACACATATCATGAATTGGATCAGGCTCTTACGATTCTTCCCCATCAATGGCAGATACTCCATGGAACCATGAGTACTCTTCGAGTCGACGATCGATTTTATCTCCGGCCGATCTGAGTTGAACTTGGCTCTCCTAACAAGGAGTTCTTCCGCCACTGCCTCATCCGTAACTACCAGGAACTTGGTGCCCAGGATATCGGTCATATAGAATCCATTCGAACCACTGTCTATAAGCTTCTATGTCAGAAAGGCTATATTTTGAGACGGAAGAACAGACATTGTTGCGTAACGATATACAGATAGCAGTACGCAGTTGGAAGGGTGGACTCAGGCTTGCTCTCTTTTCTCTAGCAGAATCGGAGATAGGACTGAGAAACTCGACTTACATTTTTCCCCCCACTCATGGAACTTCAACCACATAAATTTTATCGGAAGATCATGGACGCGGCCAATAAACGGGAAGATCGTCGGACCAGGCACCTTCCTTGGGTCGTTCAAGTGTTTAAACAGAGAATATAGGCGGAGGATCCCCAGCACAGAAAGGAAGGCCCCCAAGGCCAAGAGCGTCGAATAATGCATTAAATTCTTATCAGTAACAAACGCACAGAACCGTCCCGAAATCTCGGAGGAACACTCTTCAACAACCCAAGTATTCTAGGAAGATCTTCGGGACGGATGGACCAGAAGGTGTAAGATAGCAATCGGAAAGTTCTATGCCGGGGCCAACGAGGATTAATGAGGTATTTTAGATATCGAAAGCTGACGACATCGCAAGACAGAGAAATCTCGTTCCAGATCGCCGGTATTTACTTGTCTCGTATCAAATCGTAGAAACCGCCGTTATGTAAATATCATAAGCTTAGGTAACTCAGCTTTCAGTTTACACCTGCATGAGTGGTCACGGTTCATACTGCTGGGTGGTCCGTATAGACATATTATTATTGCACGATGAAGGAAAGTTTCTCTGAGAAGCAGAGATTTCCCGTAAGATCATCCCCCCCTCCCCTCACCGGCCATGGCCACCCAGCTTCGGTGTGAGTCCCATACAAAATAAAAGAATGGAACCAGGCTGTATAGGATCGAAAGAAAATAGGAGGATTGTCAGCTTATAAAAATAGAAAAAATAAAATAAAATATTTACTATCTTAAAATAAAGGTTTTTTTTATAGTAATATAATTATATATAATTAACTAAATTGTTAGATAAATATTTTATTAATATAATATAACTAGTTGTTTATATAATATTATAATTTGTAGTTATACTTTTTAATTTTATATTAGTGCTATTAATAACCTAATATTTCACAATTTCTTTTTTAAGCCGAGATTTTCTGATTTGTTTTTGATTCCATTCCGCATGGGACTCACGCTAAAGTTGGGTGGCTATGGACTTGTAAGGGGGGAATCTTGTCTACTTATATAGGCATGGTTGTAGTCCGTGCCCAGTGTCCGTGCTTCGGGCCGGAGCTGGCCCGGATCAGAACCGTGGCAATGAGTTGCGGCCAATTTGGCCAAATCACCAAGGTCACCAAGTAAGATTACTCCCCCCCTCACGGGCCAGGACCTCGCGGGCCACCAATTGTGGTGGGAGCGCCATACAAAATAAAAAAGTGGAACCAGGTAATATAAAATCGAAAAAAAATCGGAAAAATATCGGGTT
>Ga0247782_1000178_pt1 | contig 77547 bp, 45 predicted proteins | sample UWRJL019104C5_FD_179928 | JGI IMG/M metagenome (GOLD analysis project Ga0247782, IMG submission 179928) | Plant litter microbial communities from Arlington Agricultural Research Station in Wisconsin, United States - UWRJ-L019-104C-5 | ecosystem: Environmental > Terrestrial > Plant litter >... | reverse complement strand
GGGGAAAATAAATAATATATATATGTATCCAAAAAATTGTAGATAAAGTATATGGCAGAATATCCAAAAAATAAATAAGAATAAGAATAAGTACAAGAGGAAATATAGGATATGATAAGAAATCACAAGAGATGACAGAACATGACAGCAGATGACAATAAATGGCAAAAGATTGTAAGGTAGGAAAATATTGAAACGATACACGCAATAATTTACCGTGGGTAGGCCGGCGAAGGCAACGAGACGCGAGGCGCGAGGCGCGAAGAGGAGGGTTCGATGCGACGGGATGAGACGAGATGCAAGAAGAGGTAAGAGAGGTAAGAAAATGTATGTCAAGACAAGAAAAGAATGGTTGAGAGACAAGTGAAGGTAAAGGAACGTATAACGAAAGTAGAAAAGGTAAGGCGGGATTGTGCCAGGCAAGACGATGAGGATGAGGCGAGGTACGGTAAGAATATGGCGAGGTTAAGAAGATGGGAAAGTCAGGATGGAAGAAGTGAAGGACCTCAGATATGGGAAGGGTCCTATTTATAATCGTCAACGAGAATTCTGCCGGGCGGTGTGGGTGTTGTACACTCCCATAGGCCGACCACACGAATTCGTAGGTGCAAGTGCAAGTATCTACCGATAGGGGAGGTACATAGGGTACCTTCATGTATTACAGTTGTCAGGTGCAGGTGTAGCGCAGCAACTTGATAGGCTTCATGCTTGGGAGTTGAGTGCTGGCCGTGGTGTTTGTACCTTAGTAGAGTCGTCGTTGGAACTATTCCTGCCCTATAGATACCCGTAGATAGGTACGTACCTAAGCTTCACCTCAAAGTACCCCCTAAAATCATAAACTGTCCGCCTAACGGCAGTTACGAGGAGGGAATGCCAATCGGTCATGAGTAGTCCACGACCAGCTTGATGGCAGAGTTCAGGGAAATACGACGGAATGACAGTGTACCTACCGGCAGAATCCTTCGCATTACCCATGCAACTCGCGTTGTCGAGTATCAGAAAAAGAGGCATGAGGCCCCATAAGAGTCAACGCATATCGCATACACAGCACGCCATTGATGCCTGAGATATTAGTGACCATATATATGTATGTATATAGATAGATACGGACAGCTCAACCCATCCCTATACCCTTTGGGAGGTACGAGTCACTGCTTCGCAACTCTCGCCGGACGTTAAACAGTACCAGCATTGTCAACCTTCCCAATAGCACCGCTAGCTTTAAAATCATCTCTTAGTGGGTGTACTACAACCTTTTCCACCTTTCCCCCATCTATACCTGCATAATACTTCAAGCAACAAAGGATTAAAAGTCGCGGTAGGCCCTTTCCCGTGAAACTCTCCGGTTGCTCGGTACCAACTGCCCAGGTATCGTGCTTGGGCTGGGGCCGTGAAGCGAGCTGACTGGGAATAAGGCGACATCGTTTGTGATAGTTTCCGATAAGTCGCATGTAATGTTGGTACAGTGCTCCGGAATGATAGTGTTAGCAAATAACTAACTACCATAAGATGATCAGAATCACCATCATAACCTTCTTCTCTTTCTTCATTCTGGGGAAGGAACCCTTGTACGGGGCTCAAATTCTCTATCCAAGGTGTATGCCCGCCAGGCCAATCTTCGGCAACCTTGAGCAGTAACCACCAGGGCGGCTCAAAAGTAAACTGATCCGGCGCAGCATAAGAGATATATTAGTCGAGGACAGCGACGATGCGATTTTTTCTATCAACGCAGCACAATAGACAAACGCAGATTCGAGCATCAGAGTGGGAACTGAGATATCAATAGTATGTTAGCACCCCTTATCATCATTGGATTCGTATTCGGACACAAGTCGTTCACTAGACAGAGACCTTCGACAAGCAAGGTATGTATGCCGCCCGTCCTTATTTTTGACGACATCGTTGTGTCAAAATGTTAGCTGTGCTAGGTGCGTGTCGGCCAAGGCGGCGTATCACTTGTCCAGGTCCGAATATGCTTGACTTGACAATCAGTAGCGCTTACGGCATTCGGTGTACTCTGTCAGAAAAAGGAGTTTAATGGAGCACTCCACCCCTATTTGTATATATGTAGGCTTCCTACAGTGCGTAGTAACATTCGGGGCCGTTCTTCGACCTCTCATCCTTACTTATGATACTAGTATTACCGCTATATTGGACCTTCTGACAAACTCCTTCAAAGAGTTCACGTTCTGCGTGAGCGGCCCCCCAGCCGTGGAGATGTGCCCGGCGCCATCCTCAACCAGGTATCCGATTTGGGGGAATGTTGCAGTTGAGAGCTGCAGGAGAGCGTTTCCGATCTGCTTGGAAAGAGACTCCCGGTTTCTCTCGTTAACATTTCCTATGTCAAATTGGAGATATTTTTTGTATTCATCATCTCATCAATCAACGCAAGAATCACGGTTCAGATGCCAATTTATTTAGAGAGAGAAGAGCAAGGTACATGGTAGATGATTCGAATCGAATATGTCAGTTAAGCCTATACAAGGTAGTGAATGGAGAACCACAGAAACATTGCTGATTCTTTAGGGTCTCGGGTACTTCTGACTCTGATAAGACCAACTCTTCGCGAGGCCTGCCAACGGGCCACTCACTCCTACTGAGCCATGATGGTGACTTAGATAGTAAGTACGTAAGGTTTAATCCTTTATATCTCCCTCCTGTAGCCTGCTTCTTAACGTGGTCGATAGTGCTCTTTAATATGCCACCTACTCGCGAATTTTGTCAGCGACCATCTCTCATTCTAATCTGTTGGCAAGCCGACCAACTCTTACCTTGAAAAGCTTAGCATTCAGACCAATACCAATTTTCCCCGTACGCTTCGCATTCGTCCTTGAATTTCTGGATGTTATCGCCGCTGGGATCACAGTACCATTCAGCCCAGTGGTAGCACCAGCAAGTGCCCTCGTTTAGTTTGTTGCATATATACTTTGTAGCGACCCACATGTCGTCGGTACTGACATCGGGATTCTTGCATCTGTATGAATTATCTCCGCAGCCTTGAACGGCGGTGGTGGCAGCAAAAGCAAGAATAGCGGTAGTGAACTTCATGATGAGAGGAGGGCTACGAACGTGACTGTTTGTAGGATGCGTTGGGGCTTCGGTGTCTCGAACGCTGTGTGTGTGTGTGTGGTGAGGAATCCTCTCAAGACTCGTGTTGAGTTCAGGTTATGGAATGTCTTTATATACACGAACCTTCTCGAAGAGAAAAGGGCGCCGAGCGATTTCAACATCGTCACTTATCATAATACCACCCTATTCCCATAGAGTTAGTTGAGACGTCACAAGGACTCAAGAACCAACAGTTCCATGTTCTCGGTTGAGACCAATGCAGTGACCAATGACAACATATGTTGCAATCGGCTCAGAGATATTGAACCAATTCAAGTTACAAGACTCCATGGTCACAATACCCGGCCACACTAGATTATTGGTTGAGGCTTTTGGATGAATATCCGCAAAGATTCTCGACCTTCAGAGCGGTGACGCTCCTCTTCCTATCTAGAGCAGTGGTAAAAGACGGAAAAGGTGTCGGAGATTTTCATCTTTCTAGCATATTAAATAGTCCATGAAGTCCTAACTTGGCTGTCCCGTCAGTGCAACTACCTATTGTATTCGATTGATAGGTAGTTCGAACACACCCTCTTTGTCTGCTGTTTGGAAGATCAACGTAACAGGATAAGACGTTCAAGGTTAAGCTGCTCATGGGTAATACAATGCAGGTCGATAGGGTTTCGATTCCTAGCTGAAGCAAGCCTAGATATCAAAAGGAGCCCGCTTGTAAGTCTGTCACAATGGAGGCCAAGAACCAGAATGATGTGAGAAACGGTTGATATTATGTAAGTAATTATGTTTACGGCATACTACGTATCTGATATGCGGATATGCCTACCTTGTGCGTCAGTGATCTTATGGTGTCTGCACCTTTTTAAGTGCAATTAACAAGTTTTATATGCATTACAATGATGCCTGCTATGCATAAAGTGAGCATTACCCATGTAACGATGCGTAGCTCAGCTAGCATAGTTTCAATAGTTCAACTTCTTCTAGGTTCCCGTGCATATATACTAATCCTATCTCAGATGCTCTTCTGGGTGGTTGTGTCACAATGTCATCCTGCGGCATGCTGCAGTTACCTTGCCGCCGATCTGAATAGTGTTGGCTTTAGGCAGATATCCTGTCACTTAGTACTCCCGGTTTCATGGAGGCGGCACATGCATACGACTGCCGAAATCCAAGCCCTCTGATCAATCAGAAAGCGGATGTGGGAAGGCACCTTCTTGGGGTTACCAAGTTATGCTGTGGATCATAGCCGTGGCCACTCCGTATTACCTAAGCAAGCAATGTCCGTAGAATAATGCCGAGCCCGGTATGATCACAGCGGCTCAGCCCGCCACGTGCAATACCCCATACCCCGGAGGTTTTGGGTGCCACTGTAAGATACAACGCAGCAAGCACCCATCACGATGCATTTGGTTACTCAATGAGCACTACTGGACTCGAGAAAGACCCAACTACCTAAACGGGATCTCAGGGTACATAACGCATCCCATGCATATAAACTGCATACAAAGTCTAGTCGCCCGACTCGACCTACGTTCTACTTTGTACAGTAGCTAGTGTTCTCAGTACGATAGGAACGGACCAAATAATTAGGCAAACCCGACCGCAAATTCGGACATACCGCCGCACGACAGGTCATATATCTCGAGCGCTTGCCGCTATAGAAGCACATTACGTACTGACATAACTTGCAACTGGCTGGTTACCCCGTCATGCGCTAACAGGTAATTAGGCCTGCATAGTCAAGGCACATGGAGAACCATAGACAATAGCTACGTAGATGTAATATTTCGGAAACAGGATCCGCGGACACACCATCACTGGTTACCCTCGCAAGTTCTGTAACCTCTGCGTGAACACGCGTCATGATCTGCCCGGGGAGCCTCTATTATTGTCTATTTACACCGTTCTGTAACTTAGAAAGGTGGTTTGCAATGGGCCTAATGATGGCAGCTTTGGCTGGCTGATTAGATACAATGAACTTCCCGCGATGTGCCTATGACCTACTACCAGTGGCCATGTCGGTGCCCCAGTCAGGCAATGGGAATCTTTATGTTTTGAAGGAATGCGTACGTACTACTGACGTCGTAGAAGCTTGTAACCTGACTTTGTTTGTGGTGGTAGAGGCATCTTGCCACCCATTTGATAACATGGTACATTTGACCTTCTCCAACAACCCCTTTTCTCCCTTTACCTTACAACAAGATGTCATCACAGCATGCTTCATAGCTGGATTTGCTTTCTATGACGGATCATAAACTGGCGGTGACGGTTAAGTACGAAATAAATTAAGCCTTTCGACACCTAGGTACCTGTCTCATCGGTTGGGACACCTAGCCCAATAAGCACTTACACGGCAAGGCCTATCTATTAGGAAGTATTACCGAGACCGCATGACTGCACTTCTTCCCACTTTTATTATTTACTGGATATACATGTGTGAAGGCTGGGAAGCCGTCTTCCTGTCTCCGACTTTCTCATGCCATTACACAAACACAAACACATACACACACACACATACACACACACTCTCTCTCTCTCTTTTCTTAGCAGTAACACCAACACTTCAAGAGGTCGGCATGATGATATTCAAAGATTAGGTATTTGCCCGACAGCCCAGAGCTCTCTACACTCAAGACATCTGCAAGGGATTCCGTAACCGTTACGTACTTCAAGCGGGTAGAAACACTACTGCGTCACCTATCCACCGACCACCACCCGAGGGCGTTCATGGGATAACGAAGCATCGGTCAAAAGAGGAGGGAGGGGTACCTATGAGTCTGCTCATGATGCATACCAAAACGAACACCAACACCACAACACCACAGTCAAGAATCGTCACTCGTCCCTTCCCAGCACACGGGCTGTCTATCCATCTATCTATCTACATAGAGGACTAGCAGCAATTATTCCCATCTTTCATTGTCTAGTGCTTTGAAACCTAATGGCAGACTTCTACAAGATATCCACTCTATAATTATCCATCTTAAAGCAGCGTTGTCACCGAGTTATGATACCGAAATACGAACACCAATACATACCTCACCTCACGAGGCATACACAGAGCGAGACCCAGTCCAGTGACAGCCAGCAGCCAGAAAATGTGATCGATGCTGCGACGTGACAATTACTTAAATATATTCATACAGAAGGCGAGAGAAGCGGGGAAAGGGCTCGGGTACAAGCGTGCCTCGTCAGGAGCTGACTGACCGACCGACCGACCGACCGACCGACCAACCGGCGACTGAGTGAAGATCGACTACAATACTCGCCAGCCCAATCTACCTATTTATTGTAAGTGTGATGTTTGGGTTCAAATCGTACTGTCCTGACTGATGCCACGCTACGGTGCTGAAGTGGCGACAACGGGAGCTGGTGTACTAAGGTATAGGAGGATGAACCTATTCTCGGAGTTGGGGGGTCGAGTAACAAGTTGAACTGTGCGTTTCCAAGCGCTTGTTCTCATAGTCCATTTCATTAATATAGGGTTGCTGGTCGGATATAACAGGAAAACGTCCTAGCAGCTCTGCCTAGGTTTGCTTGAAGTAGAGATAGGAGTTTGCTTACACATAATGCATACCCAATTACGTTCAAGGAAGATTATATGCCTTACCATATAGTACAAGACTAAAAGCTTGAAGAAGACAGGGCGAGGAACAGGTCAAGTAAGGAAGGCTGCATTCAAATCGAATCAAACGAGAGTCTTCAAGAATATTGACAATTCGAGGAATAATAAAATAACGTAATTGTGAGCATGAGGTAGATGACATGCGCCACATGTATGTTTGCTCATCCGACAGACACAAGCAGCTCGTAATATCCGATAGTTGATAGTGACTAACGTAGGCAGTTGAACGTACAAGAATAATAGTCAACCACCATTGCCTGGCGTCTTTCCGTGGAGAAAGCTGCAAAGAGCAACCAAGCAATGTAGGCTCCAAATGTCTCCTCAGACGTCGAAGCTTTTAATCAGACCGGCGGATAAATAGCGAAGAAAGAATAGACGACAAAACGAAACGTAGGTAGGTAGTCATAAAAGTGAATTTTCATTTGAGAAACCAGAAAATAAAAGAAATATCATAGGGTATCATGCAGTCTACCGCTTGTTGCTGTCGTCTCTCGTGATTATCGTATCGTCGTTTGTCATCAAATCGTCATCAAAGGTTTTTTATTAAGGTTGCTATTGGCGTTGTTGCTGTGTAGAACCTTCGTTTCGTTCGATTGGTTTCGTTACAAGCTCAACGCGGCCGTATTGCCCATGAGAGTTGATTGATATGTAGGGACTTAGTCATAGGGTACCGAGTCGTAAAGGGCTATTGTCGAGACGACTCGCGTCTGTGAATAAGCATCATGCCATTGAGTTCGCGAGGTGAGGCAAGGAGAGACCTCTCAGCCCGGTTGGGAGCATCGCGATGCCGGTTCCGTGGCCGTATCTCTGGCGCAGTATGTGCCGCCAATGAATTTTCTTATAGGAACTTCGATAACTTATCCAGCCACCGGCGTAGTCGGTGCTTCTTAATCCCCATGAGTAGTAAGATCGTCATCTTCGTGGTCTTCGCTCGCTTCATCTACCGACGGGGCTGGGATCGGGCTGAAGAGCTGTCTGAACTCTGTCGCGGCTTTACTCTTCGCGAACACTATCTCGAAAGCACCGGCTTTCCCCTTGTGCTGTCTGTGCGGGTGGTAATCCTCAGAAAATGAGTACACCTGAATGTTGCGCAGCCAGATGCGATGCGGGCTTTTATGAATCAACCAACTCTCGTGATAATCGGGCGGTACTTCATGAAAGGTCACATTAGTGAGGGCCGTGGTCGGGGTAGGCTGTTTAGATTAAGGGGAATTTAAATGCCTTTGGGGAACATAACATGACCAGCATGTATGGTAGGAGGAGGAGACATACTGAAGGCTGTCCAGATAGGGCATCTTTTAAGAGGAGGACCTTGATCGGCCACAGCGTGAAGGCGATGTCCCTTTGTGTCCTTATCTTCTGTGACAATCAAAAAGTGGTCAAACACGTCGTCGATAATACGACTGGAAGGTTGTTATATAATTAGTAAGTCACGAGGCCAGTAAGCCAATTCAATAATGTGTGTCATGCACGTACGCTCGGAATAGATGTTTTTCCCGCCGTATAGTGAGTTCTCGTGGTTCGATGTGGGCATCGGTACGGACTTTTAGGCTAACAAAGGTGCAATAGAAAAGGACCAGCTCTGCCCCCCAGTCAGTGTTGGTCGTCGGAGGCACGGCTGGATATGGTTAGAGAATGCAATCCATACCTTCCCATGTCAGGAACGAGAGCCTTGCCCAGGGGCTAAAATGCCCATCTGGATGATCCACATACGACAGAAGTATGACGGATGGCGATTCCCTTTTGATGTAGAGGTCCTGCACAAGTCGAATGTCGATCCAGTTTTCGATGCTGCTAGCACGCATCCGGATGAGGATGTAAGGCTCTTGATCATCCTGGCGCAGAAACACGACTACACAGATGCGGTCGTTATCGAAGGTCCTGCCCAAATATGCTGGTCAGCTCCGGAGGGATAGACAAGCGAGGGCGAGAACTTGCCTCTTGATCAGTATCTTGAAATCGCCACGGATTGGTTCCACAAGACCCATCCTCTCAAGTGGCCCGTAAGCGTGGGAACTATCTATAGTCAATTCGTCACTCATTTCGGGCCAGCTATCTGGCGGGTACGAGGCCGGATTGGCTTACTGGCTACGCTTTTTGAACTCTCTACGAGATGGTAGTGGTTGAGTGAATATAGCCTCGGCCCAGTGGGAATCCTGCCGGTTACAAGTCAGCACCGATCCGAATACAATCTAGAAAGGACGAACTAACAGTTTCCCGGTGCCAGAATTCAAGGGCACTCTCTCGTCTGACGAGGTCTGTCCCAATAGGACTCGGAGGAGCTACGTTGGAGATTCAGCAGGGTATCATCCGGACCAGATAGATCAGAGCCGACCAACCAATTTGCCTGGCATCACGTAGTAGTAGGATCCGTGCTCGTAAGGCTTCCATAGCGTTGACATCGAAGTTTGGGTCTCTACTCGTTGACACGGTGAGACTCAGCCCAAGCATTCCGGACTATCTCGAGACCACGTACCTCATCAACATAAAATTAAGCAACTCCAGAAACTGATTGTACATGAGGAACCTGGCAGGCAGAGTCGTCCCTGGCAGCTCATTGCTCATATTATGGTACATAGCCCTCCAGCGGTGCTCCCTGTCCCTCGTCCTGTCTTCGTAATACTCCATGATGTCCCTAAGCGTGCGACACAGACAAGGCAAGATGACGTTGAGGTAGTCGACCATGACCGGTACCTGGGATAGGTGCACCTGTGATCTGTCGGCAAGGTCCCGGAGGAGCTTGCTTGTGTGATGAAGATGGTCGATGACAGCATTAAGGTGAGGGTGAAGGTGTTCTGGAAGGGCGTTGCGCAGCCCCTGGAGACAGAACCAGACCTGGTCGGCACGTTCCGCCTCGATGCAACAACCACTGAGTACTCTCGGCCCCAAGTCTCGGATCCCCGGCCCTCGGGAAGTGCCCCTGGAGGCTGGGGTTGTAATCCGGATTCGGATCGGCGGCGGATCCATCGGCGTAGAGGTGAGCGAGCACGTTACATTGTCATGGTGGCAGATAGCCCGTAGCGTCTTTCTTCGGAGCCTTCCATTCGTGTCCTCGAATATGATGGAAGGAGGTTATAGATGATGAAAAAGGTAGAAGCGCCAGAGACTCAGTTCAAGGGGGCAGAGGGCAGTTATAAAGGTAAGGGCCCAGCCGGCTGCTCCACAAAGGGCCGTTGAAGCGGTCGTGTGGGGAAAAGCGTTCAAGTCTTGAACCAGTGGATAGAAAACAGACAATGGGGGGAAGGGAGACGGGAAAGAAACGATGTCAAGGGAGTCTCTATGGTAGGTAATTGCGGCTCATCTGACGTGGCAGCGCCCAACCGGGGGTGGGGTGCTGCATCTATGGTTTGTACGTAGTAGAACGACAAGTCGGATTTTGGACGACAGGATCGGCTTATGGACTGAGCATCTCTAGTTAACCTGTGCTGATGGACGCATGGAGGTGCATTGATGATTGGGCACCTAGAAGACCCCCATGCGTAAGAATACGCGAACCTGCTGTCGCGATTGAGAGTCTGAGCCAATGACGATATATGCCCTATGTCGGGCTTGCCATTGGAAGCGCAGGAGGCGTTGCAGAGTGCGCTCCGCCGGGGGGGTTTTGGTGGAGGTTGAGATGTCAGACTAATAAATAAAGGCAAGTTATTTAAGCAGTCAGACAGATATCGTACCAATGGAGTTTGCATTCTGTGCATATGCATACAGATAATACGTCCATATCTGTATGTGTATACGTATACTGACTACAGGTTTGGATAGGATAGTGTAGGATAGGGTAGCATGCTGGATAGGAATATAGTAAGATAGGGTAGGTACCTAAGGCATTGATTCGACCCTGGTTACCGACGCAGCCTTGGTTATTCCTGAACGGGTAATTTAATTAGGTAGGTAGAAAGAAAGAAAGAAAGAAAGAGAGACCACACGGACCGTAGGGACTAAGTCTTCCGTTTGCGAGAGCTACCTAGATACCTTAGATAATGGTTCAGTCGCAGGTTGCCACGAAACTGGAATCTTGTGATCCAAGCAATCACAGGCGCCGGGGAAATGGCACGATGCGGAATCAGGGCTCGACATCTGCGCCCTTCTTCACGTTTGTCTTTATGGTTCTGTCTGCATTCTGGGATTACCCTCTCACCTCTTGCAAAGAGACGACCATACTGCCATCAACTCGCCATCTTTTTCTCATCTCCTACCGGCTTTATTGGCACCATACTAATGGTCGAGTTTCGCAGTTGCCGTCGAAAGTCGCATCTTAAACTCGCTTAGGTGCAGGCCCCAGTGTTACAGACCTCAAAGCAGTAAGCAAAGTGGTGTCGTCTGCAAACTCCCTCACGAACAAATAAATAAGGGAGTTTTGTGGAAGTCGTGCCCGAGAGGTTCATCTAGAACCCGACACTCTATACCCTGGGAAGAAAAAGACGAGTGGGGGCAGAGCATCTGATTGGGAACTAAGTGAGTACAGCAGCAAGCGCGAGCAGAAATAGAAATTTGGCGAGAGGTCGACAATTCTTGGAAAGAAACGGTAGGCCGTGGTTGGGTTGTTGGCGTTGGAGATGTGTTTTGACCGGGTGACAACTTGCATATGCACCCAACCAGGCCCAATTCTGCAATGCCCCTGGGCAAGGGAAATATAGAATCTACGACTGGCTCTCCAATCGCTGGTGTCTTAGCGCTGCACCATCCATAAGACACGGCGGGATCCACGTGAAGGAGAGGAAGAAGACGACGAGCTGCCTACTTACAAATTACCCATTCATTGAATGGTTAGGCCATGACATGGGCGAAGATGGCGGGCATCGATCAATCTTACTACCAACGACCACAACCGCCTTAGCGATAGTGGCGATTGGCGCAAACGTCATCAAGAGACGACGATACCTGATTTTCGCCGCCGTCCGGATTCAGCTCACTTGTATTTATATGATCCGTCTCATTCACCAGTCATCGTGTCAGCGTGGTGTCTTGGGTCCGCAGGAATCGTACACATTGATAGTTTAAATACTAGCTTGAACCGGGACCATACCTCACGATCCATGTATTTTCATCTTTCCTATTAAGAGTAGGAAACATCACGAATCGTCCTAGATCTAATTTACAACGGTCCTGTCGTTGTGCGAACGAAGACTTGCTCCCAGATATCTTCCATTTGAGATGTGAAGGCAGAGTGCATACTGCCACTGGAGCTTGCGTCATACTCGAAAGCAAAATGAAGCAGCATAACCCCCATTCCTGTGCTTCGCAACACCGACCAAACCCAGACGTAATAGACGATTAAGGAAACTCTGTAGCCCTCCCCGTCACATCATAGAGCCTTCGCAATAAACGACGTTGGGCATAGTCATTCCGTCGTCAACTCCTAAATATCGACACACATCAGGCTGCGAGCGCTTTGATATTCACATGTCGCTAACGCAACCTCCACCCCTTCGCTTTTTAGTCGGATTCGGCCTGGATACGCGTTAGTATGAGGCCTTCATTCAAGAGGATCGAGGGCGGGAATCATGATCCTTACCTGGTAGGCTTGTTTCTCATCCTCGTACCGCTTCTTATCCGCCGCAGCCTTCGCCTCGTATGGGGTCCTCTGCTTATCGTTCAGGGCCTTCCATCGCTCACCGAGGATCTTGCCGACCTGGCCTGTACCTAAGTTAGAATGAAACGTGTGTAGAAGGCATCAAGGGAGGAAAAACACACCAAAGGAGATACCAGGGTTTTCGTCACGGACGTTCTCGCGTTGCTCGTTGGCGAAGAACATGTATGCGGAGAGACCGCGCTTGGGAGCGTTGGGATCTGCGACTGGTTAGCTGATTGACCTATCCACGAAGTAGAGATCGCATTGTGGCCAAGATGTACCTTTCTTGCCCTTTCTTTTCTCGACCTTACCGGCCTTGCCTCGTTTGGTGGCTTCCTTAGGCATGATGATTGTTTAACTGTCTATAGACGGGACGAGAGTCAGCGGTCTAGGTTAAGCAAGATAGATGCAAAGTGTCTGATGCATAGTGCAGGATGGTAAGGGCTAATCGAGGATTTGGTGGATAGATGGTAGTAAGTTGTCGTGTCAGCTCCGCAAGCAATTCCAAAATGCAGCTCGCTTGTCAAGGTGCAGATGGTTGCGATGCGATTGCATGATCGAGACATGTGTAAGCGATGCGATGTAGAGCAGATGGTGATAAAGGTGATATTGGAGGGATGCGCTGTTGTCGCATTCGCAATTGAGCTTGCTAACGCGTAAAAACCGCGTCTTCAAGCTTGGATTCAGCTATGCCAGGTGCATATGCATACCTTGACGAGAGTGCAGAAAAATCGATGCGATGTTGTGGTGGATGGTGCTGTTGAGAATCGCAAGCGTTAGTAGAGCTCGTAACCCGAAATTGGTGAGGTTGACTGCGATAAGAGAGTTGCAGACGAGTTGCGCTTTGGTGGAAAGAAGAGTGGATGAGCAAAGTCGCAAAGGTGCAAGATAAATAGTTGTAAAAAATTGGCGATCAATGCGACAATGCAAGAATTGCATCCAGAATAAATGCAATTCGAGCTCAATGCGATCAATGGGATGAATGGCGATGAGATGCGATTGTGGTTGAGGTGACTTATTGTTTGCAGTGGATGACCATACTAGGGGAGGTACTCACGATTTGTATGTGCGGGCGCAGAGTGTAAGTGCAGTATCTATGTGGTGAGGTTGAGTGTGCGCTGTGTTTGTATGGGAGACGATTTGGGTGGGAGATTGTATGAGAGCAGAGAAGAGAGGGAAATTTGTATGGGGGGAGCTGGGCTACCACCCTTTTCTGGCCGCGGGTGATTGTGTGGTGGGAGACAAGGTAGGTAGGTACCTTACAATGGACAAGCACTCCAATTTGTGAGGGAGGGCCAGTCAGTCTGTGTGGTGCAAGCTGGGGGCTTGCGTGAGGTGTGAGGGGAAGATGGAAGGGAGGGCGCGTGTTCAGTGTGTACATACAGAGTACACAGCTTTTGGCTCCCAGGCTTTGTTTCTTCTTTTAGCACTCTTCATAGGACAATGAACCTTAACCAAACCCTCCCTGGGCAGGTACATACAACTTGAGGTAGGTATGGTACAGTCCCGTTGTGGTAGCCATTTGTCTGCATCTGGTAGTCGACTTGCGAGTAGCAAAACCGGCACTGTACAGCTCTGCGGGGCGTGCTGCAAATCAGACTGTGACCTTGTTTCTTCTCCTTACTGCGTATACCACGCAGCTACAGCAGACAAGATACTACTATGTACAGTAGTAATAACACTATGTCTTAGCTGAACGCAGGCACTAGTAGGGAGGGGTGAAACTTTGTTTCTACTAGCGATACATATAACAAGAGTCTCTATCTACATGTACGGATGTATGTATATTCAAGAGGAAAACTGGTAGGTACAGTACCTCCTGTGCTTACCCGCTGGGGGCTAGATCACCATTTAGGTATGTCCTCAAAATCATCAAGGGCTCCCGATTCTTAGCTGGCAATAAAACAAGGTAGGGTCCTATGTATAGCTATACCTAATGTGCATCCTTTGGTATTGACTATTAACCTGCCTGGTCTCAAAAAAGGTTGGTACACCCGCCTAGTTGCCCATGTTCTGTCCAACATTGTTCTATTCAAGATGTTATTTTGTTTGAAGCTCAACAGTCATGTAGGCACATAAAAATTGTCAAGGTCACTACTCAAAAGGCCTACTATTGTGTGGCCAAGCCTCTTTTAAGCATATATGCAGCAGGTATGCAACAATAGGCAAACTACCTACTGCTTTTTATGTGTTTGGTCTACTAATTGGTATGCTGTCTTGTCAAGCCAAGAATCTAGGGTAATACCTGGGTTGTATACTTCAGTAGGTAGTAGGCAGGTAGTCTGTTGAAAATGTTGATGTAGACTTATAATTTGCTTTATAACCAAGCGTGCACCTCCTAGTATATAAGTGAAGGTCAACAGCTCTTTTCCGTCTCTCTCTCTCGACCCCTTTTTTTTCTCTCCTTTAAGGATAACAACCCTTTCCTGCATATATTAAATAAGATATCTTAGTGGTGTCCGTTTTAACCAACCCTTGTGTGCCCTTGTTTATATTCATTTTCCTGAAGTAGATTATACTATTGGTAGGTGTGATAATACCAACAAGCACAACAATGTGTAAGAAGTGTCATATAAACAGCACAATTGTACCAAGTTTGACACATTTTCAAGGTTGGCTTCCAATTCATTTCTGGATCAATGTATTCACTTGAGCCAGCCCATGGATCTTGCATTGGTCTCTGGAGGTATGTATTCAAGTCTCCAAGCATCTTCCTATCTTACTACATTCCATTATTGCAAAACCTAGCGTATTCTATATTGCAATGTCTTGACTCTTGCCTGCCTGGAACTTGCTACTCTCAACTTGTGTTCAGAAAATCGGGGCGGGCTTTGCACTACCTATATGGATGGCAAGCTTGCTCCTAACCATATGACCCACTCATATATTCGTCTAAGTATACCTATCTACTTACCGAGTGTAATAAGTAACAGTGGCGTGGTCATCTTGTTTTCAAGGCTGTGGATCGCATGGGCAGAGGCGCACTGGAAGACAGGCTTTGGTTACCTGCTGCGTGCGGATGTAGTGTTAGTGAGTATATTATCATAAGGCACATATCAGATACCATATCATGTCATACCGTATTCGCGCGATTGTAGTCTACATACCTACACACATGTGGTGTTCGCAACTACATGCTGGTACCTACCTTAGTCTATGTAGTACCTAATACCCTCCATTTATTATAGGTAGGGTGTAGGCAGTACCTACCTGGTTGTGTAGATAGGTATGTGACCTTGGCTAATTCTGGCTCCAGCCTCCAACGCGCTTTTGCAGCTGATTCCAACCATTCGAAACCCTCGGATTATGGTGGTCTGTCTCCGCCATGTCACTCGGCGCATCTCCGTGTTTCCCTTCTCCTCCTCTTTCCCATCCCCCCTCTCACTCTGCCCCTTCATGCTCTAGTCAGTCACCCTTGACGCTCGACGTAAGACTCTGGAGGTCTGTGTACTGATAGTCGTACGGAATGCTTCACAAGAGTAAAGCGTTCTTCTCTCTCCCATTCTTTGTTTTCTATGTTCGATTTCTTTCTTTCTTTCTCTCGCTTCTCTTCATTGCCCCTCTCTTTACGACATAACGCAAAAGGTCAACAGTTCCTATCCAGTTTGGTCCCGTGTTTGTTTCAATGTGCTCTATCCAATAAGGGTCAACAATTGGATTAAACTAGCATTTACTACTACAAGATGTAGCAAGTCCTATTGTAGTCAAGTATGCTCATGCTCGTCACCGTTTTGGTAGTGAGATTAGTTACTATTGGATGCCAGCAATCAGCCATCCACAGACCAAACGGCCAAGGACCTATCTAATAAGCAGGATAGGTAGAACGTTGGATGGCAGAGACGGGAAACTCTGCAATCCACCCATGCGGTGAAATCATACATGTGGGCTGGGAAAGAGGGTATTTTAAAATTACTAATGATAATAATAGCCCATCGAAATTTTGAAGAGGCATAAATAGGTGCCACACGCGTCGGAACTGGTGCAACGCAAATCCGCTACACTCCGCAGGCATCCGAGCGGGCTGGAACTTCCCTCCTTCCTGCCTACGACCACAGCCCCTCACTCCCACAAGTAACTTTGCCCAGTTTGAGCAGTAGTCTAAATGTACGTATATACATACCTACTTCATCGAGGTGGGCAACATCCTGGAGTGTTGTACGTCAAGACTTGCTGTGCAACCGGGCTGCCCAGGTACAGCAGTATTTTCCGTCTCTTTAGTACCTGCCATTAGGTACTAGGCAGGGTACGGGTGTACCAGTAGGTACGCATGTACCCTTCGGCGAAGCTTTGCAAACCAAAGCTACTAGTACCGCTTCATCATTACATTGTAATGCGAGTATCACTCCGCAAAAGCAAATAGAGACGTGATGATCCGTTGGAGGCTACAAAGGGCTGTTCCATTAGATTTAAAGATTTATGAGGGAGTCGGAAAGTCTCAATCAAACGTACCTCCTGGGTAGTATGTTATTATGTGTTGATGCTGTGGATTGGTTCTCCAGCTGGAGGCTTCACCAAAGTACATAGCTCGTACTTGTTGGCCCAGAAGATACCGTAGGTCTTGCTAGTAGCGTGTATGTGACGTGAATCAGGCATGTACTGTTGGAAATGTGCCAAGTTCGCTGGAGCCCAGATAGGGAGAGAGAACGAGACGAAGACAAGAGCAGGGGCGGGGTGATGATATTTGATTCGCTAAAAGCTGGTAACACTGTACCGCACTGGCTACCTAAGATACCTATGTAACGCGGGGCGGGCCTCCAGCTTAAGAAATGCCCATGCAAGAAAAGGTCACACACTGTCGCAGACTTAGAGAGAAGCTCCACCATCAAGGCACAACAACCAGACCTGATTTGGACTCGGCAAACCAAATACTGTAATGTTTTTGTCACGGATTTTAAAGTACCTACGTACCTTGCTGGAGATGGGGGATGATTTTAACGCGCCATTTTTGCCTTGCTGTTTACTCTGCACCTACGTCACGTGTATGGCGACGAGTCTTAAATACCAGTTTCCCTCCAGGGCTTCTTGGCATTTGTTACTAGTTGTTGCGATTTATCAAGGCTCCGGATAGAGTGATGTAGGTTGACAGTCTTGCTCAGCCTTGTAAATGGCGTCTCTTTCACCGGCCTACCTCATTTTATACAACATGCTTTTTCGCTCGGGGGTGTAAGCATCTGATACTGCAGTACCACATAACACCGACCTCTTGTAAAATACTCGCATGGTTGGTCTTTTTTTTCTTTCTTTTTTTTGGCGTGAACTCACAACATGCCTGCCTTACCAAAGCCCATTAATATATCTAACCAGCCGAATAAGGACGTATTTGAGCGCCTAGTCCTCACGGCTACCCTACATAGCCAAAGCAGTATACCGGAGGTTGCCTATGAGAGATTGAGTCTACACGCTAGTAATGTTCATATCTATGGAGTTAGCTATTTGAACTGCTAGAACCTCTCGTCGTACTTGGGTTGTGTATAGCTGGACGTATGTACTACAAAGCATAGTAAGGTATTCTAGAATAGCTCATATTGAACTATATAAGCAGTTTGCGGGTAACTGAGGCTAGGTTGCTTAGCTTGTATTGTTTTGCATTGGCATTATTTCAGCTTAGACCTCGTAAGATGTCTACGAACGTCTCATTATACCAATGAGCAACGGGTATCATGAATGCGACCTCGATCCATCAAAAACCTCCCTGTCTCCCACTATCGTAAGTTGTGCTATCATTATCGACTTTTAAAGCTCGTCATCTACAGGATCTAGCACCATATCTCTTAATTCTGCATCACTCGCCCAATCCACGCCACTGCCTGCGACAATGGCGCTTGCCGTGCCCTTGAGCACCCGCCACCTTTGCCTACTGGCCTTCACCCCAGCTTCTAGCTCGGCGATCTCAGCTGCGTGTCCGGCCTCGCCCGCGAGCACCTCAGCCTTTCCCCGATGCGTCTGCTTTGCGAGGCTGAGTAGACGTGCCGCAAGAGCAACATTCTCCCGACTTAGACGCAAGGCCCGACCTTCGACCTCAGCGAGCTCTGTCAGTACAGAGTGTAGTTCCGTGTTCTGTGTTGCAAGCGTGCTGGATATGGAGTCGCGTTCTGTGAGCAAAGGCAGAAGGTCTCTGCCTGGTTGTTAGGCTTGATAGAAAAGTGCGGGCAAACAATATACGGCACGGATGCGGCTTGGAGAGGTCATGAACCAGCACAGAAGGATATGAACCAGCCGGAAGAAATATATTTACCTTTCAATAGGAGAGGCCTTAGTCCCGTGATGAACTGCCTGTAGTATGGGATTTGCCGTCATCACATTCGAGGCTATTTCATTGCGCAACATGTACCTAGCAGATGAATCTAAGAGCTCATTCTGCGCCGTATGTACATCCCGTCCCGAGGTTGCGTCTTGCTCATATGAATTAGAGGTTAGGAACTATGAGCCCTGAAATACAAGAACCTGCAGGGGTAGGTTTATAGTCATACCTGGGATGTAGTCCTTGCGTGCGTTGAGCAAGGTAATCTCGAGCTGAAGTTTTTGGAGCTTATCATGAAGTTCAAGTACTTGTTTCTCTGTATTAGAGAGAACAAGAGGTGTTGGCTCTTCAACGTTCTCATCTATCATTTTTCCACCAAGCCTTGCCCATATGTCTCATCATAGGACAGTGTCAATAGCAGAGAATACCAGATCCAGGACAGCTCTTGTAAATATCTTGAATTTCTGGTTGTCTAGGTTCTGGTTGTTAAATATAATGAACGCGTCTAGTTAAAGACCTTCCATTGGCACCTAGATAGGCAGGGGCCAAACATGGAATGGCCTAATCTGGCAACTGTGTGGCGGTGCAAAACTTAGTAATCGATGTGGCTTGCAAGCCTGAAATGTGGCCAGCAATAACGTTACCTAAGGTATGGACTTTACCTAGGTACCTACAGCAGTACTTCATACAATAGGTGTGCGTGGGTAAGTTCTCATGAACTCTTACCTCTTTGTAGAGCCTCATTATGGCAGGTACTTCGCGGGGGCCGCATACTGTCGGCGGAGGTATACGTTAGACGTGCCAAGTGATTTGTACTATTTCTACAATGCACACTGCTGTAGAGAGGATGGGATTGCTTTCAATGGAGTACCCAGATTAATGAGCACTCGCTCACTCTTCCGCCCAGTTCATTCAGTCACTCTGATACTTAAATAGCTTTAGCTGTTATCTAGGCCAACTACAAATAAAATAGATATAACTATATGTTAGTAGATGCTAAGCATAGCGTGACATTGGAGGCCATGTAAACTTTGACATGAGCCTGATAGGTGTGGCATTCTGTTTCGGTCTATGCGTGCCCTGTTAGCAATTGTCTTAAACTTTGTCCGTTGGTGCGTTTGTTTCTTATGCTGATTCTGTCAATGAGAACAACCCTGATCAATGCAATCTGCACATTTGAGTACAGCATACGCCAACTTTGGATACGTAGACTAGGCTGTCTATCTACATACCTACATTTGTGCTGCCATAGCTCGTTAGGCATCTATGTTATAGGTCCTGGGCATATTAGGTTCGGGTAGGTAGTCTGGTTCTAATACGACTTTATATAGTGGGCCTATCTGCTATCTGGGCCCATACAGCATGCCTTTGACGTAAAAGGTTCCCCGTCGGGTGACCCTTCCCAAGCATCTGCCCAGCTGACAGGCTTGGTTACCGATTGGAGAATAAATCGCTGGAATCGCATTCTGCACAGAGCTCCTAATAAGGGACGTACAGGTATTATGTGATAGATAAACCGCCGACAGTTCCAAAACCTTAATAATAAACCCTCAACTCTCAACCCACAACCCGGAGCCCTACGAGTCCGATTTGGCTAGGACATCACCTTTGTAACGATATCCCCTAGTGTCCATCGGGCTTGGTATAACTATTACTAGGTTATCTCACGACGCCACGAATGGTCTTGCTACAGACTTCCGTTTCTGCGACCGCCTTCCGGACTCCAACGTCTGGTCTTGGATCCGTATCTCGGTAGTCGGGGGATGGACCACAACCGTGATGGCCACGCAGACGCAGGTGTTGATAGCCCATACGGGCCAGCGTCTGCAGGTTGACAGCTCGCAGTTTGACAGGTGGGTGTCTGACCGTGTCCAAAATCCTCCACTGCCCTCTCAACTTTGTCTCAAACCCCAACAGGGCCTGACGCAAGGATGCCTGCTAACCGGACCCTCTATTAGCCTCGATGACTTCAAGACATGGGTGGCTTTCAAGAGTGCTATTCCGGCCCAGAATGTGGTGGCACTTACGTCGCAGGGAAAGACGGCCAGGATTAAGATCATGCAGTCCGAGGTGAGTCTACATGTAACTGCTCACGGTGTACCTTGGGGCTCTGATACTGAAGCTGCCTCCTCCTGTCCAGAGCGAGATATATGTATATGATATCCGAATAACGCAAGCGTCCTCCCCCGGCGCAGCGACCTCCCTCATTTCCGAATCCCCGATGCCAAAACGATACCAAGCTACCTCTGCTCCCAATTCGATAGACGATACATACTCGCTTCGATCATGGCAAGACCTTTTCAAAAAGCGACGCGACTGGGCGCTGCGTGTCGTCGAAGACTGCCAACGCATGACTGGCGCTACCGAGGATCGCTATGCTGAGATAGACGTCATGCTAAAGTGCTTGGACGCCGCGGTTGCAAACCTCGATACCGCTTTAAAGCCAATCGAACCCAAGTACCTAGAATTCAAAAAATGGGCCACTCCCGCGCAGGAGGAATACGCGAACCTGGCATCGAACTGGGAAAGCTACCTCGAACTGGCCCGTAGCGTCCCCGTATCTCCCGCTATGGTACGCTTCATGACGGGCCAAGATATTCGGAAGCCCCGCCAAGCAACATTAGAAGACTTAATAGATCCTGAGCCTACGCGTAAGGCGGGAAAGCTTGCAGCCACGGCTTTGCGGAAATACAACGCCAAAATTTCAGACCTCGACAAGGCCGCTGACAAGTTATTTAACGGCTGTGATGAGCTCTTCCGAGATTTTGATAAACTCGTTGCACGTTCCGCTATGCAACACGTCGGTGATTGCAGACAGCTTCTAGAAGACATTGAAGCCGTGGCGAACAAGGTTGACACAGACTATCAAGCCACGCTGCAGTATACGAACCAAGCAAGGGATGTTTCTCAAGCTTCCAAAACCGCCGCCAATCATACGAAGCAGCTTCTGCCCAGTATTCAAAGTCGGGCTGAGGAGATGGACGAGTTACTCCGCTATGCGACGCAGGCTAGAAACGAGATTGCCACCGAGGTTCTCACCTTTATGCGTAACATTGCAGAGATTACGACGCTTCACCACGACGTCAAAACCCAAATGAATCTCATCAATCAGGTGGAAGAGGAGATGACGACTTTCGACTACCTACGACTGATCCATCAACTTCCATTTATGTATGCTTCGTTCATGGTCGAGTCCATAAGAAGAAAAGAATGGGCGGAAAAGATAAAGGCGGACTCTTCAACACTGGTCAACGAAATGGCTCTGTTCCAGGACGAGGAGCTGAAAAGGAGAAGGAAGTGGGAAAAGATGGTTGGCAATACGTATGGGCCGGAGAAAGAGATAAATCATGTGCTTGGTCTGGAAATTAACCTTCGTGGTGAAGAGGAAGCATGGCCGGCCGTAATCAAACAAGAACTAACTGATTTCTTGGCTACTATTCGTCGCCAGAATGCAGATGCGGCCGTGGTCACTGATGTTGCCAAACTTGTGGCAGAGCTGAACAATCCGACGAAACAGCAGTACAAGCGGTTGAAAGCATTCAAGAATGGCAGTGTGCATGAGGCAGCTTTGGGCCGAAGCGGTCTTCTCATTAGGGGAGACGATGATCTGATCCGAAGCTTGCAAGATGATAAATCGAGAGTAGAAAGCAGGCTCAAGACTGCAGAAAGCCGGGTCCGGCGATTGGAAGATTTGCTACATCGGCACACACAGGTATCTCGGCCATCTATTTTCCCACAGCAGCCTGATCAGAATAGCTCTTCAAACTCGATTCGGGCTTCTCGCGCCTCAGAAGACCATCGTCGAGCATCTGTATCAGAAAGCAATGAGGCCTTTGTTCAGCGCATTTCCCAGCTCGAAGCAGAGTTGAACGCGCAAAAAGAGCTCTCAGCTGCTTTGCAAAAGAAGGCCGATGCGCATGCCGAGCACATAGATGAAGCGAACTCGACTAAGCAAGACCTTCTCAGTAACATGGAAGCTTTAAAAAGAGAATTTATGGAGGAACGCAAGTCTTACGAGGACGAAATCAAACAGCTCAAAGCAAGGCTAGAAGAGACCGAAGACGCCATGGTTCAATCAATGCAAGATGAAATCGATCGCCTCACCAATGAAAAACGAGACGAAGCTCTAAAAACGCAGGGCCAGGTGGACTTCTTACGCAATGAGGCCAAGGTACAACGGGAACGAAACGTCTCCCTAGAGAGAGAATTACGTGAAGCTCGTGACGCCATCAAACGTTTGACCAAGCAAGCAGAGGCTTCGCAAGAGAACACGGAGGTCCATGCTCGTTCGCTTAGGGAGCTTCACGGACAGTTGTCTCCAGCAGATACACCACCACAGGACTTTGCGGATTTGATGGATGCAGTTGCGACTAAGTCGACAGATATTCTTTCTAAGTTCCAGTCTGTCGAACAAGACCTGTCTCTAATGAAGGCTGATCTTGATCTTGCCCATGCTACCGTCAGGGAGGTTAAGTCCGAGCTATCATCTACGAAAGAGAAGTTATCTGCTGAGCAGTTGACAACGGTACATCTACGCGAGTCACTAGACAGGGAAAAGGCTAGATGCATCACACTTGAGGCTGAAGTGAACGATGGCCGGGAACAGCTCAACGAGCTAAGAACTAAGATGACTGATGGAGAAACAGGATCTGAGACCATTCGCAAGAAGCTTGAAGACGAAGAAAAGAGAGTTGCCGACCTCTCAGAGCAGCTTGCGTCCCGACAGTCACAGGTCGGTAGCCTGGAAGAAGAAGTAAGGATGTTCCGGGACAAGCTACAATCGACCGAGTCATCTTTGGCAACTCTACACACTAGACTTGAAGCTCGTGATGGCCGCACGAAAGATTTGACTCAACGCCTTTATACACAAAATGAAAGGCTCTGTAGACTCTTGGAACGAATTAGCTTCTCGATCACAAGGACCGATGGGTCGATGACCATTCAGAAGATTCCACGCTCTGAGCGGGCATCGCAGAACCCCAACGATTCCTCTGACCCCGGGACTTCTGTCAGGCGTTCTGTGTCTTCGGGCACTAACCTCCTAACTGATAGCACGGACCTGAAATTGCTCTACTGGATGAATGCAGAGGACTCTGCGGTAGAAGAAGAGCAGTATCGGGCATTTATGGCAGGGCCGGGACACTTCGACGTCGATGCGTTCTCCGAGGCCATCTACCGCCGGGTCAAGGAGATCGAACACACGGCCCGCAAGATGACACGGGATGCAAGGAGCTACCGGGAGCGCGCCCATGCAGCAGCCAAAGAAGCTCACGAAAAGATTGCCTTTAAGCACTTCAAGGAAGGCGATCTAGCCCTTTTCCTCCCAACCAGGAATCAGACAACCGGAGCCTGGGCAGCATTCAACGTCGGCTGTCCTCACTTTTTCCTTCGAGAACAGGAAGGCCACCGATTGCGAAGCAGAGAGTGGCTTGTGGCTCGGATTACCCGGATCCAGGAGCGTGTCGTCGACCTCTCCAAGAGCCTACAGTCTGCCAATGTGCCTCCCTCGGAAGGGGAGACCGATTCGGTGAACACGGGCGATGATAACGACAACCCATTTGACCTATCGGATGGGCTACGCTGGTGGCTGATAGACGCGCACGAAGATAAACCAGGCGCGCCCGCCACACCTGGTCTCGGCAAATCAACAGTCGCGTCTAACAAGGTGGAAGCCGTGGCAGACATGCATTCGCATGGACGTCCTGGAAAGCACAAATCGAAACTTGGGCCCAATGGCGGAATAGAAGGCGTCAGTAGAACATTAAGCAAAAGTCTCGAAAGCCGACGTAGCAGCACCGGCTCTAAGAAGGCTCTGCCCTTTGTCGCAGGTGCTACGGCCGCTAAAGGCAGCGCACTGGCTAGTGAAACTAATAGTTTGCGTGCCGTTCCTGCTGATAGTCCAACTATCGATATGAGCCCCGGTTTGGAACACAGCGTGGCCGGGCCGAGCAGTGCACACCAAGAACTTGGGACAAAGTCCCATCAAGACAACGGGAAAAGGGTGGCTCTTCCAGACAAACCTGACGAGGTGCGGCATGTCGTTGATTCGCTCCTCGGTCCTTGAAAGCAAGGCAAAGCTGATGCAACGGGATCTAGGACTGCTCCCGACAAGACTGGGCTGCCACTCCGCAGCAACAATCGCAGGCAAACCAGCCACAGCAAAGCCCGGTTCGAGCACAGCAACAGAACCGCCCTCCACAACTCCAACGAGATGCAAGCGATACCCCGAGTAAGAGAAGTGTGGTCTGGGATTCTCTTTGGAATCTGGACGTTAGTTATTCAGGAAAATGAGGGAGAGCAGGAATGTAGCCCCTGTGCCGCTATTCATACCCTATCAGAACAGCTCAATTAACTTTGTGTGGTTGACCCCTCGCCTACCTGCATCGTGTTTTATCCCATACGCATTAGCTCGTCCGCGAACGACAGCATTTCCACCCTTGCACCTAACGCATTACTCTGCTTCTATATACATACATGGCATGTTCCGTTATTACATAACGTTATGGGGTTGGCCGGCAGTGCTTCAGTTCAAAGCCTTTTAAACCCCTAAATTACAAATAGTCGTGTTTGCTCGCCGGGTGTTTGGTGTATGGGTGTTTGGGAACCAAGATATATACGTTATTGCTTGCAAGGGAAAGGAAGCCAGCAAGAAAGAAAAGAGTATGAAGAATTTGGGTGGTAGAATAGACGAATGGATTTGGCTTTCATTCGAGCAAGTGCGTTTCCTTGGGGTAGGCATGGCTAGGAGTAAGCGAGGGCCTACGTAGCTGACCTAGTAACTCTTTCCCCTGCCTGGACACCTTAGTAGGTATAGCCTGGTATAAAAAAGAAGAGCAAAACACATAATTACAAGATATTTATTATCTGAATATTTAACACTGACTGAAACTTGCAAGGACAAGAATAGTTGGATTGAGTGAAGGGCAATGTTGATCAGAAATATACATGTTATACATCTATGGGCTAGAAAGAATTCACCCAGGCTCTCTCTAGACGTAGTACATTCTAAGTTACACACAGTTATGATTTAGAGGCTTATCAGTCTCTAAACAAGATATCTCATCCCCATTTCCTCTTTCGCCAGTAGCTTTCACTAGCCAGCTAACTAGTTCCTATTCGAAGAAACACTGCGCAAAGCTCGGAAGTATTACAGTATTTTGCCAAAGGGCTATTGAATACATGGTATGTTATTGTACAGCCGCGATATACACTCTTTTCGTCCATCTCTTATCCGTGAACCGCGACATCTTGCCCCGAGCGAAGAAAGAGATCTGTAGATTTAAGACTCCGCAGCTACAGCCTTAGCAGTCTCTGCAGGTGCATCTTCTAGAGGCACGACTTGTACAATGCGTTTCACAGGGTCGCGCTTCTCGTCAACGTGGATCAGGATCTCGAAGGAGCCGAGTTGCTTGATGCGGTCGCCATCGTCGCGTTCCAAGCCCTTGATCTCTACGGATTCGGCCGCGAGCACCACACGGCTGCCTTCCAGGTCGGTGATCAGTTCCTTCTTGATCTGAGCTACAATGTCGTCCCGCGTCACGGAGCCGAAGATGGACTGCACGGCCGACGCGGCGGTACTCGCGGGCTTAGACGTAGAGGAGGCCGCGTTGGAGGCGAGCGAGGGTGAGCGCGGAACGGCGGGTTCTGGAGCAGGTGCTGGCTGGGCCCTGCGTGGGAAGACGAGGGTTTCCGGAAGTAGAGTTGACAGGAGAGTAAACGCCTGTTGGGCCTATTCGGAAAGGATGCTTGTTAGCTAGGTCTTTTTTTCTTTTTCTCATTCCTAGTTTTCACGATCTGCCCTATCCTTCTACAGCTCTGAACTAGAGTATGCGTGAAGCGAAAAAAGGCAGACCAGGGGATATGTAGAGCTAGGTATACTCACTCCGACTGTCAGATTTTTCTTCTCCTCTCTCCACGCCTCTAAGCGAGCTTGACCGCTATCCTCAACAACGGGAATCTTGGAGCCGAAATTACGATCGCGCGCCCCGATGGCGGCCTCAGTTAAACCTAGCTCTTCAAATCTCTTTTTTGTCATGTACTCAGCGACGCCTTTCGGAAACCAGATGTTCCGCATACGACCAGCTTTGACGCGGATTATGGCATCTATCAAATTGCAAGTCAGATAATGTCTTCGACCAAGTCTTTGCCATGAATTCTATCTATACTCTCGTATTTCCACTTCTTGAATAGCACAGATCGTGGTGACGAGGAGTTGGAAGATGAACCTCGAAGGGGGGATAATATCTCGTGTGGAACAAACATACGTTTCCGTCCAAAAGTGGGAACGTCGCGCAACAAGCGTACTGGAATACCCTGTAGGTCTTCGAGCTCAGCCTTGGTCGTCGCAGCACGGGTCTGTGTTCGAGCCCAAGGCGATATGAGCGGCACGGGAGAAGAGAGGACTGACGGGGAAGGCTGGGCTAGCCGTCGCAGACAGCTTAAGCAGGTTGGAGAGCGCACAATGCGAGGTGTCGCCATCGTGATCAAATCCCAGGGCTCTCTTCGACTTGGAGGTAAACGGAGTTCGAGGCCGCGGGGAGTTTATAGGGGCTGGTTTGTCTTCCAAACAAGCCTCATATGAGACTGAAAGAATGTAGAACGGCAAGGTTAGCTAGGTTAGGTAATTGAAGCCTCCCAGACTTAATTCAAGATGTTTTTCCGGCGATCGAATTTTAAGTGGGTCTAGGCCTTGCTCCAGCACAGAAGCCCCGGCTCTGCCCAGGTGTCCAGGTGTCCAGGTAGTCCCTGGATGTGCGCCAGCATTGGCCAATCAGCAGTTATTTTACCCTCTTCCAAGCCTACCAATAAAGTATGCGATAGCAACGTTGGAAGTCGAGGTAGAATTCTGGCTTGAATGGTGAACTCATTATAATACTCCTGAAATTTCAACAGTCTAGTTTCTCTGCTGCTCGTCGTGATATTCAAAGAGCCTAAATTAATGGTGTTCATCTTTGCAGGTACGCTAGTGTGAAGGGATTTGCGTTGACTAGATGGTGCCTACATGACCAAGGTTCTTCCTAACGCTAAGTTACCTCCAAATCACGACTGCCATCGGAAATTGTCGAGAATGCATAGGCGTGGATGTGCGCAGGAAGCCCAAGTTGGAGCTTTGGTAGGAATTTACGACATCGAAGGACGCCACTGCGAAAGTATTCTCGGATAGAGCCGCCCCAGGACTAGACTGGTGCAGCTTCGATGCAACCGGCCTACCTACCTACCTACCACCTGCACTTAATGAACCTGACTCCGTTGCTTGATTAGAAGGAGCCATGTAAGCCTATATAGAAAGAGTACAAATAAATAGTATCATCAGCAAGGTGAAAAGGAAATTCCATATGGCTGTCGCTCCATAATAGTAGTTCTGCCCTACGCGCCTACTTCGGAGCTATCCACTCGTGCTTGCGCCTTCTCTCAAGCCTCATCGAGTAATGTGTGACTGACCTGACAGTGAAATATCCATAGTCTACCTGACCACGGGTTAGAAGCTGCTACTCACGTCAGGTGCCGTTATTTTTCGTCGGGGCCTTCTAGTGGCCAAAAGTAGGTACAATATGACTGCCCTCTGGATTTTCAGACATAATTCATCTACTACTACTTATTTAGGGTAGCCAGAGTAAATCGTACATCTGTACCGATTATGTATGAATACGATTAGCTCGACGCGTGTTCCTCTTCACATCTACCCGTTATTTTACCCTTATGCACATTGCGTTTCGAACGCCAAACACCATGTCCACACCGCCGCTGCCCGTAGTTAAGTTCTCGCTCTCATCCTCTTCCAAAGACGACTCAGCAGTTTCTTCTCCGCCTTGGTCTGCATCCCGAGCCGCCACCGCCATCACCCAGGACAGCTCTGAGGATGGCATACTGGAGCCTGGAGAAATTAAACCCCCCAACATCAAGCAAGAAAAGGAGGGCGGCTTGCTTCATGGTAGTAGTTCAAACGCCCCCAACCCGTTTCTGAAATATCAAGCTATGTCGAGTGAGTGCAAAGTGAGTCAGGCTTAAGGAGTGTCTAGTAGTTATTTGAGACATTGCCAACATCTGCAGCTGAGCCAGATCAACCCGAGTCCATTTGCCCACATCGCCGACGCAACCAAAACATCCAGCATCTTCAATCCATCCACCCAGCAGGTCCCCGCCGTCAACCCCTTTGAGAATGCCTCTCGGCCAATGACCTCAATCCAACGCCGGAACCATGAACGGCTCGGTGAGATAGTCCATCGTCTGGAAAACTTCAATGGCAGTGTCACTGAGCTGCTGGCTGTGGCAAAAGTCCAGCAACAGTTAGATGCTGCCTTCGTTGATCTCGATCGAGCCAAGAACCAACTCAAGGAGATTCTTCGACAATTCGAGCTCCACGGTCACATGAGCAATCGTCAGGGGCAGAAGAAAAATCATGCTACGAAAGAGCTCAGCAGATCTTGTAATCACCTATGCGCTCTTTTTCAAGAACTCAACAAGATCCAGCGCAATAGCGCTGATACTTCCTAATTGCGAGGGACTGCTATAAAAGAGAGCATGGGAAATGGAGCATGAAGCATGGAAGCCTTTGGTTCGTATGTTTTAAGGGTTGCTAGTAGGTAACTACGTTTAGAAGTGGTACAGATGTATTCGGATGGCTATCGAGTAGTAGTAGCTGATTGATTGGTGCAGCCAATTCGGCAGAATAAGTATAAATCGCTGAACATTTTAGTACTCACGGGGTCCAATTCATGATATGTGGTTGGGCTTGAAGACCAGACGCCTCGATAATCACCGCGGAGATCCGGTTTACGACGTGCTTCACATGGTGTCTTACAGCATCGTGCCGCCCTCGCCTGTATTTATTTCACCTTTGCAACGTGGTGTCATCCCCGCACGTCATTTGGTGCTACTAATGCGCAAGGCGACTGGGCCAATGCCTTGATATTTTTAGGTAATAGCACCAAAATCCCGGCTCCCTAGCAGCCGGTCCATCTGACCCGTCTACGTTCCTCACGACAAACAAAAACCACACAAAGCCAATCGTGCTACAATGCGTCCAAATATTTTAGTCATGATGTGCTACCACTACCGGAAGTGGCTTTCGTGTCTGTGGCTCCAGTTTCGGTGCGAGTCCAACTCGATTGAAATGGATGTTGAGATTGAGCGTCATTTCCCTTGGTCTTACCCTTAACTTGGATTTTGACTATAGCCACCGTTCACCGAAAGCCACCCTAGACGACCGAGACCCTAGAATCATCGACCTCGCTATGTGCCGTGTGGGTACCGTTGTTATGACCTCTCCTGGCTGCAACCACGCACGCCAGAACGGCTGGCAGGACAGTCAAGTGGGCATGCATCTCAGCAGCCTGCTAACTCGGTGCTCGGAGTGCAAATCTGGTAAGGCTTTTTGCGGGAAACTCAGTATAGACAAGAGCCTCGACTCTCAGTCCGGTTCCTCGACCGGCCGTTTCTCAAGAGGCGCACAGCCCCTGTCTCTAGCATCTTTAGTACAACCTACTCCGGACGCAGGCCACTCGGCCAGCACCCTCGACGGGAAATGCAAGTTCTGCACCCTGTACGAGTCCGAGATTCGTCTCGCAGACCAGATCAAAAGGACTTTGGTAGATTATAACATGGCTTTATTACCAGACGAGGCTCGCGTCATGATAGAAGCCCAAAGTAAGGGCACCCTCATCTTATTCTTCTTGACACCCATTTTCCCGTGCAGAACCCCAACCACACCCGTACGAATCATTATCCACCAGCTCGCACGCGCTCTTCAGGGCACTATAGAGAACGGGGGGTTCTGAGTTTGTTGTTTTCACTTGTACAGACTTACTAACATGTGGTTTTGGTACCCAGTGGAGGACACCTTCCAGCACGCGGTGGATGAGGCCGTCAAAGCTTATGGGATCGATGGGAAGGCCCGAGACAAGGCCCTTAGGACCCTAGATGCCGAGTACCAAAAGGCTAGCGCCGAAATAAGCAGAATCTGCGGAGAGAAACAACTAGCGCCATACCGAGAGCTATATGGAAGGTGAATTGTCGGATGGTCACACTCACGTCACCGCGGGGAATACGGCGTTTACTAGTCGGAGTTGCACGATCCGGGGCAAGGCGAGGGTTTCTGGCAAAGCGTTCTTTTCTGCATATTGATTGAGTGAAGACTTCACCTTTGAAAAAAAGGCTACGATTGGATGTGTTTATGACGAAGGCTCCCCTATCTCATGTAAGCCAGAGAGGGGAGGAAAAGAAGGCATTGCGTACATGAAGATTACCTGTCTGGCTTAGAAATGCCTGGGCTTCGGGGGAAATATTTAACCTTCGAAAAAGAGAAAAAGGGTTGTTGGGCGGCATAGATGAATTAAAAAAACATTGGCATTTTACAATCACGCAGCATCCGGGCGGGAAGTATTTGGTCCCTCGACATGTTACTCGTGATTTACACATCTGGAAGAAATAGAAGAACATATAAAAGCTTGAACGCGAAGACTATCTATTGCCTTCATGGATATCATGGGAGTCTCAAAGTAGCCGATTCTGATTGTCAAATATCATACAAGAATGATAGCACAAACGTTCCCACGATGAAAACAGCCCCCAATACAGATTCGCATCTTCCTGAGAAGCCACACTCCCTCTCCTTTATACCTTGGTAGGCACCTAACCTAGGTAGGTATTGAAGTCTGGCATTTGAAATGATGGGCGCCCCTGACACCGTGCTTTTTGACAATGCTTCATTTTAAGATAGTGAGTAAGAGGAGAACCCTCCTGGCCGGTGCCTCCCTTCAAAACCTATTCGAGCCCCACTTGCTGAACTCGAGAGTCTAGAACGCCACATCCATAGCTGCTGCTTTCTTTTGAGTGTTTAAGTGTGTTGTAGGTAATTTTGGCACATCGACCCTCCCTTCCTTCCTGGAGCGAAATGACCCTTTCGTCATCCAGTGGAGGCTCATTCATCCAGTTCACTCCTTTTTCCTTTGCTTTCTTAGGTGATCCTATCCCCCTCCTCTCACACCCTCTGTCTCTTTCTTATCGCCGTGCTCCTCAATGATTGAACTCCTGCCTTGCGACAAATATCCTCGAATCGCCCGTTCCCCAGTTCATAGCTCGCAGCGAGAGACATCCCCAATCGTCGACCCACCAAGACGCACCCTCCGCGTCTTCCTGGAGCGCGGGATGGCTTTCGAAGAACGGCGATGATGAGCTATTAGAACCGTCGACGGCTGTATTACTATTATTATTATTGTTGTTGTTATAGTGACCATCACCCGGCATCTCGCGAAAACCAAGACTATTATCCGAACCCCCCAATAACCCGAAGCCCAAAGTCGACCCTAGGCCGCCGGCGCCCCGCGGACAGAGCATGAAGTCCCGGTGCAGCTTCTGGAACACCTCCATCGCCTTCACGTTGGCGTCTTCCAGGGTGGAGAAGACGCCGTGGAACCGCACGCCGCTCCCCGCACCGCTCGAGTCGGGGATCCCCCGCTGCACAGGCCGGAAACGGTCGTAGCCGCCCTGTTGCGTGTGCGTCACGATCCATACGTAATCTTTATCATTGCCGTGGCTGTGAGTATGTGTCGTAGTAGCAGTAGTAGTCACGGCGTTCCTACTATTATTCCCCGAAGGTCCAGGTCCCTCAGATGACGAAGGCGACGACGGCGGAGGCAAAGATTCAGGTGTCGCTGGTAGAGCCGCCGGGACGCCCCGTTTCTGCCGCTCTTTCTCAAGTCGTTTTAGCATTGCCGCGGGAAAGTACTCGGCTCGCTGCCCGTGACGGTCCAGAAACACTGCGTATGGACCCTCTACGAGTTCGGGTATGTCATGTTCAGCGTTCCGTAGCGGTATGACGCCGGCTCGCATGATATTAAGGCTATCATTCTTGTTCGTCTTATTCCGACCGCGTCCTTTCCCTCTCCCTTTCCCGCTTTTTTGTGTTTGTGGTTGTGATTGTGAGGGGGCGGTGAGAGAAGCGGTTTGAGCAGAACTGCCGCCGCCGCCGCTCAGAGAGTCTAAACGCAGCCGCGAGATGTCGTTTAAGGGGTTGCTATTGTTAATGTTACCTTGTGTATTATTCCCGTGCCCCTGCCCGGACGACGAGGGCGGGGTGGGTGTTGAAGAAGAGGGAGATCCCGCGAACCCATGCTCCATTAGTAGGAAGGGGTCCACGGGCACCCAGTTCGGATATACAGCGCGGATGTCGGCCTCTATCCTGTCATCGTCGTAGACTTTGGACCGCTTCCGCGGAGGCTCTTCTCTTGTTGTTGATATGATTCCCCCATCTGCTCCTGCTGGTGTTGGGACAACTGCTGTGTTTGTCGCCACTTTTGCCGAAGACGAGACCTTGGAGGCACGCCGGGCGGGCATCTTGTTGTGTGCTGTATGTGGGTTGTTATTATGTGTGTAGGTAGGTAGGTAGGTAGATGGATAATGGGTATAGGTAAGACCCTGAGCAGGAATCGATCGACCGACTCCGAATTACCCCTCGTTTCACCTAGTTAGACTTGATAGATAGTCGTCGTATAGTAAATAAAGCCTTATGTGGAGAGAGTGTGGTGGTGTTCCTGCGCTCGAAACGTGTCACGATGGTCGTCAAGACAGCTTACACAGGTGGTATATGCTAGATGAAGCTACCAAAAAAAAAAAAAAAAAAAAAAACAACTGTTGTAACTTGTAGCTCTCTTTTTCTTAAAATCTAGGCTCTGCTGAAGGCAGAGGTCTCGATAATTATCAGACCCTAGTCGTGAAAATCCACACACGCGTACGTATATATTGTATCATATGTAAGAGATAGGTGCCTACGTCGATCGACGAATCTAGAATAGATGTGATTAAACAAAGCAAACAGGGGCTATAACGAAGCTAAACTCTTGGTTTTGAGGCTTGGTCGAGCAATGTGAGATAGAGTCAACTAGACAATGAAAATAAGTAGCGGGGTGTTAGCCCATTCAACAAACCTAGTGAGTCTATAGTGAAATTATTAGATTGTGTCTCAAGACTTAAAGTGGTTTCTTGCCGGGGTTGTGCCATGACCCCGAAACCCGTTAGACCCGGGGCGGGCTGACGTCGATTTATTGACTAATTCCCTCTTTTGGTATCCAACTCGTAGCGGACGGCTCGGTCTATCCTGGCGAAGCCCACAGCATACATCTCCGCCCCCGGTTCGAGGTTGGTGAAAAGTGCGGAGAGAAAGAGTTGCATAAGACGACAGGTCCCTGCTAACCCGTGGATTACACAGTAGTACTACCCTGCTAAACCTAGCACTAAATAATGAAAAGTTGGGGTAAAGGGGTGCCTTAACCGCTTTGACTTTGTGGGGGAGACGCCAGAAATCCTGGGGAAGCGTTGGTGTGTCTGGCTAGGTACGATCTACATACCACCGGAAACCCACGAACCCTATTTCCCACAGCATACGCGCGTATATTCATATGTCTCTGGCATATCTTAGATACGTGGACTGAACCCATGCTTGTCTTAATAGACGTTGAAGTTATTGTGGTGGCTTGCAGTAGGTAGCATTGGTTTCTATAGGGCAGTCCAAACTAATGAACAGGCAGTAAGCAGTTGTGATTGTACATTGCTCACTGGTGATATGCAGTCTGCAGGGCAGTCAGAAGACCATCTTAATCTTTGAGAATTACCAAGACCAGCTAACATGTGATAGATCAGGTATGTAGGTAATAGATGGTAACGGCAAGTACTGCTATATACTCCAGCAGTAACCAGAACAATTTTTTGTCTCTCCAGTAGTATTCGAACTTGGCCGTGCATACCTACATAATTGCCTGCTGCAGCACATATCAGCACATCCCTTACGTGCATGCTCCTTTATTCCATCGACCCCATAGCTGGTATGTCAGGTAGGTTTACTAGTAAAGACCGGGCACAGCTTGGAGCGAAACCCGTACGCTGATCAACGCATTTTTACTTCCGCTTCAAGTTGCTAATGTCCGATGTGCATGAGAATACTTACTCATAGTAGACATTTCCTGTAATTGTAGCGGGACTTAGCCCTAAAGCCCTTCTCCCGCATGATGATTGTCCTGGAGGCCTGGAACGCCATACATTCGGTAGTCAGCCAGACTGTATGTAGATAGAACATCATTACTACTCGGAAGCCAAACCCTTTGCGCACACTAGGTTAGGTCGGTTAGCTCCACGGCTCACGCTTACTACTGCCAACTTGGATGTGCAGGGCACTATACATATTCTAGTGTCCTGTAATTTGGTGCTGATCTGACCGATAACGGATCACTGCCTCCCAGTTTCTTTTATCCGGTCCGTTAAAGCTCTCAAACACTTATACTATCAAGTTTCAACATAGACACGACGTAGACATATCGTGCTTATTCCAGAAGGTCCAAATCAGCTCACTATGTCGTCTTGATCTTGCTAGGTAATTCAATACGCTAATAACAGTTGCGCGAGCTTACATTTACAGCAATAGTGTTGCGCCTTTTACTTCCTCGAACCCGGTACACGAAGTCTTTATGTTTTCAACATAATTGCTCCTGCGCTCAGTGAAGTCGCGTCTGAAAACCCTCCGGCCCGTCATACATAATGCAGTGAGCAATAAGAGATCGCCGAAAGAAAGAAAGCCTCAAGTCCAATGGCCGTTGCAAGAGTGAACCATGGATGTTAGCGCAGTATGCATATTTTGAACATCTGCGATGCATCGACCGCCTCTCGATAACCTTATATTCGGCCATGTAGGTTATTAACATTCCAGCACCCGTGTACAGCAGTAAACGGTGCTTCTCCCCGCTAGTCACGTGCTACCCCAACGCTCCAAGTCCCCACTACCGTCTATTGCAAACTGTTGGTTTGAGCTATCATAGGCATCACTATATGTGCAAATTTATAATCAGACTGCTTGCTTTCTAGTCTTGGCGGTGAACAGGCAACTCCTTTTTGGCCTAGAGACTATGCAGGCAACTACATAATTGCTGTCTATTCCAGCGTTCGGTACTATCTCGGAGGTAACGCCCTACAGTCGAAATATACGAGATAATGTTATCGATTTATTTACAGGGGGATTGTCTTGGAATATCTGCGTTGATTGGATGCGGCTCAGCTCACATTGTAGTGCGCGATGTTGGAGAAATGTAATTTTTTATGTTTACGGGAGATGGTCATGATTTAGATGTTCACATGTTGACTTGCTGTCATATTTCACTCACTTTGACGCGTGAAAGGGCGATGATAGCTCTTGTTAACGACATCCTCATTACACACTGATGGATTGCACGTTTGAGGCTGAACGATGGTTTGGCCCCGCCATCACACAATGTCGCCGGGCATTTGACTTTACCCTCTTTTTCGAAGAGCTCTTCTTTAGACTTCTCCCTTCTACCTTATTTATCATAGCAACTATTGCGCGTATTGCAGTACTGATAAAAAGCTCGCCAAGGGTCCGACCTAGTGTGTTGTGTTATGCGAAGATTGTAAGAGTTTCTAAGTGATATGTCTCTTGATCAACCAGGTAGTTTGGTTTTACTCACGTGCTCCTAGGCTATAGTCACGGTCTTTGCGGCGCTGGAATTAACACTTCTCGTGCTCACGTGCACCCGTGACCAAGACAACACCACGCAACTCAGTGTCCCCACCGCGGCGCTATGCTTCGTCGCAGCTGTCGCATTAGTCGCCTTGTCATACTTCGAGCATATTCGTTCTCCCAGGTCCTCAAACCTCCTAGGTTTCTACCTCCTCATCACGACTCTTCTGCGGGCAGCTGTCGTGCGGACTTATTGGTTCATTGATGGATTCCACGCCATCGCCTCCATAAGCCTTACTTCACTACTTGTCCAGATTGGGATCCTTGCACTCGAAAGTTGCAGTAAGCGACGATGGCTCATCGACAGCAGTCGCGGGGGATCGCCCGAGGAATCCGCCAGCTTCCTGAGCCGTAGTCTGTTCGCCTGGATCAATCACTTGTTCCTCATCGGCTACCGGCGACAGTTGACAGATTTTGACGTCCAGATCATAGACAGTAGTCTGAGCGGGCAGGGGCTTGAGCCACAGTACGAAGGACTTGTAGCGACTAAGAAATGTAATATCTACCATGACCAGACCATGTTGTCGAAGACGGGTTCATACTGATAAAAAATTGTAGTTGGACGGCATGGACTCGTTTGGCTGTCTTTTCGATGCCTGGGACTCTATGCCTTTGCACCCGTGCTTCCCAGGCTCGCCGTGAGCGCGTTTACATTTTCACAGCCGTTTCTGGCCTCAGCCCTCATCGAATTCCTCGACAACCGAAATGCGCCAGTGAATAACGGCTATGGGCTGATCGGCGCATCATTCCTCGTATATACTGGGATTGCAGTAAGTTTAATGACCCCTTGTCTCCTAAGATAGCCCTCTCATAAAGAGTTATTGACATGAAACAAGATCTCGAATGCATGGTATTACTACGTAACATATAAGTTGGCTACCAAGATCAGGGGCGGGCTGATTACGGCTATTAACCACAAACTGCTGAAGCTAAAGCAAAATAAAGATGCCGAGTCGAAGGCCCTCACCATCATTATCAGCGATCTTCAACGAATCACTGGTACTCTTGGCTTTGTACAGGAACTCTGGGTCTCGCCGATTGAGACCGCGATTGCAACGTGGCTGTTATGGAGACAAGTAGGACCTTCTAGTCTGGCAGCTCTCGGAATCGTCGTGGGTGAGTGCACATGCGTTAATGTTCTATCCCATACCCCTGTTTTATACCATCAAGCCGAAGGGCAAGCTAATATTCTGCTCGCAAAGTATGTATGGTCGCTTCGACTTTCGTAGGAAAGCGGAACGCCGCTCAGCAGAGAGTCTGGCTTGCCGCCACCGAAAGACGACTTCAGGCAACGAAGCACATGCTTTCGTCCTTGAAGGCCATCAAGATGACGGGGGCGGACAAGAGAGCGGCCGCAGTCATCGAGAACCTTCGGCTGCTTGAGTTTGCGGCATCGAGGATGTTTCGTAGACTAGGAGTCGCCGGTCTAATATCATGTGAGTCCGACAGATTCGGCTATCTTCCTCAAATAATATCATCCGTGTCATTAACTAGTTTGCCCTCCTTTTAGCGTTTGCAACTATGTCCTTGGCGCCCGTGATTGTGTTCGCTGCGTACATAGGCGCCACGGCCTCACAACACCAGGATCTAGACGCGAATCGGCTTTTCAGCTCTCTCATCCTCATAAACCTCATGGCGAATCCTCTTGTGCTGTTGTTACAGGTATTTACTCAAGTTGGGGCGGCTCTTGGATGCTACGGTCGAGTGCAGGATTTCTTGGAGAGTGAAGAAATATCCGATTCCAGAGAACACATACGCCCCTCCGCGGGTGACGATAAGCCCATACCTGCAACTGAGAACAAGGTGGCTGAAGAGTCAGAGAAGAGCAACTCGGATATACAGCGTAAAGGTCCCATTGTGACCATCACTGATGGCTGTTTCGGCTGGGACAAGGTACTCGTCAAGGACGTCAACTTTCGCATCAGTAAAGGAGAACATGTTGTCGTCACTGGGGCTGTTGGGACTGGGAAATCGCTCTTGCTGCAGGGAATTATCGGCGAGGTGCCGCCTATTTCGGGTAATATCACGGTGAGAGATGACCAGATCGCCTATTGCGGCCAAACACCATGGCTAGAGAATAGTGCACCACATGAAAATGCTTTTAGAGGAGCACCCGGTGATCAGATATGGCGGGAAAGAGTCATTGACGCTTGTGCTCTACGAGAATTCTTCGACGCACAAGTTGACGGCACCACTATCGGCAGCGGCGGCGCCAAGATAAGCGGTGGTGAGAGGCAACGTCTAGTAAGCTAAGTTTCGATACAATTTGACGGGGGAAGCATTTGTCAAGACTGATGAATTATTAACTAGGCTCTCGCTAGGGCCGTTGCCCTTCGCCCGTCCCTGATACTACTGGATGATGTATTCAGCGCGATCGATCGAACCACCAAGAAACACATCCTCGAGAGTCTCTTCGGGAGGAGCGGACTTCTTATGGAACTAGGCACTGCCATTATCCAGGTTACTCAAGACGGTAAAAGACTCTACTTATATGCGTGTTCAAGAACAACCCATATGTTGACAAATCTTATGCAGCTCACGTCGCCGAATTCGCGAGCAGTGTCTTGAGCATCAAGGACGGCAATTTGGTACCACACGAATTTGAAAATTCTGCTTACAAGACACAGCATTCTGCTGATTCAGTCGATGGTGAAGAGTTAGAAGATCCGAAGTATACCCTCACCCAGCCCGAAAAAGCCGAGAAGAAAGCGCAGGCAGCCCAGAATTTGAGGATTGCCGACCGTCAGGTTTACCGTACATATTTCAGCGCTATTGGATGGACACACGGTAAGTTAGTTGTCTTTAAAACGTTTTGCTTCCTTAGGGAGCCCGTACAGACAGATGTAAATCTCCCTTGTGAACAGTTCATTGACATTGAAAAACCGCAGTGGCTATATTCTTCGCTTTGGGCGTAACCTACGCATTCACACTCAGATTCCCAGGTTCGTCAAACTCTTGCTCAAAGAGAAAAAGCCGCTTTCGCATGGTGCTTACTGACTCCTTTCGACAGCTGTCTGGGTGCAATGGTGGTCGGCGGATGAGTCTAAAACGCTTTCTCGTAGTCACCCTACGAGTTACTGGATCGGACTTTATGCGTTACTCAACATATTGCCGCTTATTCTAATAACTGTCTGGTCTGGGTAGGTGCCCCTCGCTTTTCGTTTAGATGCTCGGTCCCTTTCTTCTCCTTTTTAATGTTTTTAGCGAGTGGTCCTGTACTAACAGCTCCAGTCACTTAATCCTCACCATTGTCCCAGTATCTGGCATAGGACTACACAAGAGACTTCTAAAGACAGTACTCAACGCCACATTCGTGCTAATCAGCGCCATCGATACGGGCGACCTTATTAACCGATTCAATCAGGATCTTACTTTCGTAGACACCAGGCTTCCCATCGACCTCCTGAATACCGTATCAGCCCTATTCGAGATCATCGCCCAGCTCATCCTCATCGCCATCGCTGCGATATACGTCCTGGCCGCAGTCCCCGTCGTGTTTCTCGCGCTGTTCCTGATCCAACATGTCTATCTGCGGACGTCCAAGCAACTGCGACAGCTGGATCTGCAGTCCAAGGCGATGCTACAAGCCAGGACGTCCGAGACTTACTTAGGCCTCTCTACTATCAGAGCTCACGGATGGCAGCGCATGATGTTCGCAGACCTCCGCGAGGGCCTCGACAGGACGCAGGAGCCGCAATACCTCCTCTCCATGATACAGACCTGGCTAAGGATGGTATTGTACCTGCTGGTAGCCGGCTTGTCGGTCGTCGTGGTGGGCGTCGCAGTGTCGACAAGACGCGGTGAGGACAGCGGTGCCATCGGTGTTGCGCTTCTGAACCTAGTTACGTTAGGCAGCGGACTGAGCAACTTCATCGCCTCCTGGACATCTCTCGAGACATCCCTGGGCGCGATAGCGCGAATCGAGGCCTTCGAGCGAGATACCCCTGCCGAGCCCGGGGTCTCCTCGCCTGTCGAGGTACCAGCCAACTGGCCGGAGAAGGGCGAGCTTAAGTTCGAAGGTCTGCACGCGAGCTACAACACCAACGCCACCAAGGAGAAACCCGTGTATAGCCTGCAGGATATCTCTCTACACATCAAACCCGGCGAAAGGATCGCGGTATGCGGGCGTAGCGGCTCGGGCAAATCGACACTTCTTCTCGCGCTACTGGCGCTCATCGATTGTCCGAAGGGCAAGATCTTACTAGACGACGTAGACACTTCGCTCGTGCCGCGATCGCTGCTGCGGTCCAGGTTCCACGTCATCTCGCAAGACGTCTTCACGCAGAGTGGCGGGAGCGTGCGCGAGGCGCTGGATCCGGACGCAGCCTTTTCGGACGAGGTCATCGAGGATATACTGCGCGAGTGCTCGATCCTGGATAACATAACCGCTGCCGGCGGACTATCGGCCGAGTTGAGCGATGCGAAGCTATCTGTTGGCGAGGCGCAGTTGTTCGTTCTTGCGCGTACTATCGTACAGGCTGAGGGACGACCTGGCGGCGTAGTGTTACTTGATGAAGCGACTAGCAGGTGAGTGAACTAACTAACAACGCTGCTCGTGTAATTATGTACTTGGTTACAATGCTAACACATGATGTCTATGTTTAGTATCGATGTAGCGACAGAGAAAAAGATAATGGCCCTCATCGAACGCAAGCTGCGTGGCAAGACCATCATATCTGTTCTTCACCGTCTCGAAGTTGCGCTAGAATACGATCGCATCCTCGTTCTTGAGAATAGCAAGATAGCGCATCTGGGCACGCCAACGGAGGTATTGAGGGATTCGGAACTGTTCTCTTCGATTAGGAAAGCCAATAGATGAAGAAGATAATTGGGTAGAGCAGCTCATTCACGTATCCCTAGCCGTGGGAGCCCTCAATACAGAGATTTTAACCGCCTCTCTACGTTTCACTGAACAGCAGACTAGTATATTGACTTATCGCCTCCTGGAAACCCCTTTGATAAACTACAGTGCCACGCTAAGGCCTTGCTATGCGCTGTAAATCTGTGCTATGTACATTGGGGACGCCAAAGCGAGTCATATTGAACTGATTTGCTTAACGAGGGACTCTGATATTCTCCCTAACCTCAAGGTCTCTTAAGATCTGTACGACACTGAATGACACATTTGACAAGACTTTCTATCACCTGTAGGACGATCAGGACTCGTTCATAGGGCCCCTGACATTTGACCCAAGCTGGTTACCTACTAAACAACAAGTTTACTATCTAGGAAGTATGATAACGACTAAGGGGAGCGAATAACGTCAAGAAAGCAATACAGTAATGCAGGTTTGCGCCCACAACCCCTCCAAGCACCAGGTCCTTCATCTATCTACTCACAGGACTTTGATAGGACTATCTTTCCCGCTACTGAATTACTTACATAGCACTTCTAACCGAGAAGTCATTCTACTCATCTCGCACGATATCGAAACGATGTACCAAGCTCTCCAGTCCTGTCGAGGCGAGGCCAGAAAGCAGCGAGAAATGGCCGAATAACACCCACCCCTTTCTCACGTGAGTGAGGAGGACTACGTCAGCAAGTAAGTAAGCGTGCCACTCGCTTCGCCTTGCTTAGCTAACTGGTGTGTTGGCTTATTACCTACTTCTAGTTTCCGTATGTGGGATATTTATACATTACCAACTAAACTTACTTACTTACTTACTTGTTCACTCACTTACCTCCCTAGCCAGCTGTATAAAACCCACCTTGCCTTGCTTTGCTTTGCCTTATCTTGGCTCTCCCTTGCATCATACATACATACCGTTATCTCGGCAGCGTCCATGTCCATGTTCATGTTCAAAAGCAAAGGGAGGGGAAAAAAAGGAACGGGGCACGACGCCGCACGCTAGCTAGCTAGCTAACTAACTAACTCTTTGCCACAACGAAAGCTCGGCCCCGATGATGTACTGTAATGTACTGTACCGCATAGTAATCCTCTCCCTCTCTAACATGATATGGATGACGACGGCGTTGTTGCATGTTGGTTTCTAAGTAAGTAAAGCGTCATGCAATGGTCCAAGTCTTTCGGGTGGGAGTGGGATGTACGGGTAAGAGTATGATAATGTACTAAGATAGATGGACAGATGCAGAGAAGAAAAAAGGTCCTAACTAATCAACTGTTTGATCTGTAACCGCTTCGTATCCGCCTACCTATTCTGCGTATGTACATGTATTACCTATTTGTGTAGCTAGGTAGATAGGTAGGTTAGATAGCTACTCCGCCACGTCCGCATCCTCAAGACGAATCATTCTGGCTTCAACCAAGCTATCATGTTCAAAAAAAATCGTTTGGCCCCCTGATATCTTCATCCGCCGCCCCCTCTCCTTTTTCCCCGTGCGCGAGGCGAAAAGAGTGTCGAGTGGTATGCGGTCAGAGGCCGGAACAATGCGGCGTAAGATACAAAGCCTTCTTTGCTCAACGCCTCACTTACACGGCCGCAAGCTGTTGCTCCGCTTCGGGACCGGCTGTGTTGAATATGTTATTTTTGGTTTCATTTGGTTGAAAACAGCGTTAGCTATGTGCTGTGTGCTGTGCTCTATCCCTTAGGGAACATAACACATGCTTCGAAGACAAAAGCAGGATTCAGGGGTGTGTTGGTGTTGAGGTTGGGATAACGCGGACTCGCCTCGCCTCGCCTCAGCATAGCGTGCTTAATCCTCTGTTCTGTTTATGATGCGAGGCTGAGGTTGAGGTTGAGGTTGAGCTGAGCTTGTTTGAACTAACTCACGAAACTCACCTAGTAACCTAATAGATTAGGTTACCAAAATAGATGGTGCGTAACCTGAACTGCTTCTTACCGGCTCTACAAACATGCATACACACTAGATTACGTTACCATTCGACTATATCTATCTAAATAAAGGATGAAAGGAGGGCACGTGTAACAAGAAGTAGAAAAAGAACAGAAAAGGGGTACATGAAGCAAAGTTGTTTCCGTAAATAACTCTACGATCATGACGTTTGGGGATGCGCCTACCTGCCCGTGTAGGCAGCTAGTGTAGGTAGATCGAACAACTCAAACATCAAACATTATTTTAGGATCTTTTTTGTAATATTTGTTATGCGTAGCTGTGACTTCGTAGGGAGAGAGAGAGGTAGGTAGTAGGTATTGCGTCGTTCATGCATAAAGAATACAAATGTGTCTGTCTAACAAGGTGTGTACGCATTACACGATATGATTCTTTTTCTTTTCTATTCTTTTTTTAAAACAAACGTATATACGTAGTTATGTATCTCCTGATAAACATGAAGCAACGTTTTGTTTCCGACGTCAACTTGCGGTGCCGAAAGAATGCGTCACATCACACCCCTCGCCTCGCGTCACCTGGCTTTCCTCGAGAACGCTTCCTGCAAGTACTTGGCTATGACGAAGAGTATGGTCTGTTTCATTCGTCTATTTATCCGTATATCTTGTCTATCTGTCTGAAACTACTTAGGAGTCATACCCAGCAAGTGGCAGAAAAGAAGAAGAAGGGGGGATGGTGGTTGGTGGCGTGCAGCGTACCGTGCCGCACTGGTGCTGCTCGGGACTGGTAAGGCGAAGGCGAAGTTCGATTTGAGTACCTAAGTATGTACATAGTAGTAGGTATGTATGTATTGGACTGGCCTGGCTGGGCTTGCTTGGGTCTAGGCAAAGCAGAACGAGATGAGACGAGGCGAAGAGCTTCTTGTGCCCTTTTTTTGTTTTTTTTGTGACCTGCTAAACTGGGCCTTTGGTTTTTACTTAATTTTTAGTTCGTTGCTCGCTCGGCGTACTTTAGATACTAGCCTACTAGGTAAACTGGCTGTGCCGTACCGAAACAGAGCCAGAACCAGCCTAATAAGTAAGTCGAGTAGGTAACACAGCCATTTTTGTTTCAGTAACGTGCCTTTTTGGCTTCCTTGGGGTTACACGTATTTTTGTTTCTGTATTTGTCCATCCGAATATCTCAACTCGCGAGGTACTTTGGAGAGGAAAAGAGAAAGAGAAGAGAGCAGGGCCCAGCCGACCTACAACCCGAAAAGAGAAAATAACATGATCGATTGAGAATGTACCTGACTTACTGTACTTTGGCACATCCGATTATGCACTTTTAAGATAGCGTGATGCTAGCTTGCATCTACTGATTGACTGTCGATGGTTTTTTAGCATCAAGCACGTCGTAAGCCAAGCCCAATGTAGATCTGCGTGGGGGGTTGGTTAGCTTGGAAAATACCTAACCTAGCCGCTTGTACTGTCCTGCGCACTGTCTGTACTGTGGTGTACAGTAGTACAGTAGTATTTACAGACAGGCAGACAAGCAATTCTCAAATAAACACCACGAGGACTTGCCCATCTCCTTTACTAGTACACGAACCCTTTCTGTCCCTGTGACGTAGTATTCCAACCCTACAAGAAGAAGCGAGACGAGAATAGATAAAACAGGGAAAAGGGCGAAACCTCGCATATCGGCACAACGTGAAACGAAACAAAGGCGGAAATGCAACACAACGCGACGCAACACTACCTCACTCGCTTTCTCTCGCCCAACAACTACTGCCTTTCTCTAGCGGCTTAAGCTACCCATTATACTGTTGCCTGCTGAGTCTTTGGCGGCCCGAGAGTCCTGTCTGTCTCTCTTTCTCTCTCTTGCGCGCGCACGCGTCATGCACAGACGGCGCCCCATGGCGTTCCCTCTATCCTACTTCTGGATAACGGGGCTGTCACAGTGTTGCTCTACCTAACTTAATTGTGCTGTACTTATGTCGATAAGTACACCCGGCAGGGTGTAGATAGATAATCTGGGGCATACATCTGTAGGTATAGCAGTATCTTCTCTACTGCTGTACTGCTATACCTATTTCTCTTCACAAAAGTCCGCAAATCCGCAAATCCGCAAACCCGATATGTAGGGTGTCCGCGGTCTTTAGCGAGTTGACCACAGCATATCTAAGTAAGTAAGTACTTACAGAGTCATGTGGGTAAATCTTAGCTATGTATGTTGTAAATCTACAGCGCGGTAAATATCTACGGTTAGTCAACATCTTCTCCATCAATGACAGGTCATAAACATAACGGACACAAAGCACAAGCGCGCGGGCCGTTACCATTACCATGGGGAGATCGCGAGGATAGACCTGATTCGGTTGACAGTCGCGACCATACCTTATCTCTTTGTGTAGCCCGTGTTATGAGATTACTACGCTAGGTAACCGACCATCGTGTTGGACGGGCGGGCGGAGGAGATGGACAGATCGGGACAAGGTGTCTGCGCAAACCTCTGGTGGAGAGTTAGGTTAGTAGGTATGCAGCCCGTCATACATCATGCTGTCGAGGCTCTGGTTACAATAGCTTGCTGTAAGTGAGTATCTGAAATATGCTGTGTAACTGTAATGCTATGTAGGCCAATATGTGAAGTAGGCATATACAAATGGATGACGACCATCGGTAAGGCTCTGTATGTTCTAGGTAGGTACGACGGAAAAGTAACTCTCTCTCTATCGCTTCCCCTCTCAGACACATCACCGTTATCGTTTGTCAAACTGAGTATCTAAGTAAGTTAGCCCTCGTCGCAAAATATCAAGAAACAAGTAAGAGAATGGCACAATTCGCTTAGATTAAGCATGGTATTTTAGTTGCCTTAGATGTAGACTACCTACCAGTCTATGGTGTGCGAGCCGTCACAGATAGAGTACCTCTTTATCTATCTACTCACAACATTGGTGCCAGACCTGCCTTCTGCATTTCTTCTCATATGACTGACTGACTTTCTGTTACCTCACTTACATGAACATCATTTATCCCTACCAAGCTGAGGTGGTGGTACATATGTAGATAAGTGTGATGCTGTTGAAGTTCCTGGTAAAGCATATACATGGTTAGCACGAATGTAACCACAACACACCTGCCATCTGCGTTGCATTACTTTGGGTAAACAAGGGTCTGCAAATCGCAGTATCAAGCTCTTACAACCTCGAGCTCTCCCCTCTGAATAATCCCTGATCCTTGCCGTCCACATGGCAAAGGCGTGGAATGGGCTTCCCTTGAGACACAATGGAAAGTAGGTAGGTAGGTGTGTCTAGCTGGCTGATTGGCTGGGTCGCTCATGGTGATTGCAAGGTGAAGGGGTGGCTGGGGGAGGGGAAGTAGGGGAAGTAGGGGTAGGTAGGGGGGGAAGCAAGAGAGTGGAAGGGAAATATGTACAGTAGTAGGTACATACAGCCACACTACCTACTTAGTAGGTAATAAGAGAGTCTACACGTGCATGCCGGGGCGGGCCAGCGACAAGCGTGTATGCACCTCGAAGTTGCGAACACGCAGGTCGGCGAGCAAGCGGGGGTGTTGCAGTGATCAACCCGTAGTGTAGTACGTAGTATGTACATACGACTGTATCCTGTACTGTATCCCGCACTGTCGGCTATCCACGTAGAGAGCACGTCCCTCGCACTCACCCAACTCACTCTCATCAATCAGTCCCAGACTTTCCCGGGTTTCCCCTGTCTAGGGGTCTTGTCTGTCAGCTGCAGCCTGCATAATGTACGTACTTGGGTAGGTAGCCTGGTTGGAGTTGAGACGGGGCATAAGTACTGAGGTACAGTGTGTTGCTTGTTCTCTACATACGTTACTGTATTACTTTGACATTTCACATCTTACTTTATATTACTATAAAACATCAGGGGGTTAGGCTACCCTACACACGCTCGGAGAAAAAAGAAGGCCCTTCTTTTCTCTGGGTACTTACAGATGTATGTATCTGCTCGCAACTTACATATATCACGTACCTATTGGTATTATAGCTATTATAGTTATTATTATGTATTATGCACGCTAGATTGCACGGTTGCGTTAATGCAAGCGCATTTACGGTCGATGCTCCTCTACGTTCCCGATGTTCATCATATCTATTTCTAAGTTTAGAAACTAGGGCAGGGGTCTGTGAAAAAGAGAGAGGGGATTGGAGGTGGGTTATCCTGGAGGGTGGTTTTCTATGGGGCAGCACGAGTGTGTGTGAGAGAGAGTGAGAGACCTCACCAGACCAGACCAGAACCACACACTAATAATAACATAGTATCGACAAGGAGAGGTAACGAACGAGGCGAAGAAAAGGTACACGGTCCGACTTTGGGTTTAGTTTTACTTAGCTATCTTCAAAGTAGATACAGCGGACGTTGGGCAAGAAGCTCCGGCGGGATAGCACCACAGCAGTACAGGCAGGGAGCCTACTGTATGTACTTATTGGTTCTTCTCTGCTACGCCGCACGCCAGCATCGAGCTTTCTTGTCGGGGATAGGCATAATTTCATCTCTTGGTACCCATGTACGGAGATGCTGAATCATGGCTGTGCCGCTTTTTGTCCTAGCAGCACACTACCTATGTATCTACTTTGTACCTGGACGCCCTCATCCCCTGGCTTCCTAACCTAGGGAGCTACCTCCAGTATCCTGCTCAGGCACAAGAGTAGGTACTGTGGCAATCAGTCAGTCAACGATATTTGAGCCGCAGTTATGTGTAGAGTAGGTGCTGTAGCTACCTACCTAAGTAAGCTACATGACGAGCTTTATCTCCGGAACTACATACCTACTGTATGCAGTTCATCATTGCTCAACCTGGGGTTTGGCTAGGTATTACATGTAAGTATGTAGCTATGTAGGTAGGTATGTGGTACTGTAGAGAGTGAGAGACGATCGCCAAGTTAGCTCGTCTAATCTGATCTAATGCATGGACTTTACTGTAGCGGCCAAAGAACAAGAAAAATGGCCCCGGCAGATTCGAACCGCCCTTCCTCAGGTTGGCCCTGAGCCAGAAAAATTTCTGATTGCATCATGTCGATGCATTGGAAGCTTGCCGCGGTGGACGAGAAGGGTAAGAGGGGGAGTGAAAGCCGGGATGAGAGCAGGATGATGGCTCTCAAGGGACATCGTCTATTCGTAGATAGACGAAGATTGTGGAAATGCTTTCTGCACCCAAAGCAGGCAAGCAAGCATCTAGGCCTGCTTTCCCTGGCCCTACCCTTACTCACTCTCACCCGCATTGTGAACCGAGGGCCCAAGATGTCTAGTTGGGGAGACAGCAAGGCTACGTAATAGGTCACGATTTACCTACATACCTGCGTACCTAGCTACACAGATACAGGTGCGTACGTAAGGCGCAAGTGCACATCGCAGCAGCAATCAACTGTTTCCAGAAGTCCCAGGAGTCTACTAACCTTCTCTAAACCTTGCATGCATGTACTAGATGCTGTAGTCTATCTGCACCTGTTGTTTCACGCATCCGGTTGTGGATAGGCGCGGGTTTATAGGGACTGTCTAGAGCATATCTAGGGGGGGATCTGTGCTGAACGGGACCGAGGGTGAAGGAGCCCTAGATCGACGAAGCCGGTTAGATTTAAGCTTGTATGATAAGTTGGATCTCTATGTTTTGGCTTCATGTAAGTTGGATCCGACAGGCATCTTTGCCTTCGAGAAGAAAGTCTCTAAACTAGGTAGTTTATGCCGAAAGGTACAAATTCTCCGCCTTCACCTAGAAAACTGCCTGGGGTCATGGATATGATAAATCATCTGGGGTACTTTCATGGACAATCAGGTCTGGACCTGCGAGCCCCTGACCCAATCTCAGGGTGGCAAAGTGATAGTCTTCTGCTATGTATGTAGAGTTTGTACTGCTCTAAGTATGTACATGGATACTTACCTGTAACTTGCAATAGGGACCGGCATCTCTCCAATCCCTAGCCACTGGCCTGGACGGTCCTGGTATATGCTCGAAGGCGAAGGCGATGGAGAAGTTTGCTGCTCCCTTCTCATCCAGGTTTAAGGCGGGAAAACTCGAGCGCGTCGAGCCAACTAGACCGTTAGAGTGTCCCGCTCCTTGGTTTAGTAAGTCCCGTTGATCATGATATGGGTTGAAGCGGGTAAGAATAGAAACTTCTACAATGGTTACAAGTCTACAACCATGGGACCAGACCGCACAAGCCCCTAAGATTTTGTCAGAGGGCGCTCTACGATCTAGAGCTTGCCCCCCTTTTCTGTGTCGCGATCGAGACCTCTGGACCTGTTCGTCAAAAAAACGCGCAACTTCGCCTTGATGCTTTGCGGCACAATTCGTAGCTTGCAAGTCATTGCCACCCGCTCCAAGCTCGCTCACAACATTCTGAGAAACTATCCGGTTGAGTCATTGAGATCTCTTTAGTACATATCTCGTCTCGGAGGGATTCATTGTCGTCATTGGATTCATGGGAGAACCCGCGCCGCGCCGCGCAGCGGTTCCCCAGGGTGTCGGGAGATCCTTCCAGTGGCAGGACAGTCCAGTCGAGCTGTAGAGTGTGGCCTTGTCTAGCCAGGTACACACTGCCGAGATGTTCCTGAAGGCTGTGCCCGCAGAAAGGATCCAACGGGAGACGACTTATAGCCATCCTCATGATTTATTCTGGTCATATCATCTCTTATCCGGTGATTATCAGAAGAGGGTTGTTTAATGCCCCCAATTATATCACCCCAGCCATCACTAAGCCTTGTCCGATACTACGAACAGCAGCAGGCTTCTCGCCGCTCACTCTGGGATTGGGTGGTCAATGCCTGCTAAGTTCCGGCGTGCCCTGCTCTGCTATGCTCTGAACCAACATAGCGAGTAGGCATGCGGGGGGGGGGGCTTCACTAGGACTCTCTCCACGGCATACAAACGATGTCGGATGACAGAATAGAGGCTATGATGGCGACCCCCTGGAGGCCTAGACGCCAAGATAGCATGCCATGGCCCAACCCTTCTTCCATGGGTCGGCAGTGATAGTTCACGAGCCAAAGGAAAATCAGTGTTCACTGGGTACCTACCCAGGCTCGAAAGAGAGAGACAAGCCTGTGAGCATGTACCGATCGTCTCATCCTGAACGGGCAGGCTGCTTTGAGAAGTACCTACATCTCCAGGGTCTCCGCCTGGAATCTTAGTCGATGATGTATATCGTCGACCTACAAGTTCTAAACTCCTAGCTTGCTTACACACTGATTATGTAGGTACTTCTATCATGTTACCTACTCAGTGCCCTGTCAACGGCAATGGCGCCAATCCGGTCCTGAAGATCTCATTCACGATTGCGGCACGACTCGTTTTCTGCATCAAAGATGCCACAGTAACACAGGTAGCTTTGAGATATGTAACCAAAGAGCTGCATTTCGTTAGCAACTTTGCCCGTCTACGTATGAACAAACGGACCTTACATAGATAGGTAACACACGCATGGATGATGGCCTGCTTGCGTACGACCTTTACTATGTCAACATGCAATGGAGTGAGATAGGCTACCGAGGTATGGCGAGTCTATCTGCTCTGGTGAGAACGGGCCTAAGACGTCTAGCTAAGCAACAACACACCTCTCCCCCCCTTCGCCCCTCTAACCCCCCATTGGCCGGCAGTCCGAGCCTCCCGAGCTCTTTAGGAAAGGGGCGCCGAAGGACCCGGGGTTTGGTTACCTAGGTGTGTTGTAAGTATGTAAGATAGGTAGGCAGATAAGTGGCTACTCGTATCTAAAGGAGTTAAAGTAAAGGCTCCTTGAGGGCCTGCTTGTTTCTGTGAACTCTCTGGACAAAATAAGAGACTAGTCGAGTTCTTTTTATAGTGCTGGAACGGAATATTACGAGTTGCCAATACCAAGTGACGCTCGCCTCAGTGGTAAACGGAGCTGACCTTTTTCTGTCTCTCTCTCTTTGGGAAATTTACGGTAGAGGCTAGTATAAAGCATTTTCACAAGTGTCATTATGTGAGGACGATCGTAGTACTTATTCATGCAGCGACACTGTTAGCAAAAGGACCTACCTATAAGACAATTTGTGTTCACTGACGCCGTACTTAATATTGGCGGACACACAACATATCACATAGCTTACCTAGATAACCCACTAGACCACCAATACGCCAACGAATGAAACAATAGAAGACGCCCTTTAACTGAATCTTGATTAGCCCTTTTCTTGAAATGAGCCGAGGAAGCGAGCCAAGCAGGCTAGGGCAGGTGGCTTTTGGCGTCAGCGCAGAGGCGAACGAGCAACGTAGTGGGCCGACCCAAGAAAGCAAGCAGGACAGATACCTACCTAAAGAGTGAGAAGGAGACAAGAGGTGAGGATATAAAGTCTGTCCAATCGCCTTTCATACCCGGCTGAATGCAACACACGGTTCTTGATCTTTTAGCTAGACATGGGTTGGTTTTAGAGAGGGAAAAATAGATAAATGACGGCAGAGGCTGACGGCTGCAACACCTCGAAGTAGGTGGGTATGTAGGTACTTTTTCTTGTCGTGTGCAAAAGAGATGGTATCCATATCTCTCTCTTTCTCTCTTTTTCTCTTTCTTTCTCCTGGCGTCTGATAGTAGGCAGCTAGGCAGGCAGGCAGGCAGGTAGGTAGGTAGGTAGGTAGGTAGGTAATGTGGATGGTAAGCCTAAACAGACGTCTGTTTCAGAAACTGTTATTTGCGGAAATAATCATATGGTCTACTACGTTGACACGGTCGGTGATAGTGAGATTCGTTGCGGCGCGTGTGCGCGTGAGGCGTCAGTTACATCAGACGACCGAACTTCGCGGGTTTTGAATGATCGACGAAGTGGCCCATGCCTCGTTCTACACACATACATACATACTGGGTGGGTACCTATCTAGCTCAGCTCAGCTGGGCCTTGAAGTCTGGAAATTTCCCAATAAATGTGGACCATATGCTATTAATAGCGCCTCGAAACGGTAAAGCCTGTTGGAGCTTCTGTCTCTGGCTTTCTGTTTAATACAAAGTATTTGTTTTCCTGATCGTAACTTTTGCCATTTATCTTTGATACGACTGCAAGACGCAGGGGGACAGCTTTCTTCATGCGGTTATGATTGACACGGCCCGAAGCCACCGGGAGTATTTGAAGATTTGTGGCATATGTATATGCGTAATACAAAGGTGAAATGTGTGACTGACTGCGACATGTTGCAAGCAGGGTAGTTAGATACCTAGATACCTTGATACCTTTATACCTGGATAGACGGCACCAAGTATGCGGATGTTCAGTGGTTGTGAGTAAGGTAGAAACCTGGTCGCAAGTAAACGGCATGCCATCACACCACAACCGGGCATAGGTATACCTACAGATCTGTACACAACCTCCCCAAGAGGCTGGAGCCAATAAGACGGTAGATTACCTTGGTGCAGGGAGAAGACACATACGGGAAAGACACCTGATACAAGGCGACGGTTGACCTGCTTCCGGTAAGGCGACCCTTGTCTTGCGGCACGTTCTGCAAACAACCCTGCTAGTTGTCTCGAACGAAGAAGCCTATTGGCCACAAGGCTAAAGGGGACATCGCAATGCTATCGTACACGGTCCAGTATGGTGAAAGCTCAACGGTAGCTTTGTCGTTACTCTGGTGCCTACCAAGAGCAGGCGTCTTCCCGTGACGCAACGGCCAGGAAACCCGTCTATTTTCACGTAAGATACCTGTACACTTTCTTTCTCCTAGTCCCTTCTTAAGTCACTTATTTATGTATTGATTTTGCGCTCTATGTAATATGGTAGTACAGACTGTAAGTGAAGTGGTACGAGCAAGACTCGTACGTTACTGGAGTGGCTGTCGCCGTAACCTGAAAGTATCCAGTCGATCCACTGAAAGGGAAGTCATTATCTATTGCGTAAGTCTTGGCACGTTGAGTCGGTGTGCATACCAATTTTCCCAAAGCTGCGAGCAAACGTGGGGAGACGCGAGAAGAGAGGACTACGAATGCACCGGCGTCTAATGATCCACTCAACTGATCGCCCCAGGAGAAGCCCGCGTCCAGGTGGGAGGTGCTCTTGTAGGTAAGTAAGTAGATAGATAAGGTATGCAGGTAGCTGTGAACTTGCTTTGAAGACGGTGCGTTTCTGCAGAATTACGAAACAAGACAAGGCAAATTGCATGAGTAGCTGTCGTCCGAACCAATGGCAGCCTCCCGGCGGCCCATGCCAGCAGCGACAAACCAGTTACGCCAGCCATGGGGTACTCATGCAGGACCACCACATCGCACGAAGGCGGAAACACACCCTCCAGCAAGTAACAAGGCGAGGACACCCTGACTCTGTGAACCTTGTGACGCGCTTTGTGTGGCTTATTACTCGCCGTAGGGGCTCGCTGTGCCGTAACCACGCTGGAGAAGAGGCGGGAAAAGACCCATACTGCTATACGTAAAGTAGTGTGTTTTCATGTCGGCGGAACAGATGCCCGGCATAACCCGGGCACTGGGTCTAGGCTTGTTTACGCCTTGTCTTCTTATCGATTTTCCATGTAAAAGCGGCATCTTATAGATGGATATGAACTCCAAACATGTCTCCGTTGTCCGGCAGCAGAGTCTGTTTACCCCGTGTGCCCCGTGTGCCATGTCAACTGCTGGTTTGGCGTGGAGGCAGAAAAACACTGGGATTGCTGTAATCTGTATGCATGCTGTAGGATACCTGGCAAAGCTTCTGCAAGAGTCTGTACATAGACCGCAGCTTGCACAGATCTCCGCTTTCTCTTGACCAAGGTCCCTTCTCAAGTCCAAGCTTCCGTCCAAGCTTTGACCCAAGCTTTTGTGAGGCTTCGCTTGCTATTAGTCCGGCTTCCCAGCCATTAGTCTAAGGACATGGGAGGCAGCAGTATCGTGATTAGGTTCTGATGCTTTCAATATTGGCTACAAGTCATGGTAGATCCGCAGATACATATGCATCTCGCAAATTTGCAGCGCCGCGGCTTACTCATAAAGGCAGTTAGCTCGCGATTACCTATGTACTACTGTATAGTTACCAATCTACGTGTACTACGTCTACATATGTACTGCTGTACCTGTTCTTGAATGCCTCTGCAGCATTGACTCCTGAAGCGAAGAAGGTCTAAATTGGTGCGTACATGGGCACCTGGGGGATCCAGAACTCGGCATGGAAATAACAGCTGCATGGGAGTTAGTTGAATGCCTTATTCCCGGAGCGTCTTTATACAGTATGTAGGTATTATGCACAGAAGATTCCACATTGCTATGTCGGTAGGTGGGCATCAATTAGGAAGATGACTTCATGCGGTAGATAGGAGCTAAATAGAAAAGATAAGGCTGATGATAATCAAACCAGATCTAGACGCAAGCTGATTCTCACGCATGCATATATTTTGTAAGTAGGTGACCCTGAGTAAGTGGTTCATCTGCTAAACGCTAGTAAACAAACCACATAGTACAGTACATAAAGTCTCGACCTATAATTATCCCAATGTTGTATTACTATTACGGCAGTACATTAGTTCGAGAAGAAATCGGCGCATGGAATTATGCAAATGCCCAGCTTCTGACGGGGCCGATGGAGGTATGACGCTTGACCCCAAAAGCACCAGAAACTTGACAGAAAACGTGGCTGTTGGAGAAGACAGAACCAGTCGGATGGGTAAAATGTATGCTGTGTACAGCTGTACCTATCCTAAAGGCCGGGTCGTTTGGCCGCCCATCCCGCCATTGAATTTCGGGTTGTTACTGAGTTAGCAAGATACCTCCGCAGATGCAGCACCTAACGTCGTACTATACCGTAGACTACATAATTAGTTAGTATTATTAATAGCGTAAGGTACCCTCTACCATGATTATGTGGGTACATACTAGTAGATGGCGGTGGTTGGTAATACAATAAGAGACTACAATAAGTTCAAGATAATATTATTATAGGTCAGAACCATTATACTACACGGCTTATATGTGTAGAGTCTACTGTACTGTAGCCTGTAGGTGCGTTTAAGACAGTTAGGAGCTTGGCTTAGGTAAGTATAGATACTAAGTAAAGTAAGGTAAAGAATCCAAACGTTTGAATTCGCCGTTCCAGGGTTCCTAATTACTTACATAACAAGTTCATCACCTCCAGTACATTATTTAAGTTCCCGCATCAATACCGGTTATCCGTTAACAAATCCCAGCTACAGTACCTATAGAGTGTAACAAGGGAAAGGATTCTACTTTCCCGGGTCGCTGGGAGCAAACCGGAGCTTGGGCCACGAGTCGGCAAACTTATACCTGCTCGACTTGCCATTTCGAGATCTGTAGCAGATGCACAGAACTTTCTCTCTGTGTCCGGCGTTTACGGCTCTCTCTCTGGTGTTCGACAGCGTGTATTTCACCTACCCCTGACCCGCGTAGGTTAGATATCCACGTCCCTGGCCCATGTAGTTTGGTCGAGGTGGCAACGTTGTAGCAATGCTACCCTATACAATTAGCTTATTTGCTATGTATGAAAACCCCGCACCCATCTGTTGCTCGGTACGCCCGTCGGGGCCATGATGAGCGTTGGCGTATGCTGTAAGCTCTGTTTCATGACCATGAATGTGCATGATGGGTGGGTGTCGAGTACATGCAACCCCGGTCTGCTGGCTAGTTGCCATATGGTGTGCAGGGGAGGAAAAGGTTCCAACAGGCATTCCACAAGCACGTGTACGCGCGCGTCGCATGGCCTAGCATGGCTCCGGGTTACATTGACCTGTTACAGCACAGTACGGGTAGGCAAGGGGATCGGCGACTATCACCCTCCCCTCGCCTCTCCCTCATCGCCGACGTTCTAGTGTTAGGCCAAAACAAGCCCTCTGCAGGTCGAATGTGGTTGACAGAAAGTGTGTACCATAGACCTTTCCAACTTGGGTCCGGAGCGTGTCCAGCACCACCTATCCCTGAGGGAGTTTTTGGTTATTGGGTGGATTGATCTCACAGTTGTGACTTGGCTGTTTAAGCGCAATCGTCCGCTCTTGTAACCAAGTAGTATGTTCCAATTGGCTTCCAGAAGGCATTCTAGAAGAGTGCTACCTGCATTCCCGCGTTTCGTGGCCAACCAACTTGCAACAAGTACATGCTAACTACTATGTACAGTGCAACACTTCTCGCCTCCTCCCGTTAGCTGGGCGACCAGACACGTGCATAACCTACGGGTACCCATGGCCTTGGATACACTGTACGAGACTAAATCATATTGTGTGCTGCTGTACGGTATAGAATGATAAGGCTATTTTAAAGTCATTGTTGATCTATGCTCTGCGATCCCAGCTAGTGAAGTAGATGACTGGCCATTGTGTCAAATTTCGGAAAAAGGCAGTTGCTAATTATCATGGGTCTTAGACGGGACCGAAGATATTCTTTCGTATAAACTTCGTTTACATATACAGTAGAGTGCTGCACTTACAGAAGTACCTATAGTCGGCTATCTTTTTAAGTTTGATCTAACCTTTCTGGGGCGTTTGCATGTTCTTCTCCACACAGCCCTCGACTGGTCCTGGTCATACAGTATGGCCACATGAGTATTCAACTTGCTTAGGCAGGCTTGGGTTAGACAGTCCAACCTTAGCAAATTATCCTAGCATACTGTTATTAAAGACTATACCAAAATAGGTAATGATACTACAATAGAAGACAAAACTTTATGTGCTCGACAGACTCAGATTTATCTATTCTCTATGAGGAAGGAGGTACCATAGCAGACACGAACTAGGTACACTATCACTGCTACTAATAGTAACATCATAATATGGTAGTCTAGCACTGTAGGTGATTAGACCAGTCCATATACAGTATGCTGCACACACATAGATAGCCTATGTGTTATACCGTCGCAAAACGTTTGTCCCGTGTCGCCGGAGCAACTATGTAGATAGATTATACCATTGAGTCCGGTGTAGGTTGAGCGGATTGTGGTACTATGCATACTATGTGTATACTACGAGCCCGAAGATGGAGGCGCTGCATCATCGTAATGCAGCACCTAATCGTTGATCCTGTGCATTTGCTCCCTGCGGATGTACCTAGATACATGTCTGGTAGGTACCCTTATATGGACATACTTAGGTAGAGTGCAATATGCTACATCTGCGGAGCCAACGTTATGTATGTACTTATGTCATCCATCTCACGATGAGAACGAGATCTCAACAAAACCTTGGACTGCCAAAAATGGAACTCGAGCATACACTGTATTTAAGATCTCTGTTGTGTTTGTTCTGACGGTTACGAGGTGTTGTGTCCGAAAATAGAAGCCGAATCTACATAGTATGTATGTACGTAGTTCTGACAAGTGGGACCTGGGGTTGGACAAGATCTTTGTCCGTATAGTTGTATCTTGTTAGCACGCAAATGGTGTCAAGCATATTATACGTAGGTAGGGCTCCTGGTAGTGAACTACATAGTACCTGCTTTTGCCGGTGGAGCTCGCAAAGAGGCACTGTATCGAGAGTGTTTCAAGACTTAGAACGAAATGGTTGGTTGGTGGCCAGTACATATCAGGAAAACACAGAAGTCGACGTCAGATGCCGCAAGGTTACATCGAACTAATTTACCTGGAATTAGTGAGCTCTCCCCATACATACGAGGGCTATGGAGGGGCTGTTCTATGATTCGTTGGCGATGAACTATCTTAAGATACCGTTGTTGGAGCTTGTTTGATCGTAAAAAAAGAAAGGCAGATTTTTCCCATGTGTCTGCGCATAATCCTCTGGCCGGGGCCTTACTTCGGTAATCGCGTGAAGTGCGTTGGCGCGGTGCGGGAGCGCTTCGCAGCTCGGTAAACGAACCTCATTTAGAGATACCTCCCTTTGCTACGTATCAAGTTCGAGTTGTTGTGGTCTCTGGTTTAGGTAGGTGCCAGTAATTACCACAACAGCAGCAGCTGTGGGAAGGATAAAGATTGCTCTCACGATGTATATACACGCGATCACTGGGCCCTGCTATTCGGCTACACCCCTTGGACAGCGAGTGGGTTGGTTTGATTAAGTCCCTCGATGGAAAGCAACCCGAGCAGTCGTTTATTTAGAACCTAATAGGTACAAGGACTGGGGTAAGCATCAATTCTTAGACGCGGGCGCTTGACAGAGGCGCGCTACATCACCAGTTAGTCCGCCTTTTCGGCTGAGTAAGCTGTCCGATTCAGCCCTTCTCCGCCTCTTGTCAACTACTGTGATGGTACATACCTATCATTCTACTGACATAAGCACTTGCCGTTCATATGTAGTGAGTCTCTTATACAAGAGTCTTCCCGTAAGCCTCCTTGCCCCTTTGCAGCTGTTCATTACGATGCATAATTTTTTCAACGTGATGCCGACAACTCGTTGATCCCCGGATAGCAAGTCTTACTTAAGCTAGGAGACAACGGCCACTAGCACTAGCAATACAGGTGTGCAATTGAATGAGCAATTTGTCGGTACCTGACCTAAGTATAGGTAATACCGGGACCGTATGAGACGGCCCAAGATGTCAGACAACTTATAGTCTACTAGCTAGTATCAAGTACATTGTAGAAGGCAGGTGTGTAGATATGTATGTAAGTAGGGTCCTTCGCACCATGACTGCGCCATCCAAGGGGCTTAATTTGTAACACAACGCCATCTGCGACTTGATGAGTAGGCAACTTGTAAGTAGGACCAGATAGCACTGGATAGATGCTTAGTAGTTATCAGCATAACACGTACAATATCTATCGGTTTGCTTGGTTGAGTAATCTTCGACAAAGCCCATTCCACCATACCTGCATATGCCGTAGCATCATGAAGGGGGTGATGAATCTCCACGCGACGGGAGAGACAGACTGTCGGTGATAAGTAAAGTCGTAGGTGACAACGTTGCGCTTTATCGACGATGAGGTAGGTACCTAGGTACTTACCACAGTATGTATCAGAGTTGAATACTGTATCAACTACCCAGTAATTTTAATGAGTTGTCTATTTACGGCTAGTTCCAGTTCGATCCCCCACCCCCTTTTTCCATCGCTGTTGACTCTCGGAGCGGCTTTCATCATTCAACAGCAGCCCTTTTGACCCACCTAGCCTACTATGTGCAGAGGTCTGCCAGGTACCGCGACCAAGTGGAGCGGTTGCCGGCCGCCGGTTCGAGGTCCCTTATTTATGGGTTGTTCTATGTACACCAGCACTGGTTTACACTAGACCAGGGAACCCCGGTTTAAAAGGCGCATCATAGCCGGGGTGTACTTAGCTTATTCTACAAATCTTCTGAGACCAGCGCTAGAACCAGAATAGGTAGACTAGACTACCTATTGACTAGGCCTTGGTGCTATTCTTAATTGTCCAAGATGTCGAGCCTTCCCACCCGACACCTGTATGTACAGACATTTGTTCGGTACTATGTGGCTGATAATAATAAGAGATATCGAGAGCATAGGCATAAGGATGAAATGCCAGAAAGCTGTGCTGTCCCGAATCCGAGGGTCACTACTTCACTGTCCTCATCGTCACGGGCACAGGTGGTTCTCATTTAACAATCTTCCTCTCAGATTCAAGTTAGAAGGACACGCGAACACCACAAATAGCAAAAGCAGTAACAGCTTAGTGCCTGAGAAAATACCTACTCGCTAGTGGGTAACACACCTGTCACTCCTTGCTTACCCACCTGCTTAACTTAGTACTCTACTGGGGGGGGGTATAAGGTACTCGATGTACTTCGAGGGTACTCTTGCATGGCACAGGAGGCGTTAGTGCCGGGGCCTGACCAGACGTTCACTTCCATACATACTTATAAGTTCCCCAAGTCCGTCGTCAGGCTTACGCTTGGTTGAGGCTGAGATATCTGAGCTCAAACACCTTGTCCACTACCAAACATAGCAAACGTTTTGACTTTTTAAGTCTATCTTTTCCCGACCACAAATATTCTTCATAGGAACGGCCTAGTCTTCGATCTTCAACACTCCCTGTGCTTGCTTGCTTTGCTTGCTTACCTCTCCCACATTTATATCACGACATAGTCGACAACTTTCTTGTAACAAGCACGGATACTTTTGCTGGCACGGCCAACTTAGAGCAACCGTACGTTTGCCTCGATTTTTCTTCGCGGTCTTCAACCGTGTCTGCTTGGCAATGGATTCGTTTCGGTCTTCACATGTTGAGCACTCTTACTCACATCCACCCAGGTCAGACAGTAGCGGTGCAGATCTAGTGGTAGAAAGGCCACTTATACGTCCTGTCGATTTTCTAGGTCGACCTCAGATATATAACGAACCAGAAACATCGTCAAGCAAGATCAGCTTAGAATCTCAGTTCAGCTCTCACTCTCAAAACGTAACGAGCCATCCAGTTGGCCTGGGCCCAAACTCTTTCTCAGAACGAACTCGTGGCGACGTCGATATTGGATTCGGCGGCGATCGAGCGCAGAACCAAGGCGCGCCTTCAGTCCTACAAAGAGTAGCAGGCCACGAGCTTCCCAGACCTCACTCTACTATCTTATCCCCGAGACCAAGACCAACCATGAGGTTTGTTCACATGACGACTGACTCGATCACGATCTTTGGTCTAATATAATGAGCAGTGCCGTCGCAGTTCCATACGACCCCAGGATGGAGATGGGTGTACCACGGTCGACATACACTTGGCACAGTATGGGAGACCCTTCGATATGGCAGTTAAGGACCATTGCTTATGAGTTGTTCCACTAGGTCTTCCAGGACTCGAATCAAGTCCCGAGTTATTATCTCATGATATTTCCGGAGTTGGACACGGTTCGGGTATCAGCAGTTTAACTCCTCCATCAAGTGGCTCAAGATCTTTGACATCAAGCCCACCTCGGCCTATTTTAACGCCCGAGCAACGAGAGTTGAAAAAGCAACGAGATCTAGCAAGGAGAGATTCAAAGGCGAGCGTCCGAGCTCGACGTGGCATGAGCAACACCTCGTATCCTCCGGCGGCACAATCTCCGCCTGTGACGATGCACGATTTCTCCTCCGCATCCCCTATGCCGATATACACAACTGCGCCGTCACAAATATCGCTTCTTGCCGAGCCCGTAACAACGGTTGGCCAGTCTTATATGCCCGCTTACTCGACGTCTCCTCTGCCGGATCACACAAACTCGCCCATGTTTTCTTCCCACTATTCGCCCCTGTAGGTGTCATTCTTGGATCCGAATCATAAGAGCGGCCGTACTAACAGTTGGATGAAGGCCCTCTAACGACTACATGAGTATGAATTATTCGACCGGATTCCCACCTCCACCTTCAGCCCCAAGCCTTTCTTCTCAGTACAGGTATGCTAGGGTATTTCTCCGCTTTATGAGTCTGTTTCTTACCAGGTGCTATAGCAGTCGAGCCTCGTCCATGTCTGATTCCGGAATGATGTATCCTGTTCAGCCGCCAGTTTTGCCATCGGGAAGCCAGTCTGCAGGTGATGCTGGCCATGTTCGAGTCGTGCAGAGCAGACCCAAGCCTCAATGTTGGGATCATGGATGTAACGGGAGACAATTTTCGACTTTCAGCAATCTCCTAAGACATCAAAGGGAAAAGTCGGGGCAAGCGGCCAAGGCGACATGTCCCAACTGTGGTGCCGAGTTCACGCGAACAACAGTAAGTCGAAGCCTTCTAGGACGATAGTCCAACGGCGGCTTGAGAAACTAACAAGGATGACAGGCACGTAATGGCCATTTGTTACACGAGAAGTGTAAACAACGACGCAACTCATGAGAACGTTTTAACTACTGGAATGTAAAAGTACCGCTTCATATCATTATTCGATTCTGGCTATTCTACTTTACGACACCCATTTCACGGAGCAATAGGCTTCATCTGGCGAAGCTATTCACGGCGCAACGGTTGATTATTCTTGGGGTCAGGCCCCCTTTTTACCGTTCAGGTCTAGACGGTGGGCTGGATTGATGGGCGTGATAGGTCTACTGGGGCCACGGTGACGGGTTTACGTGTATGGACGGCATGTTTGAGGAGGAAGCCGATATGGATTGCAACTTTTGACATTATACCCCCTCTTTCGCTTCTTGTGTCGGGAATCTCGACGGTTATACATAGTTGTACATACATACGCACATACATACAAAATGGAAATCAAAAGGAACCTGAACAGTCGTTACACATAATACTTCAAGACCTGCATTTGTTCTTGCTTGAGAAGTTAAAATTCGGAGCAACAGGAAGTTCTTTCCACAGTGAGCATTGGACGACATAGTGATCAAAATTCATCACCCCTGACTAATAACGCTGCTATAGACAGGAAATAAGAGTCAGGAAACAGGGAAACAATGAAACAATGAAGCAATGCACACTGACAACGCACAACGCCGGTGTGGCCATCGAATGGGATCAATGTCGTAGATACCCGTACTCAGTAGTGTGCAAGCCACCGACACCGAACTGCTGAATTAGGCAAGACTCTGAAAGCAGTTAGCGGTTCATCTCTGGCACCAGGCAGTAAGTCAATAACCAATCAATCCGGCGAGAAGGCTGATGAAATTACTTAAGGCACGCACCACTATACATAGACTTCCTAAACTGCTTAGTGCCAGTGAGTACTTTATGTAGGTCCTGGCATACTTACCTTGAGGGCAACTTGGATGGCCTATCAACACAGGTCAACCCCCTGTCAACGATGCTCAATCGGGGTCCCTTGAATATTTTGTTATACATACATACATACGTACATACACAAATAACTGAACATTTTTAGTGGCACCTAGCATGATATGCCAGCAAGGACATGCCTATCCCAACTCAAAGACCACACGCTGCCAATGATACTCGCAGCCGATGATGCGAACTAACAATGCTCCCACCGCCGCCACTAGGCGTTGTTGCAAAGACCATGAGGTAGTCTGTATGTACTTTGTTAATAGCTCGAGTCACATGGCACGAGATCATTGGTTACTTACCTATCCCTACACCTAGATTAGGGTGGCGAGAGTTTGTTATTGGGGTACTGCTGTACCTCCCAGACGCTACGGGTAGATTTCCTCTTGTGCAGTGGGGATGGCCCCAGCCGCTTGTAAACGTCCCAGTCTTTTCTTCTACTTGGTTTTGTCGGTGTCGTTGAACACGTGTGGAGGTTTTTATCACAAAGTCCATATAAATAGACGTTTAGGTTGCCAAACTAACTGCTACCGAGCCCGCCTAGTTTTGGGCACTGATGAAATCTGGAGAGTGCGCCCACCCTCTAAAGTATTACTGCGTACAGAATAGATGCATGGGAATGGTCTCTGTACACTGTATCAAGGTAGCAAGCAGTAACAAGGGCCAAAACAAACGCCCAATGAGCAGGACGACCGTCCCGTTTGTTACAGATTGGCAGCACGTACAGTGTAATTTAGAGTCTGGTCTGGAAATAGAAACATGCGCTAATCAGAATAGGGAAGTGATGAGCAACAAAGGTACCTACCTAGGCCAGTTCAAAAAGCGGCCGCCTGTACTTTGGACCCAATACGTGCAGGTACATATAGGTATGTAGTCACTGATGGACAGCTGCAGAGACTATGTAAGTGTGCCTTTTCCACTAATCTCTCATGCCTGCAGCCCACGTTGTATCGTCTCTGGAGGAGCTGCCTGTGAATGAGGCTATTTCAGCCCATGGTTCCTCCCGGTTGTCATCACATCTAGTACCAAACATCTAACAAAGTAAACCTTGTCCATAGTACCTACCTACATATGTAATCACCTATGTACTCCTAGCAACATAGCTAATATTGTTTGAAAAAAACACCAAAGTAAGTAAAGTTTAAATAGCTTTACTAGCTCTGCATTGGCGTTAAAATGGCTATCTAATTAAAACATGCTGGGAGTCAGGGCGGACTGCGAACGTCTTTATCTTCCCCAGATTTTAATCAAGCCTCTTAAGCTTACTTTGTGTTAGCGAGAGATGTAGGTATGTTGGTGTCACAGTCACAGTACCTGTTGCCCTCTCCGCCCGAGTCCTTCCCGTAAGTAAGTACTTACGGTAATGGAGTACTAGCGAGCCGGTATCGCGGCCTCGGTATCAGAGCTTGGACTAGGCATCAGCTTAAGAAGCCCGCAAGCCTCACGAGTCGCATGCACACTTGATCACAGCTTTCTAGATTGGGGGTGAAGTGAAGTGAAGTAAAGTAAAGCATGTACTTTTGCGTTAAAAGTCACGATCTTGCTATGAACAAGCATTTCGTTATTATACAGAGTGATCATTACTACATCTGTCATAGGATATGTAGGTAGGTGCTACAGGTTTCTTCAACTTACATACTGTCGCCTTATCGTAAGGGCTGATCAGCCGTCCATCGACCCGATAAGCCCTAGCCAGTCTCAACATATCCAAGTCCACAAGACTTTCACAACTACTGAGCGGCAGGATGCGGCCCAACACCGAACTCCTTCGGCAGAAAAGCGCAATGCCGGAACCAGGGACGGGACGTGGTTGGCACAGACATTACTTATCTACATACGTACAATTCCATTTCACCTCAGCTATACCGAAAATGTCTTTACAGCATTTACAGCAACATCCCAGCTGGTAATCCAGAGATGGGAGACGGGACGCCTAGGGAGATACATGCGCATGTGAACCGCTACCCAAATAAATGCTATGGGTAGCAAATGCGTTACCTTATCTACAGTACATAAACGATGCAGGGGTCTGCGACCTATTTTATAGGTATCTCTAGGTAGACTACAGCTGTATCTGCCAGCCTATCACAGGCCTCTCCATGAAATCCACTGCTGCCACGTGAAGTCTAGTAGCAAGATGTTACCAGTTAAAAGGTTCACTGTATTTGACTTTCTTGTACTGTGAGAAGCTACGCCATTCCCCCAACTTTCGTTTCGGTAACAAATATCCCAAATCCCTGCTCATGTAACTAAATGACTTGATAGGACACCCGCCTCACAGTATGTACAGTACATGTCCGGCCAATAGTAAGCAGTTTGCTTAGAAACAAAAACAGTAGCCTGATACTTACATATCTAAGAACATAGGTAACTCTGTACAAAGTTACCAAGGTCACAAGAGAATGAGGACCGGCTCATGCTCTCATCGTCGTTAGATACAAGGATTATGAATAGTGCCCCAGTTTTGCCCCAGGTATGTACATACTTAGCCTACTTGCATTCTACGTAGTATTAGTGAATCCATATCATGGAGTTCAATACTCTATGCGATGAAGTATGTAGGCACCTATGCCAGACCAGCGATGCGGAGAAACATTAAATAGTCTTCCTGTGCAAGCAACATACTAATGCCAGGTACTTCTCATCCATAAGAAAGAGTACAATTCAGGAGCAAAGCAGTGAGTAGTAGGTCTTTTCTTCTTGTGTACTTCTATATAACTACACAGCTAGCTGTATCGGCCTAAGCACGGCATAGGTTGTTTGGCAAGTTGAACTTTTAACTTAAGTTTCTATCAGTCGTTAGGAAACTACATACCAGTATGGCCGATGACATGCATTAACATTACCTGTCATATCTGTAGTACGTGTGTACTTCGGACGAGGGTTAGCAACGTCTTGACGTACATAAGTCAACGCTAGTTATTTTGGCGAGCAAACCACAAGAGTGTATCTCACGGTCTTTTTACTCCCCATCATTTTAAGTCATTATGCAAGTACATATGCAGGTAGAAATTGGGGTGCGGGGGGTTGCTGTGGCCTATACCATACCTGGCCAGAGTGGACATTCTGAAATTAAACACCGGTCGGACTCACCGCGACGCAATACAAGCTAGCGAGAACGGGAGCGTTGCACAGACCATGGAAACCACGATCAGTGCCAGCCTCGGATTATTACGTACACCGCTCTGAGATCAGTGAAGAACGTTAGTTCTTGGTGCGTTGTGTACCGTGAAGAGTCGGAGCCACGGATCGAACAAACCAAAAGTGCCCATACAGAGTACCACCACCACTCTTCATCTTCGTCTCAATGAGGCGTCTTAGTACAGCACAGTACAGTAACTACATCAGCTTGACCAGGTATCTCACATAGGTTAGATACAACACTACTACGGTATCAGGCGTATTAAACGTGCCCTGGTCAGGTATTCTTGGCGCGCTAAGTCATAACCCCACCGACGGCCCACCGGTCTTTAGGTATTTCTTCGCGAGGTACTTGCGCTTCAAATGTCCTATGCCTTATTAGCCACAGACCTACTAGTCCCTTGCAAAGAAATACCCAAAGACCGGTAGGTTGTCGGCGGGTCACGACTTAGCGCGCCAAGAATACCCGACCAGGGCACGTTTAATAGGCATATAACCATAGTACAGCAGTATTCTCGACACATATGACACCAAGCGTGATCTTCATCGCTTGACTTCATCCGTCGGTTGTATGTACAGTAGGTAGGTATTACATACACGGTTCTACACCAAAAGCACGTACAGAGGCAACCAGATCATCCACTCCGGCTGTCAAGAGTGGAAAAATGTCGCGCAGAGATCCCCGTACTCCCCTTCTCTCCCCGTATGCGTGTCGATGTGCGCAGGGTCACTGTGACGGCAAATACAACAGCCAAGTCGCCCGCTGACCCCGGAGCAACATGATATGATCTCTACCTCTGTGGGCTGGCATTTGACACACGTACCTCTGCAAGAGAACCCCCCCCGAGTGCCCCTTTGACAGCCGTTGAGACCTCATTTCGAGCCAAAGTCGCATCGCTTACAGGGCGCTAATAATAACAATGGTAATAAGATATGCTCGACAATTACATATACGGGCCCTAGTGCTTCAAACCTGTTTGGAGTTGTCTGATGAGTTATTAAATCGGTCCCGAAAGTCTAGTACATTTACCTCTCTACCATAGAAGGCCGTGGAGAAAAGTCCGAGGTCAGAATTCCCACAGCTCTGCCCTAGTCTCTTGGTCACCAAGTCCCCCCTTCTTGGAAACACTGATGGTGGCGGGAGATGGGAGCTTCAGAATTTCAGTCAGCGTGCCTTTTTTGCTGGCTCGGATCATGGAACACTCCCAGCTGCGCCAGAGCGTAGGATGTGGCAGGTGTCCGATCTCACTTGTCGCAGGCTGCGTGGTACTTTTCGGCTTGGTACTCGGTCATGAGTAATTCTACCCTCGTGCTGTGCCGCAGGCGGGCATTTGCGCCCATTGTACTGCCGCTGTGCTCATTCGACCAGACTCGCTCTCGCAACGCCCCCTCTGTTACACGACGAAGGACTTTCAAATTGGTCAGCCGAGTAATTATTGTCATGCTGTATTGTACGCCCATATAGGCATATCATAGGTTAAGTCGACTGGTTGTGGTTGCTGGGCCCCTGTTGACCCGCCACGGACGGCGTTGTTGCCCGGGTGCTTCGGAGACGAAGCTTATCCATTCATCCACGCGAGCAAGTCTGATCGAGGCAGAAACCAGAGCCTTGCCTTGAGGCCACAGGCATTGCTGCCGAAGAAGTTTCTGACGCGGCTCTTACCAAAGCTGACATTAGCATCTGAGTGAGCACGTCCATGTCACTTACTATCAACAAACAAATGCCCACCTCGTCCTCGTCAAGCGGCGTCAAACGCGGATAAAGCATTACGTGCGATAAGGCAATAAGCAGGCGCCTTGATTACGAAGATAAGAAGAAGCCAGGGTAATCAGGAGTTCGACCAACAGGTGCTCTCGCCCTTTCTCCGTCTTTGAGCTCAAGTGACCAGGTGCTCCCAGCCGAAATGGCATTCTCAACCCACGTGCTAAATCGTGGTCTGTCCTTCACCGAAATGCGCTTACTATTGCCGCCGTCGCCACGTCCGGAGCATTTTCACTGCCGTTGGAGAAGCCGTCGCGAATAGATCAATGGCCATACACGAGACTACAAGCCAAGAGCATATGGCAGCCGACGTTGCGGCATCTCTCCAATACACTTCTCGGCTTCAGAATACGTTCAGTCGTGGTTGTTCCCATGCCGCCTGCTGATTGGGACAGACACGAAGAAACCAGGAATCTTATTGACTCAGCGGAAACAAACTCAATCTAACACACATGCATGAACGTTGTGGTGCTCGTTCCGTGGTCGTGGTATCATTTGACCTACATGAACGCGACGTCGGGCTCAGCGTACGTCACATCACTCGAACTACCTCGAGTCCCTTTTCAAGCCAACCCCAATCCAAAGTCGCGGCCGGCCCGTTTTCGAGCCGCGGCCTAGTGTCACACATATATGATAAACGTTCGCCGGATGCGACCACACCCGTTTCGCACTTGGAGAAGGTAGGTAATCAATACCCCTAAACACAAGCACGGCAATTTCTGAACCTGCCTAACACGCTGGGCTACTCTTGGCCTATTCGTATCGTAAGGTATGTTTGTTCATTCTGTTCATTTTGGGGGTAATATACAGAAGCTTGCGAAGAAAAAGTTGCAAGTCATCAATACATACCAACTATTGGGGTCCGCGACAGCTGATGAAGCATGCATGCATACATATAACCATAGTGCCACAGTAGCACACACCCTCCTTCCCCTCAAATCCGCCAAGCCAGCGAGTGCGCTCTGGCGGACTGTGACAAAGCAGGTTACGTCTATAGGTAACACGGTGGCGTGTAGCTGTAGACAGCAACATATGCACTCAGAAAGTTCGAGGTGAGGTGATTCGGTCGTTAACAGCCTTACAGGTAACTCGCTACCGTACGCCACGACAGGTCTCTTTCTTCCCCGTCAACTAGATAAGAAAGCTAGGCTTAGTTCCCGTGTATTCGCAATGTGATGAGTAATATCTTCCCGCATGCCACGCGACGCCTACTCCCGCACGGATTGAGGGCGATCTCGCGTGGCTGGCCAGCGGCCACTAGGCCATTGGCTCGGAGCCACGTTGTCTTTTTGCGGTCAAATCCGAAACAGGAAGTTGTTATACCCATTCCCGTGCCCTGTTTCGAGACGCATAACCTTCTCCAGCACTTGCACAAAGGTCTGGCTTTTACTGAACCCGTGACATTTAGATGGAATCTTTTTAAGCTGCCATGTAAGCAGGCAGTACTATAGAAATATTTTTGATTATAGTACAGTCCTACTTACCTCCATACCCAATAATAGACCCAAAGGTAGAACGACTTACTGGCCACGTGTAATACGTACTTGAGCGATACCACCTGCAGGGCCTACTGGTGGGTATCCAGGTGGGTAAAGTTAGAACACATTACGACGGTAGGCTACTCACATGCGCATATGCTAATAATTATTTCAGAATGTCCTTGGCTACAACTTTTCGTTTGACAGTAAAATCTTAGCGAAGCTAAGGATGGTAGATTTTCAATGTGCACGCTCGGTGTGGGTATAAACTCACCATTAGCGGGAGAATCAAGAAAATCTGAGAAGAGGAGCTTGTAGAGAGTACATCTGCGCACGGCTGTAGGTACCTTGGTTGGTATTGCAGATGTTGCAGCAAAACTTTGCAGCAGTGTAACCCCTCTCTCTCGCCTTGAGTGACCAGCTTGCCGCCCTGTAGCACAAGTTTGGAACAAGCGCCTCAGCCGCGGGACCCCATTCATATCATTATCAGCTTGTCAACATACGGTTAGCGTATTGAGCTGAATGCAATAGACGCAACTTAAGCGCCGTCACCGCCTACCTAAAATCTATTTCGACCCCTCTGCCAGCCTATCACCCCAAAATCAGTTTTTGGAAGCTGCAATCAGTGCCAATCAGGCCTCACGCCTACGCACACATAGGCATGCACGCGGCTCAGTTGAGTTTACCTGAGACACCATCAGAACAACAAAACTTACGCCGCCCAATTTTCCATTGGGTCCAGAAGTAACGTCCAGCCCTACTTCCATGCACAACGCATGGCAACGAAGAAATGGGAACGAGAAATGACCAACGACATCTCACAACTTGGTCTTGCCGCTAGTCTCAGCCTAGTCACGCCAAGTACAACTCCTGGCAAGACACGCATCACTAGACACTTTTTTAGGTCGTAACAGGCGAAAACAGAAGAGAAGAGTATGGCGGCCGTCGAGACGAAGTGGAACGCGCGGAGGCGGCGCGCAGTTCACTCTGTCTTCCCAACTGAAACTTTCTCACAGCCAACGCCTTTCTCGACGCCTTCAGTCCGGTTCACGGAACATGGCCAGCCCTTTGGAGGACCCAACGTGCAGGCACAAACACAGCAACTTCTGACGCCTCAGAAGTGGGCCACATCTGGTGCCAGCGAGTCTTCGCGCTCGCTTTGGCCGGCCACGCCGGAGAACCTTCATGCTACTCACCAGACGCGCTTCGATAGGGCCTGGCACACCGTAACGGCCCAGATTGCCTTGCCCCCTTCTGTCTCGGCAGAGGACTCGTTTGGACCACTTCCAAAACCCCATGATCTCGATGGTGGCCTGTTTGAGGAGGCGCTACTGGACATCTTGAACCCTGCCGCACGCCTACCCCTGGCGAAGCATACCGAGGACATTCTAGCGTGGCATATCCAACAAGTGCGGCAACATTTTGTGGGCTATGCGCTCCCCCTGTTAGCTGTATGCGATGGTTACCAAGACCAGACACAGGTGCTTCTGGGTAGTATCCGGACTCTCGAAGCTGCACATCGACAGTATCTGTATGGCCTCTCGTTGATCATGCGGGCCATGGAGCCAGAGCAAGCGGAGTTGGCGCTTACTAAATTCCGCCGGGATCTGCATGCTATCGTTGAGAACACCATGTCTAGTGCTTTGGTGGCCGCGCTTAAGACGGTACTTGGCCAGTTGATGAGGACAGTTCTCGGTCTCGGAGCCCCCAAGCAAGGCGTCTCTAACGGGAAGAAACCCGACGTCACCCTATCCGAGGTGGAGCATGCGAGAGAAGAGATAATACAGTTGGTGGATTCGCTTTGCAAAGTTGGACTAGCCGGCGAACAATTCCAGATTCTGTTTGCAGACCTCCTAAATGGGATGATGGTCACGTATGTGCAAGAATCATTTGCTGGGGACTGGAGCACAAACCAGGACGTCCCAATGCTGGATTCAGCTCCCAGTTGGGCACAGTCAGCTCAGCCTCGCTGTATAGCACAGCTTCTGGACTGGATTGAGAACCAGTACGCGCGTCTCGCCGTGGAAGTCACCAGCAGACTTGGCGGGGTAGAAGTCTCATGGACTGACGTAGAGAAGTGGAAGGAAACTGCTATCGGCAGGCTTGCTGCACTTCGTATTGATGAGTTATTCGACATGGTGATCAACTGGCCGAACAGTCAGGGTGGGATTGAGGATCTTCGTTTCGCCGTTACTACTCCGCAAAGGAGGTTACAGCTTACGGACGCATTTTCCGCCGCGCTACAGAGCCGTCTGCTACACCCCGGGCGTTCAACTCTAGAGATTCTACGCACTTATATTGCTATGATACGGACATTTCACAAATTAGATACCTCGCGAGTGCTGCTGGACCGTGTAGCTTACTCGTTACAACTCTATCTTTGCACACGAGAAGATACAGTGCGTATTATCGTGTCCGGCTTATTATCCATGCTCCAAGAAGTAAATTCGGAAGCTCGTAAAACGAAGTTGGTCGAGCTTGTTGAGTTACTCCATGATCCTAACCAATACCGCTCCGAGCGCCAGGATGAGGAATGGGATGACCTTACCTGGGTTCCCCCTCCGGTAGACGCCGGTTCCAATTACAAGCGCCGCAAGTCGGAGGACGTCATCGGGACCCTGATTAGTGCCCTAGGTTCCCCCGAAGTATTTATTAAAGAGTTTCAGAGTATCATTGGCGAACGGCTGCTTTCAGGACAAGTTACCTTCGATCAAGAGGTAGGCGTGCTCAATCTTCTTAAAAAGCGATTTGGCGAAGCGTCATTGCAAGCGTGTGATGTGATGATCAAGGACATCCAAGATTCACGACGATTAGATGGCGTGATCCACCGCAGTGTTCTTAACCATCCGGAAAAGCCACCCGTATGGAGTATACACGCGAAGATCCTCTCCCGTCTCTACTGGCCAGAGGTGGGAGAAGAAAGTTTCCAACTTCCTCCTGTGGTCGCCGAGATGCAAAAGACGTATGGGTCCGTATTCGAGCATCTAAAGCCCTCACGTAAGCTCAAGTGGCTCAATCATCTTGGCCAGGCTACGGTGGAACTTGAGCTCGAGGATCGGACCATCGTCGAGGAGGTACACACGTATGAAGCGGCCGTCATCAACGCCTTCAGCGAAGAAAATACACCTAACTGGGCATTTGATGAGCTCTGGATGAAATTACAGATTGACGAAGATCTCCTCACCGCCGCCCTTCAATTCTGGGAGAATAAGCAGGTGCTGCGTAAAGACAGCGAAGACCGCTACATAGTCATCGAGCGGCTGTCAGATGCGGCCGAGCCAACGTCAGCGGCACCTTCTAGTGCGGCCACAGCAGCAGCACCAGCACCAGCAGCAACGTCATCGACTGCTACGGGCGATACTGTTGTTGCTCAGGCGGCGCCTCCTCGTAAAGCGAAATCAGGCGTAAGCGAAAAGGAGAAGGAGAAGCGCACGGTGTACTGGCAGTTCATCGTGGGCATGCTGACCAACTCGAGCCCGGCCATGCCCCTAAACAACATCTCGATGATGATGAAGATGCTCATCCCCGACGGCTTCCCCTGGAGCAACGAGGAGCTGCAGGAATTTCTGGCGGATAAAATCAACGACGGCGAGCTGGAACTCATTGGAGGAAAATATAAGCTTATCAAGAAGTGACAGGAAAGAAAAAAAAAATTCTACTACACATGCGACGCAACGTTTGCGTCGTATTGGGGGCTGTTTTCTTTTTTCCTTTCTTCCTTACTCACTTACCTGCTCACTTACTTGGCCACACCCAAATCAATTGATCAAATCAATCAGCCAAACGGTCAGTCAGTCAAGGCAATGCAATGCAATGCAAGCCACAAAATAATAGCACGTGGCTATTCGGCACTCCCGCATTCCTACTTGCTGGCCCCGAACTCTTTTTAAAATCTTACCTACTCCCTTCTTTTCTTGGTGTTTGGAGGTCGACTTGCTCCCCGGATGAATGGAAGGGGAAAGGGGGAAAAGAGGGGAGGATAAGCATCAGTACATTTTACATTATTACGAAACAGCATCTTACGAATGTACGTAATTTTCGCGTTGTTATGATTTCTGTAGCGACCGGTTCGGTTAAGTTACCTAGGCTTAGGTACCTACTTGAGCAGAAACTAATTAATCGCTCGATGACCGAAAACAAAAGAAATACAAATACGACATTCCAATTGACGGACAGACTGACTGGCATGACATGACATGACATGACATGTACCGCGATCGATCGAAATTCACTTCTGGCCTACGGCGATAATATCGGTATAATTTAACCTGCCTGACCTAGGTACATGTTTGGCGTTTGTAAGTAGGTGGGTAGGAAGCGTTATTTGTGTTTTGAGTGTTGTTGCGGCCGCTGCCTGCCTGCCTGCCTGCCTACCTGCCTGTCTGCTGCGGGCTGACGCAGCGCAGAAAGTAAAGGCTAATAATATAAGGAGTCACTTCGTCATCTCGTTTTTTTCTCACGTGTAATAAGCTGAATCGAGAGATTTCTGCTCTTTGCTTCTAGTAGTTGTTGTTTGTTGCTGCTGTTGCTGTTGCTGCTGTACAGTTAGGCCTAGGTAGTTAGTACATGTAGTAGGTTTCTATTTGGAGGTGACATGGATAGATACATACTGTATGTATGTATGAATGTATGGGCAGTACTTGGGTAGTAATAAAGTAACGTAAAGTAAAGCAAAATGCAGGAGTAAGGAAAAAGAGAGGAGAAGTGAGAGTGGGAATGGGTGAACGAACGAATGCACGGTATAGGGGTTACCTATATATGTATGTGTGTGTGTGTGAGAGAGAGAGAGAAGGCTGTCGCCTTTTGTGCGACCTCCTATTGCAAATGCAGGTAGCTGACTAGGGACTCGGATTGGATAGACATAACATAGGGTAGATAGGGAGGTAGTTGGTGAATCAAGTCAGGCAGGTAAGTAAGTAAATTTGACGACGGGATAAAGTACAACCAAGCCAGCTAGAGGTGGGAGAAATGAGAAGACATGGTAGTGCCTTTCTGGTATATAGGGATGTTTGGACATAGTGGTGTTTTCCCCCTTATCACTATCTACCTATGTATAAACATGAGAAAATGACGGTGGTTTCATAGAGAGTAAGGTACCCAGGTGAAGTAGGTTTCTTGCCGTGCGAACTATGCTTGTAAAAGCATGCACATACACATCTGTCTGCTGCTAATTGGAGGACGGTCATTTGAAACTTAAGTAGAGCTAACCAGCTAAGGCATCTTATGATAGGGTCGTCGTTGACTACTTTACTTGCTGTCCTTGGTTGGGGAGACTGACTACCTGTCGGTCGGCCCGCCTGTCTGTGTTCTTGACCACTTGACTACCTAAATATCAGGCACTTTTCTAGTTAGGTAGGTAGATATATAGGCGAGTAGGATAGGTAAGTGCGAACAGGGACAGAGGGACCCGGCGTCGAGAATAAGATTGCGTGCCTGGTGGATTCTATCTGGTTCTAAGTTGTATCTGTTGACTAACTACCTGGGTTCCGAGGATTAGTTACTTCCTTTTTAGATCCTATGTACTTACTTATAGAGGACTGCTATCTTTCGGCCGTCGCCACTATCTCAGAAACATGCGTGCTCTCTTGCCACGGGCAAGATTTCGTAGCTCCCTAGGTTAGTAGGTAGGAACCTATAGAGGCTCAGGTGATGCGTCCGAAGTTGATGCCATATGAGGTGGCGGTAGTAGTGGTGGTTTACTAGATAATCTAGGCAGACAGGTTGGCTAGATTGAAGCCACAAGGTGTCTGTCTATTTAACATCCCGTCATTCAGGTCACATCTACAGGGAATAGGTTAAGGTATTTAGGCATCAAGGTTTTCCCTCCCACTCAGGGAGCTTGACAAATGATTATCTAGCTCAGAGCTGCTTAGGTAGTCACAGCTAAGGCAAGTTATTAATCCCAAGTGCGAACCATATACGCCGCTCCCGCCGGCTCCTCTAGGGCGCAGCGGCTCTCTCTGTCTGGTCCTTCTGTTGTTGTTGTTGTTGTTATGGCATGGTCGCCCAGGTCATGCAGCAGTAGGATAGGGGTATGCAGTTACAGTACGTGGGCGTTGAACAGTTTCATGTTGACGACGAGATACGCATATGCTCATTCATCCGAAGTAGATAATATGTCCAGTTCTTCACTCTGCTACCCAAGTTGGCCTTGCCTCGCTCGATATCAGAGTACCGAATTAGGCATATTTCCGAATGATGGTATGTCGCTATTCTAAACGTGAGGAGAGGAACCTGTCAGTAGTCAGTCAGTCAATCAGCTATCAGAGTCGCACTCCAGCTCTCCACGAGCGGCCGGGAAGTCTTAACAAGCGCCTCAGCATTGAGATTTTCAAACTTGTTACAAGACGGTTAACGACTGTTGATACTCCCTTCGCATCAATGTATGCATAGCAATAAGGGCCACCGGCCACCAGTTCCCGCACGATATACCACGGCAAAGCAGGATATCGAGGGCAGCGCAGGATGAGTTGCCAACAGCGGTTTCACCCATACGTTAATTAAATGTTAAAGGGTCTATATTAGTGAAGTGCGTAGACTCTAACCTCGACCGTTTTCGCTTCTAACCGCTTAAGTGCTTTTTAGCCTGCCCTTCAGATATGAATTAGCAAATCGGCTCTCTGGAGACTTATTCCTTCCCAGGTCGTCTTGTGGCATCACAGCGAGGAGGAAATAGGAGTGCGAGTGTGTATGGTCCACAGGCGTACTTTTAGATTGCCTCGTTCCCCTTCTGATCTGCTTCTGAATTCTCTTCTCCTTAGTAGGTAATGAGAAAGTGAAGATCGAGCGAATGTTCTGATGCTAACCCCCTATTCTCTTGATGCATGTCACTAGAGCAAGTCCTGTATCGTTCAATCAGCGCCAACATAATCTTATCATCTTAGACTTTATGCCAGAGAGGGACTACCTTTGAGACTTGACTCTCATAGAACTACGAACTTACGTACATGCCCACGAGTTATCTCGACGTCGAAGGTCTATGTTTCTTACTCTAATCAGCAACGAAGAATGGAGAATGTTACTGTTTGCATCACGGAGATTTTATTCTACACGGTGCTCTAAGCGTCCTACTCCCAAGGGTTATGATAATAAGAAGCTATCAAGAGATACCGTTTCCTGATCTTCAGGTTGTCTTTCTCTTGACTTTGTGGCCCCCCTGCGATCGACCGTCGGGTTTCGAGGTGAGGCAAGCAATAAGTTGATGATATATATATCTTCTTCGCTCTGATATGTAAAGCAGCAACTCAGGGTGTCTATACACTTGGTATATTTGGGTGCGTAACCGTTATACCCTGGTAGAAGGGCAGCAGTGGCCTTTGAAAGAAGTCCCCAACACATTCACCCTCGGTGATGTCGCCTTTTGAGAGTTAACTCTAGAAGTACGCGTATTCAAACACTGGTTCTGCCATGAATAACGAAGTTGCCAAATACATGTTAAAGGTCACAGCTCCCCAGGCGTCTGAAATAAACACAGCAGTGACGTCTTTGCGTAAGGCTTTGATGAAGGGGATACGATCGAACTGGTCCATCTACCTACCCATCGTCAAGCAGTCGAGTCGAGAAAGGGGCGGCGGCAATCTACCCTAATCTTCCCCCCTTTCCTACACATACTTACACATGCATGCATAAACTCAATGGGCAGAGAACCTCGCTGAATATTCTATAGTCTACTTTTCTTCCCCTCCGTATTTACGGTTCACGCATAGCACCGGGTGTGAATGGCTCATACGTACATACCCAGATACGCTCGTGTAATTGATACTAGAATCCGCTACACTCTTGCTCACGACGCAACAGGGGGATAGAAGAAAACAGCATGCTCGTGACGAAGGGCAGAACAACAGCCACAGACCCCTACCCTTAAATAGATATGGGGAGAGAGGCTACATTCCAACCCATTCAAGTCATGCCCTATATCTGTTGCATCCCTTCCCAACGCTTCGGAAATAGCTAGCCTAGAGCCACCTAGAGCTGGAACTTATAGCTGAAGCTAGTGCAAAAAGCATTCATTTTTCACGCGAGTTTCATGAAAGGACTGTTCATTCCATTCAGTTCCACCCCATACCCAGGTACTTCAACCTTTGCCACGCGGCCGCTCATCCTCGCCTTTCCCGAAACGACCTCCATACCTACGTACTATTATCCCTCGATGGCTAACCTAGGTACTCACCTACCCGGATTGCTCGGATACCTAGGTTACGTATTCGCCGTTGACGCGTGTTGCTGTGCGGTATATGTCTCAGTTAAGTACCTACGGACTTAAGTTTATTATGTTTGATTCCGAACTTTTAAGTTATTTTAGGTGGATATTTCTCTTTTTCCCTCACTTTTTGGCCCTCTTTTCTTGAGTCACTTGAGACACAGGGTGGACATCTACTTAGTTACCGCAACTTATCTACCTACCTTGCAAGATGTCTTTTGTGAATAAGACGTTGAAGACTGTTATCTCCGATAAAGGACGGTTGTAAGCATCATCCTCATCATGTCTAAGCTGTATGTAATGTAACTCTCGGCTGGGCGCATTTTACAGCTGAACTTAGGTAGATTAATATAGAGAAGGTACCTATTCGTCCTTATGATATTTCGTTGTGGTTTTTTTGCGATAATCCTTCGTGCGTAACGGAAAAAGACACTTTTCAACAGGAAAAGAAAGTTTGTGGTATGTCTTGTGTACGTTACTTACAAAAATCAATTTCGGTCCTTTCCGTTGTCACACCTAGCAAAAGGGGTATACAAGATAACAGGAATGGACAACCTACCGGGACATAGTGCATACGTACGACAGCCCCCATTCAGAAATAACAAATATTAAATAGATAATGACAAAAAAAAAAAAAAAACACAAAAAAAAAA
>Ga0247782_1000177_pt1 | contig 77598 bp, 75 predicted proteins | sample UWRJL019104C5_FD_179928 | JGI IMG/M metagenome (GOLD analysis project Ga0247782, IMG submission 179928) | Plant litter microbial communities from Arlington Agricultural Research Station in Wisconsin, United States - UWRJ-L019-104C-5 | ecosystem: Environmental > Terrestrial > Plant litter >... | reverse complement strand
TGTCTCCCCTCTTTTTTTTTTTTTTTTTTTTTTTTCTCGTTCTTTTGGTCGTCCCCCGTCTTTCTTTGTTCCTGTTGCACTGAAGTGCTCTCTGGTCTGTATACTTTCCCGATCGATGAGCTTTGTACATATCTCAGATAGGATCATTTCCGGTGATCATGAGTTCTGGTGTGCATCCATCACACGCACCGAACGAGCGGAGTAGGATAGTCGATAGTCAATGCATATAGAACAATGATCGGGTGTGTTAGTGGATGAAAAGTTGGGTATCTAGCTACACAACGCGACGAATGTTTTCCGTCAAATTCCCTTGTTGATTGAGACCACCCAAACTCCAAGCAACAGCACCCAGGCCGATCCGATTATTATCTATCTATGTGGTAGTGTATGCACACTTGGCCGTTCTTTAATAAAGACGATGCAAATCCACTACTAACGCCTCTTAAAATCTCCTAGCCTCGTCCCTGGAACACTTGACAGGTCCATGTATGTCTATTCCTCGATAAACTCAATCATTACTGTTCCCTGTTTAAGCCCAGTTGTGTCGTTGATTGCCTGGTCAAGTTCGTTGATTAGATCTGTACCCTGCGGCATCAGTTTGAGCTCAAATGTAACGCCCTCCTTCCCCTCAAACGGTTCGGCCTTTAGCCACTCGTAAATGCGACGGACAGGATCCGACACGGCAAAACGACGGATGATACGCCCGCCTGAATGTCTGAATTGTATCCTTGTCGTCGTCGCCGGGTCGTGGGCTGGTTCTGAGTGAGGGTTGTTCGACGAGATGAGGGAGAAGACGGATTCGCTCGTTGCCTCCGCCGGCTCGCCCGTCGCTATGCCCTTTCCTTTGTCAGAATCGGTACTGGGCTTCGTGAGAAGGTCTGGGTCTTGAACGCTTGATCCGGACGAAGCACCCTGGTTATCTAGGCTATTTTGCATCGCCAACTGCAGCATTTCGTCTTCTGTTAAGCGACCTATGTCGATTTGTTGGTGCTTGGGTTTAGATCGCACAACGGGATTTTTGCTGTTGGCGGCCAAACTATACCGATCGAGGAACTCAATCAGCTCCCCATAGAATTCTCCTGCTTTGGGGAAGGGCAACCCAGACCACGACTTGACTTGTTCTCCAGTTCTCGGGTCGATTATAGAAACATGAGGATAGTTGTCGCTATTCTCATGGGCTCCGTTTGTGAAGTAAAACTGGATATACGGCTGCGCTCTGGCTTCATTCTTGTCATACTGCAAGAAAATGAAGTGCTCCTTAATCAGGGTCTGAAGATTCTCATCTTTCCACAGATCCCTATTAAGGACCTGGCAGTGGAAAACATCCAAGTCCTGAAGATTGACCATGATCCACTTCTTTTCCTCTTTGCCTTCTTCTCTAGCCTCATCCCAGCTGGCGTCACTCATAATCTCGTGTGGAGGGCGGAAGAGATCTCGTAGCCTTGCTGAGCGGGATGCAGTTTGACCGGGTCGCCCACTTGCTGGGACTGTTGGCGCAGTTCCGTCGTCCCATATCGAGGGTCTCTGATCGAAAGGATTGCCTGTAAGGAAGGTTAGCGTAGAAAGAGAAAGGTGTTTAGGATAAGGAAAGCTTACGTGGTGCTTGCTCCCGCCTTCGTTGGGCTCGTAGCTGCTCCATCAGGCCGTCGTCTGGAGCGCCACCACCCCACGCGTAATCTGGGGCGGCCAGTGTCTCTGTTGTCTGGGCTATCGGAGCGCGTACACCATCATCCGCACCGCCAGAAGTTGATCCGTATAGTTCTTCTTGCAGTCGTCTCGCCATCGCGGCATCCTCCTCTTCCTGAGCACTTCTAGCTATAGCAGCAACGTCATCGTCATCGTCATCTTCGGTCATGGGAACATCGTCGTCATCAGAGTCGATGTGAATAACTCCTCTGGAGTCTTCTCGACCTGTGCGATGGCGAGACGGGGGGGCCTGGTGCGAAGAAGCCGCGGGCGCTGAAGGAGAGGTATCGAAGCTGGACTGTAATTCTGGGCTGTCGAAGTATATCTGGATAGCTTGCATTGCACTGCCACCGGCTATCTGAAGATAACCGCGCGCCACATTGTCCGAATCCACGCCCGTCACCGTCTTGAAGGTCTCTATCTCTTCCGCATCCATACTGGGCCGATGTTCACCGTAAGCAGTATGAACTTCGTGCAAATGAGGTAGGTAGCTACAAGTGGTGCTAATCGGCTTTCTTGTGGAAGTTCGAAGAGAGAAGGGATCGTTACGAAAAGATCAAGGCTTTGTAATATGGGGTCGCTTCGTGTTTGTTGAACGGTCAAATGTGGCGGGAAGTGCAGATTAGTTGACGATGTTTTTATAATGTAGCTTGGTCAATGAGTGGATATGTAGTAAGTGCGAAAACTGAAGGGCAGATGGCCGTGACGCAGTGCTGGGTCAGAAAGGGAAACCGGGAACGAGGTTCGGTGATTGATCATAGATGCTGTATGAACAATGTTAAGGGAATGTTTTAATGCTGCAGTTGACTGTGAAAAAGCTATGCGAGGACAATTCTAGATCCTGACATAGGACTGAGGTTCGATGTCTCACCGGGTACAGAGGACTTGGAGGGGTAGGTATGGATTTAGGTTGCTGTAGCTTGGCATTCCAACAATGTGCATTTAGGTGGCACTGTATTGACGCAACTGCCTTACGTACCAGGCATGCACGCACTTAGGAGGTAGGTACCTCAGCCACACCGTCGGTTTTACAGCAGTATAGCAATGTTAAAGTAAATTCGTACCTGAGTGTACCTAATTGTCTCTACAGATTACAACACATAAAGTTCCCAGAGTTCAATGCTATTGAGCCCAAACTGGGTCCTACTAGCTTAAGGTCTTCATTGTGAATCAATAATAAACGGGTACTAGTAGCGGTAGTTAAATCATCATTTTTACCTACCGTATGACTTGAAATGCTTGACTGTGCTGCCAAGACTTGAGGGAACAGCTCGTCAGCGGCAGCTCATTAGACATCTTCGTGCCTGGATACATCCTATCAACCCAAGTAAGTATTTCAGGTATTTCGACCCCGACCTTTGCTAGGTAGATCCGTAACCAGCAAAACCTTGCCTTTTGAATGTACCTACATAGGTAGATAGTCGTGTCTGTATGCTCAGGAGGCAAACATCAGGTAGATACAAATACTCATTTACTTGCCTCAATGACAGCTTTTGGTCAAGAGTGAAGGTTAGTGCCTCATGTCTAGGGGTGGATCTACAATGCATTCACGAAGGCCCCGCCTATTGTCCTATGATAGGTTGGGACGGCATTTGTTAACAAAGCTACCTACCTGTTAGTAACAAGAGCACTTGTTCACGAAACCATTACGGTCAAGACGGGCTCCCCAGTCACCTAATTATATTACCTACCACAGGTCTAATCTCCGATGTGAGCAGAGCTGCGAGCCGCGAGGTACCTACCAGTACGGACATGTACCCCTCTAGGAACATACATACACGGTGCTTTTGAAGCTTAGCTAAGATGGAGCTCGGTTTCTTATCAGCCTCTTATCTCAGGTCCGATATAGGCCCTTGATCGCAATCTGATGTTCAGGACTACCTACCAGCTTACACCAGCACAAGCATCATTGTTTCGTAAGGCATCTATAGATCGTATTGTGGCGGTGGTTAAATCATCTCTTATTATATTTCAAATAATAAAGTCCTGACAAATAGCTAGATTCGTCAAGTGTCTATGAGCGGTGGGAAAATACGAACAGATAAACCAGACAGGTCACAGATCAATGTGCTCCGTGTTCTTAAGAAAATGTTCGTGCGAAACAAGTCAACAACTTATCTTGTGACATATCTGTTTTACGACAAATCACTTTCTACAGGTGCAGTCATGAATATAAAAGTCAGGCGGGAGAAGGAGTGTTGTAATCCTATCAGCCCAGATTCGCTAAAACAAGATCGGAGAGACAGATTTAGTAAATCAATATATAAAGTTAAAGACCAACCAAGACTGAGATGGTTTGCTTGTATCAAATCGTTGCAATGCTCCAGGAATTCATGTATCAGTGTGAGAAAGTGGCACAGGATAAAACCATTCCACGTACGATGTCCACAAGCCAGTTGCAGCGGAACAAGTAGCTAAAACATGTGACAGTCTCTTCATCTGATACCTATCAGTAACCTGACTACGGTGCATTGTTGTCAATCATTGGTGTGCTAAAAACACGATGTCCCTCGACTATGTTTGCGTCCAAATTTCGCAACACGTATGTGCTTGCAGACTCACTTATCTCCTAAGAGTTATTCGTATACTGCCGGTTCTACGCAGTTCCACCAGCTAATCTAGAGGGTCCTGTTCTAATTCAAACTCGATCGGCATTCCAAATATTTTCCCCAACACTTCTCTGCTGATGAAACTGGACGCGCCGGTATCGATGAAAACGTTCATTGCCTCTGCTGCCTTTTCAAACGGCCGGCGATCGGGCACACTTTTGTCCGAACCGCAGAGTGCCATGAAAACCCAACCGACAACCCAGGGGAGTTGAGTCTCGTCCTCCAAATAAGCTGGGGTATAGATCTCTCTCAATACCGAGTCGCAATTGTCTTTAACAGCCCGCAGAACTTTCCAACACCACTATAAAATAACACCACAAATTAGCAACGGTGGTCTTAGGGGCAGGGTGGCAACTAAAAATTCATGTATGTTTTCAAGAATTGGAGCCATGAGTTGTTGAAATTGGGAAGAAACGAGCGCAAAAGAAAGCCTGGGCAAATGTTTGTGAGAGAGAAAGAGAACGCCTCCTTTATGTAGGTACTTACACGGTGCATGTGGAGATAAGGGAATGAATACTCCAGCGTCTCGGCGTTGAGGGCGAAAACAAGATGCTTGGGTAGTTCTTGAATAGGCAAGTTCCCATTGCTGGTCGCCGCTCGTCGTTGATGGTTTAGTAGCTGCGGTTTCTTCTTCTCTTTAAGTTTCTCGGGGTCTTCGATCTGCCCTAGAATGAGAGTACCGTCGCTCTCCGAGCCCTCTTGTTCGAATAGGCTAAGGTCGATGATTTGACTCACATATTCCGGTGTGAAGTCGACTTGGCCGCTGCTCTCAACATATCGTGCCTGGAATTTGGTTAGAACGGGTGATGCGTCCTTCAAACCGCGAGGCCCAGCTTTTGATTCTAGAGAGGCATTATTGCGTCTTCCTTTGGCCATTGCTGCAGCCGTAGTCCCCATTTGTAGACAGAATTTCTTCAAATAATCCTGTGGCGTTTTTGGCACTTCCCCACCGACAAAGAAGCTGTCTTCGCCTAGGTTTGTCGTTATAATATCCATGTCTTGCCATCTCGCGTGTAATTGTCCTTCCTGAAATAATGCATTATGTAGGTGCTCACAATACTGAATTGAGCCCCATGCATTAGCAACGGCCAAGCCGATTGCGCGGTACCGGCTGCGGAAGTGGTAGAGGTAAAGTCCACAGATGACTGGCGACATGCGGAAGATTCGGTGGCTTTCCTTGGCTGGCATTTCGGCACCCAGACGGCCGTAAAGCTTGGCCTGGATTTTGAGTAATGGATCCTTGCCAACCCAATTTATGGCCTTGTGTAGCTCTTTGATCACCGTATTGTTGGAGGCGGGCCAATGTTTGATCTTCAGTTTGGTATGGAACTCAAAATGCGCTTTTATGTCGTTATCCATAGCGGTGCTGTGAGTGACTAGGGTTTCGAAGGGGCTTTCGATGTAATCGCCTAGCTCATATGTGATGTCGAGAAAAACCTGGGCCGCGAAGACTAGGTAGAATGGAATTCTTCTAGTCCTTTCTAGCTCTTCCATTCCACGTAGGAACTCATCTTTAACCGGCCAGGTTTCCCCGCCGCGTATCGCCGTCGCCAGCTCAGTGAAGAACGGCATTAATAAAGCTCGATCGTCGTGAAACTTTTCCTGGCCCGACTTAAGTGATCGATCGCTCTCCGGGTCGTAGGACCCAAACATGCCCTCTTTGTATAGGGGAAGTTGAAGGCGGTTGGGATCGAGTACGGCCAAGAAACCCTCAATTAATCGGTAAGTGGTAAAATACGTGCCGTCGTCATATGTCTCGTAATTGAATTTATCTTGGCTCTCAACAAGGAGCTCGTCGGAGTCCCACCCCTTCTCGAGACATTGGCCAATATGGAACTGCATAAGCATGAGACGTATTCCGCCATGATTGTCTATCAGAGGCATGATATCCTCCATCATGTTTCTGACAAGGTCGATGGCGGTATTAGTTGCAATAGCAGCTGCGGCGAGATCAAAAATTCCACTACTATAGTTGGACCATATCCATTGTATTCGGGACCGAACACGATTCATGTCGTTGATGACGGCCGTTAGAGCGAAAAATGCATACTCAGGAGTAGTGTCTGTTTCGGCTTCATAGACGACGTTATCATCCTGAGCGGTCACCGGCCTTTCGATTGGCGGCGCATCCAGAAACTCTTGCGAAGGTTCATAGACGGCAAGTCCGGCAAACCGATTGCTCAGATCATCGCCTTTGGGCTTGTCCGGTTTTGCTTCATCTGTCGGCATGAGCGGCTTTAAGACCTCGCGTACTTTCTCCAGCACTAGGAAGGAATTGTTTAGTAACCAAATAGGTTGATCGTCAAGGAGGTACCAAGTTCTTGGTTGGAAAGGTCACTTACCTCCTATGAAATACTCGTGTTTTGAATTCGAAGTCTCGCTTAGGACCTTGCCACTCTTCTCGAGTTGGCCACCGAAGCCAGTTCTGGCAGCGATAACGCGATCGATAGTGGACCCGACCGTGGCTGGCACAAGAGTGGCCTTTTCGGCTACATATTCTGCCAGCGGGACAAAGTCCTTGATATTGATGATGTACTTAGGGCCTGCTGGCTTCTCTGGTTTCTTCGTGGAGGTAGTGAAAGTGGCCGCTTGCATTTTGGCCTGCGTGCGTGCCTTGCCTTTAAGTCGGCTACTACCAGTCGCCTTGCTGCTTGGTGCCTTAGAGGAGAAGGCGGCGGAGAAGCCGAGAGACTTAGCCGTGGATGCAAGCCATGCTGCCACAGAATCTGTGTCCTGCTTGTACAGCTGGTAGGTGCTCGAAAGAGCGGAAAATGTCATTTTCAAAGCACCACTGGTGGTTGTGAACTGCTTGTTCGTTTTGTCAAGACAGGACTTGTCACTTGAGTCTACACCGTAGAAGTTCAGAGTGTTGATAAAATCCAAGTAGCCAAGGACCTAACGTAAGGTTAAGTAGGTGGGAAGACGAAGCGTTTGCTAGCGGGGTCAGTCAGCAGATGATCACCCCGGACTATATATAAAAGTACTGAAACTTAACACACAAAGGATACTTGTGAACTCGAAGCAGAATACCTAGGCGTGGATATGGACCTTCACATTCCAGCATATTTAGGTTCTTTGCAAGTTCAAGACAAAGATGATCTGCCTACCTAGATATCTAGATTGTGTACTACGTGATAAGTAGACTCGTAATATCCCAGCGGTATTGATGCTGCTGAAAGACGAAGAATAACGATGCCATAGCGGGCTGTCCACAGGCAGGTAGCACTGTGAACTACCCTACATAGCCTAGGTAGAGAAGTTCGATCGGTATGAAGACGTAAACTATCTAACCTAGGTCTAAGGTACTGTATTATAGCAGTTGAGGCCAAAATCACACATCCTGCCAAGACTCCATACACGGTCTGGGTTATATAAGTGGTTTAGTCGTACGTTATTTTGCAGTATTACATAATCCTGTTGAGCGCTAAGTACTGCTATGAGCCCTGGAATCCAGTCTTCTGCGTGCTGCCGTGAAGTGAGAGAAAGCTACTGCGTTATAAGCATACTAACCAAGTGAGGTACTGTTCGAAATACAATTTCCTTGGCTACTTATGTGTGATCTTGGCCCTGACATCTGTAACCTTCTTGGGTGTATAGTTGATAGAGGCTGTGTAGGTCCCCACTCGAAGCTGGACAAATTGAAGACCTTCAACCTGGATGCTACGAGCTGAACAAATGCCTTGGCACGAACAGCTTTATTACATAGGGAAGTTTCAGGACTTCGCTGGGGCCTGGATGGGCTCTTTTTCATCCATCTACAAGTCTCAACATCTGCGATTACTATTATCGGGGAGGCCACAGGATCAAAAATGAACCATCAATCTCCAGGCATAGAGCGGTTCACATTTAGCGCTGTTGTCCGGCGCCGCTACCGCTGGATCTATACCCATAAACTGCAATGGTATTGTTGGATACTCGGTATGGCTATAGTCGTGCACTTAATACCAAATTTTGGCAAGCTGCTCTGGCATTATCATTCCGGCCACACCCCGTCCCTCCACCCGGACTTATTCGCTTTCTGCCTCTCGGTGGCAGCAAGAGTGGCTTGGACTTATCTGTTCCGGGACCCAGCAGGATTCCTGGGCTTCAGGCGACCAGCAAGAGCGTATCGCTGGGTGGTGTGTGGAACGGTAGCAATGACGACTCTACCGAACTTCATGGTACACGTTTGGGCATTGAAGATGGCTCTAAAGGAGGATGGTTTTTTCTATCATGGGGTGATTAGGGCGACATGGGCTATCGTCATCTTGGTTCCGCTAATGGGATTCGTGTGGTGGATGGCGTGGACATTCTTGCTAGGCGTCCATGAGAGTAACGAGGAGTTTGAACCTACAGCCGAAAGCGGTTTGGTTGGCTCCAGGGAACGGAATCGCGTACCAGGCACCATCATACTGGACAGAACCGACGTGTTTATAACCTTGCCTCTCAATGTTGACACGAGCGATTATCTTTCTCAATTGTACAAAGAACAGAAGCTCGCTGAACAGGAACTGCGAGGGAATCAGAACCTTACCGAGCCCTCGGGAGATTTGCAGTCCGGAGAAGCCCCCCATCGAGAAGTAGAAAGCGTGGAGCCGTCTTTGGGTGGGACGCCAGATTCGGGTCCGATTTTAGAGAATGCGACGCCTCCCCGTTGTCGAACTACTGCTCGGCTGGAATACATGTCGCAAGCATATTCTGGACCGCACTCATGGCTATCATTTCCAATGGTACCGCTAGTTCTATCGATGTACGCCACCATTCTCCTGGTTGGACTTCCGATCTTCATTCACGAGGATCGCGAATACAAACTGAGGCCCCCTTCACCGTAAGTCCCCGCTGGCATTAGAACATCGAAACACCAGCCGGCTAACTCTCCGCAGTACAATAAAAAATAGTCTCTACTTTCCGTTGGGACTATATCTCCTCTCATTTTATACTTTGAAACATCGCGCTCGTGTTTCCCTTTTTGAGAAATTCGACATACCGCTTCCTGAACCTTGGAGGAAAATCATCAAGTATCGCCCATGGCGGAAACGGACCAGCCCTCGGTTCTGCAATCTGGATACGGGGGAATTCATAGTTCATGACCCACGGCGCCGTGGCTTCCCGCCGGGTGCTGAAAAACGTCCAGAGGGCATTCGAACGCGCAGTTATTTCGAAGCATATAATGCGAGCCCGGGCGCTTGCGCGACGTACTGGGGCCATTCTGGCCATGCCGTAAAGGGAGGCATGCGCTTTCGCCCGACCATATACCGAGTTGGTTTCATTCTGCTGGCGGCCTACTTCGTGGGAAAAGGGTACTATAATATTTTGTCCTACAAACCCCCCAACGTGTATGCGGAGATAATCAAGCACCGCAAAACCATCACGGTAGATGACATCAAACGCATCATTAGGCTCATGCAGCTTTGGCAAGCATTTTTAACTTCTAGCTTTTGGCTTATAATATTCTTCTTTATCTTTGTATTAGCAGTCACGGGAAGCATGTTGGTACTGTTCTTCAGAGCGGTGTGGAAGTATATACCACAGGAAACCAAGGACAGGATCTCGACTAGGGCGTGGGAACAGGAACAAGTATCAAGAATGGAGCGCATTAGATTGGAATAACGAGGCAACATTCAGGCTGTGTGCTCGGGAAATTAAAATGAATGCGGTTCATGTTTGTTGAGTGATCATACAAGGTAAATACTGCGCTCCTCAGCCTCCCGAACCTCAGCCATCAAGTCGACATCCCCAATCCTCCCAACACCAAGCCGCCTAAAACAACCAGAGCCCTCACTTATCTCCTCTAAGAACAAAACGTCAAATACAGGTATTGACTTCTTAATTAAGAGACCATAGCGCAAGTACCGCGTCGAGACATGCAGAGCATGCATCGCAATCCCGTAATCAGCGCAGGCTGTGGGGTGCGGCTTAAGCTGCTCGAGGGAACCCCAGCCCGCGATGGTGTCTGGACGAAAGGCAGAGCATATAGCACGCCAGTTACAAGATTTCGGAATTGGAGAGTAGCCGGTCGATCGCGCAGCGCTCGTCAGGTTTTCCTCTGTTTCCAGATACCCTCGCACGTGTACGGTGTGCAGCTTCCCGCGAATATGCAGGCAGGAAAATAGATTGGTCGGATCAAAATTCGGCTTCTGGGGTACTCTATTAACCGGACTCAGTCTACACCCATCTACGATCGAGTGTGCGGCATCATGCTGCCTTTCCCCCTCCGCAAAACACACCCCGGTGACGGTGAACGCCTTCTTGGTGCCCTTGCTCCGAACCGCCCAGCGCACCACAGTCAAAAGCGACGTCCAAGACCATGATGGGGCTTCTTTTATTCTACTGGCACTACCTGTCGCGGTGTGTCCCTCCTCCCACAACAGTCCGTGGTGGATATCACGGAGCCACAGTCCAGCTGTGTACACCTCATCCTGTGATTTGTCATTCGAGCCCGGAAGACGTTTTGGGTTTGATAATATCGGCGCAACTTCCTTGGCAAGACCGGCTATGGCAAGAATGCGGTCCTCTCTGGGCTTGGTAAGGCGTTGGCCCGAGTATATCTCTAGCGCGGAGTACCAAAAGTCCAAAATGCTATCGTTTGTGTGATGGAAGGAGGCTTTGAGCCGCAGATACGCTTGCAAGTCGGAGCCAGCCCGACTAAATGCAATCTGCGACTGGTCATACGCCCTCGGAAGTTCTTGCTGGCACTCGAAAAAGAGACCGTGGGACGTGTACCAGAGCAGTCGCTTGCTCAGCAACCATTCCTGGAGGATCCAACCACGCTGAAACAGAATGCTTGACCGAACTTTGTCCATGTATTCGTCGACTACTGGACTACGTCGCTTGTAGCAATAGAAGTATCCAGCTTCAGCATTGGTATTATCTCTGTACGGTAAACGTACGAGCTTGGACCACGGCACTGCTTCCTTCGCGTACGATTGAAAGAGTCCGCCGCTCCCGTCCGGTACTGTTCCTGCCAAGGTGAAGACCGAGTACTGGTAGTACTGGGCCATCCTTGGGGCCTCGTGTAGCCAGTCCGCGCCGTCGTCACCTTTCTGGATGATGCATATAGAATCGATCCAAACGAATCGAATACCTAGCTTCTCGGCGATTGAAAAGGCACCCTGGAACAGTTGCGGCAACCCTCCGAAATCTTCGCCAAGCAAGCGCCGCTCAATGTTGGAAGTCGTGGTGACGCATTTGCCGGTCGATTCGTTCCAACGGTGGGTGAGCGTCATATAAGCGCCGCGAAGCCCATCCGTATAACGGAGGTAAACTCTCTGTTGCCCATTTTCTTGGGCAATCTCGATCACCCGCGAAGGCAAAGGGGAATCATAAGGATCAATATGTATAGACCCGGAGACTGTCTCATTGCACTTAGAATGAGAAGTACATTCTCGGATCCAATTCTGGATCGTGTGATAATGTAAGTCTGTATTAGGATCGCCTCCGATGTAGCGGCCGATAATATCACCGTTTAGAGCGGCTGGGCTATCTTTGAATGACCGGATTAGCCCACTAACTTAACACCTTGCCGTTGTAACCATAAAAGGAGTGGACTTACTAGGATCCGCAGCAAGGCATATCTCATGGCCGGAAGGATTTCTCACACCAGTAAACCGACCCCCTATCTCAACGTGAATGCGATTAGCCCTCAAGCCCGAGGACGATACAGTATGTGCCGGTTTCTCGTTGCCGTCCTTATAGTTTTCGGAGACGGTCATATGCACGTATAGGTCGGGGTGTATGACCGTAGCGGAAGAGAATATATTGATGTAGAAGTACTCGGGCATGGGGACATCCTTGACGGCATCCAACAATAAAGCGCAGAACTCGCAGCCGTGCCCCGCCGCGGCTGCTTCTTCGACGTCGCGAAGGAGGTAACCTTTCCGCCTCCCCGCAACCCGGCCGAAGGATTGGATGTCGAAGTTCTGACAGCGTATGCACAGCGATGATGAGACCCCGTCATCATCATCACCACCATCGCCACTGCTCCCCGTTATGGTAATTGCGATTGGGTCATCGTCCCACTCGTCGCGATACGGTTCGGCGACAGGGTCAATTGTCGCTAGAGAAATTAAACTTTGCGCGCGTCTTAACATGACGAGCTACGACAATTACATTACTTTTTTGCTTTGCACTTTTCATTAAGTTGGATTCCTACTAGACTACTTGCTTGCCATCAAGACTACGAAATAGGCGCAAGTAATACACAGTAGAGCTGAAAAACGATCGCCGCTTGGCTTCTTGGGCTTAGTGGTGTGTGTGTCTGTGTGTGTGTGAACAGGGGTAGCATCATATCATAACAATAGACTTCAAGACTTGTCTAAGCCTTATAGAGGCATTATTAAAAACGGTGCTCACCGAAATCCCCGCGAGCAAAGCAGGCAGGCAAGCCAAGACGCCAATGCTATATAGGAAGCCATGTGAAACTATCTAGGACTCCAGAATATGACTACAACGCGAAAAGTCCTACACTTGGGATGCTCTAACTCCGACTGTGCCAATTATGCTAGCATAGGGATACCACGGAATTAAGTCTTGGGTGAAAGGTTGGACTGCTTTAGCATCGTGGTATCGTGTCTGCACAAATCTTCAAGGTGAGTAAACGTCCCAACACAGCAGATATAGTATATTGGTAAATAGGAAATCTCTATACCCTTGTGGATTTTCCTTCGTTTCCCAGTAATAGCAAGTCATAACTGGACCTACTCTAGCAGTGAGAACTATTACAGCCGTATAGGAACTCGCTGATAGATTCCGTCAGACTAGCTCCAGTAAGAAACTATATGGCTAACTCTGCGCTACAATGTGAACACAAGAGAGGTGAGGGTTGATAGCTGAAATATTATCCCAAGGAGTCAAATCCTCGACCGACTCCCTTGAATAACACCTTTGGTGCAACCATTCCTCCGTTCAACATCTCGCTAAAGAGACGACATGCAAATGTATAGCATATATTTCATAGACTTCGACGTTGTGCACTTTAATAACTGAGGACTCGATGACAGGGCACTCGACTTACCCTGGACTAGTCAACGGCGACACAACAGAAAGCATAACACGAGACAACTACACGATTACATCAAGGTACAGATCTGTACACATCAAGACAAAGGCATTGGTTACAGCTGCCTTGTTCTTTTGTGTTCACTCGAGAAGAAAACAACATGCTTTTTTCGGCTTACAGACAATTGCTTTGTAAGACAACTGTTGTCAGCTCCATGTACAGGCCAGAGACTGACACATGAAATGCCAAAAACAATATCGCCGTTCAGGGACGTAGCTGCTGTTAGATGTCAGGGGTAAATGAAGCAGTGAATATTTATGTAGGTAGGTGGATGCTTAGCAGCGAGCGTCTTCAATAGAGATCGACCAGAGTCCAATTCGTCCGATAACTGCTCAACAAACATACACCAACCCTCGTCATCAACCTGGCCCAGGTAGGTACTTACCAAGCAATGGCTTCGCCTCTCCGAACTGTGGCGTCGATGCTAAATCCGACATCAAAGTCAAAGTCAACACTGAACCGGCCCCGAAGAATAACAGTCCTTACAAACATGCCTAATGATCCGCTTCCCATATATCCAACAACCAACTGCGAGTTCGCATACCATCAATACCCCATCCGCATCCGCCACCTAAACTGCTACATCCCACCTCGGGGCCCGTGTCTGCGTGAGCGCAAATCCTGCAACCACGTCGACAGCGGCGAAGAAACGGAAGCGGAACAGACCTACGCGACGCTCTGCACGCGACGCATACCCAGCGGGCGCGCAGACGAGCGCTATCTCGCGCGCGACGACCCTGCGCGGCTCGCCTGTCGGGGTGAGTGCGCCGAGCGCGTGGACTCGGATTTGAAGATTGCGGATTATAAGACGAGCACTGACTACCAGATCGGACTCGGCGAGAAGCCCTCGCCCTTTGTGGAGTGGGATCTGAAGTTCAGACTTAAGGTGTATGCGGCTACGCACTTGGTTGAGCGGCATAATAGGTATTCTTCCGAGCCGCAACAAAAGCAAGAACAGTCTAGTCTTGGTAATGCTAACAATAATGGTATAGAAGAAGAAGAAGGGGAAGGAGAAGAATCAGATGCTTTCCTAAAGAAAAAGCCAAAGCGAAAGCTTCCCCGGTATGAATTCGACGACGTGTTCGAGAATCTCGAGCTAGTCGCCGGCTACATTGTCTGGCAGGATCCTGTACCTGCCTTCAAAGCAGCTGACGGGACTGAGAAACCGCACGAGAATTTCATCTGTTTCCCCGTCAACGGCGGACATCTGGCTCTGATGCGGCAGCGCAACTGCGGCGACTACATTGAGGTCCTTGTCCGCACGCGTCATAAAAACGACGGCACCGTGAGGAGAAACACATTGTTGAGGACGCTGAAGAAGGCTTCGAAGGAGTGTAGCGTCAAGCCTAGGAAGTGGGATAGCTCGACTGCTTACCTGAAAAGGTGGGCGAGGCAAGGAAGGGTTATGATAACGACTAGGGAGCGATGAGTGAAGGGTAGGTGTTACCGCTTGGTAGGTATATCGTTTGTTTTTATTGGAACTATCTGGTAAGTAAATATCACATGGACTGTATTCCAAAATTACGTGAGTTTCGCTATCATCTTGAGTTCTAGGCTGACTTGATCCGGTGCGGATTTTATGCGAGAGTAGGTATTACCCACGACCGGTGTGCATATCGCGAGCATCCCGCCAACTTAACTTGCTATTCTGTTAATAACAGACTCTTATAGATAAAGTAAAAGAGGAGCAAGTGAGAAAGATCTTTATTCCCCTCTTTTGGATTTGCCGCCAGATGCTTAACCCCTATATTATTTCAACGAGGATTCTGATAATTCGTAACGTCCCCTAACGTAGGTAGATTCAAGGGAATATGAAGAGCGGAATGTGGGAGTCGAGGGCTACCGACGGTGATCAGCCCAACCAATCTGGGGTAAATACCGGCGGCCACCCACGCGGGGCGGCGAATTCAGCCGCCTTACTACCATCCATGAGAAAGATGGATAACCGCATTTGGCCGTCGCCGTCCAAATTGCGACGTACGTAACACCTTAAACAAGCACCCATCCAGAAACGAGGCCCAAGTTGGAGACTGCTCTTGGCAGCAGCCAGGAAATATATCAGTTACGGAGCACGTCATGGAGTAGGCCCTATCGTGATATCTATGAAGCATCGGCAGATTAATCATTAAAACGCTGGGCGCACCTACGGTTATAACCGCGTGCCAAACGAGACCGTGCTCACCAGTCCACCGCGTTAGAGCCCACTGAAAAGTCTTGACTCTAATATCGATAGACCACTCACGGGCGGCGTGCACAGGGGAGTCCACGTAATCGACGACTTCGCGGCTAAGCTGATTTCCAGAAGCAGTGACTGGTTGAGTTCTCTGCTCGGCTGAACACCTCGGCTGCTCCAAGTATACGACAGAAAAGGGGTATGAAAGACAATTTATATAATATGTTGGGTCCCCGAGCCACGCGGCCAAGAGTGCGATCACCTTGCCACGGATGGACGTTGGATCTCGCTATTCACGCAGCAAACGGAATCGCTTGATCTGAGCTACACACACTCACGATGGTCAACCTACGGGCTCTTTCATTGACCGCCCTCTGCGGTGTGGCGCTCGCGCACCCGGGCGAGCATCACGATACCGCCAAGCGCCGACGGGACCTGCACCACAACGAAGTCGGGATCCGGAATGCAGAGGCGGCGCTGGCCAAATGCACCGGTAGCGTGAATGGGCAGGCTATGGCACGCCGAGCGGCCATGCGACGAGCAGCCAAGGTGGCCGAGCTGCGCGAGAAGCGAGATATTGAGCACAGTAGGTCTTCTTCATCGCTTTCTGGTCGACTTGGGATCTATCATATCTGGTCATCCACCCATCCCAACAACTTCCAAATTTGGAGTATCTTTGAAAATGTCTCGTTACTAACTATGACTATTAGCACGCATGCGAGCAAGACAGAACCAGGACCTCCTGGACGAGTACCTGCAGACGTGCCACGACCAGACGGATGTGCACGGTGACTGGTCGAAGTCGACATCGCACAGCACAATTTTCGCTTCTAATTCCACGATCGGGTTGGCCCCTGAGACCATCATTGGACCGTATTGGGTTGGCGGTGAACTCATCCGTTCCAACATCGTCGAGGGCGAGGAGGGTATTCCGGTCCACTTGGATCTACAATTCGGTAAGTTATCGAAAAAGGGGACAGGCGAAGTTACGATATCTGAGACAAAAGTGCTACTGTAGTCGACGTATCTACCTGCAATCCGATCCCTAACATGCTGATCGACGTATGGCACGCGAACTCGACCGGCGTGTACTCAGGCGTGGTAGACGGCGCGGGCCTGAACACTACCTTTTTACGCGGCGTTCAGATCTCCGACATCGAGGGCGTGGCGACCTTCGACACTCTATTCCCGGGCCACTACCAAGGGCGCGTGAACCACATCCACGTGACCACGAACCGGGGCGGCAAGCTCCTGGACAACGGGACGTATACCGGAGGAAAAGTGAGCCACATCGGGCAGCTGTACTTCGACCAGGAGCTCATCAACGCCGTCGAGGGCATGAGCCCTTACACGCGGAACCAGATGAAGGTGATGCTGAACACTCAGGATTTCCTCACGGCGCAGCAGGCCGGTCGCGACTACGACCCCTTCCTCGACTACATCATGCTCAGCGAGGACCCCAACGACGGCCTGCTCATGTGGGCCACCATCGGCGTCAACGCCACCGCAGACTACACCGCCCTCGCCACCTCGGGCGCCTGGTACTACCAGGGCGGCGGCGTCGACACCTCGCCCCGGTGGAACTTCACGGCTCCACCTGGCGGCTTCCCCACTGGCTTCCCCAGTGGTTTCCCCAGCGGCGGTTTCCCCGGTGGTTTCCCGTTTCCGACAGGCTCCTTCACGCTGCCCCCCGGAGTCACCCCACCACCGGGAGGCTTCCCATTCCCGCCTATGCCGACGGGTACGCCGAAGAAGTTCTGGGGCCCTTGTATGAAGAAGAAGCGTGATGTGTAAAAGGGGGTAAAGGAGAGGGGTCATCTGTTCTAGTTCTTAACGCTATTGGTTGAAATTGAATTGAGAGTCCGTGTATACGTGTTCTACATGCATATTGGTTTATTAGGTACATGTCATGTGTGGCTACTACGGCGAGAATAATAAAAGCCTTATAGAACAGGCAACCTAATTGTTGCAGAACTATCTAACAATCCCTACAGACTTTACACATGTCACAAAGATTCTGAGTGAAGCACAGCTATTATCGGCGAGGAAGAATATTATTAAAGACCGTATACTATAGACCATATACTATAGACCGTACTATAAAGCACCCAAAGTAATTATCCATCCAAGGTAAAGGAGCGACAATGTCATCTCATCAATGTCAACGAATCAGCCTCACCCACTCCAGCCCCTCACGGGTATCCATCCATTGACGCGGGAAGCTCTAGACGCAGTAGGGCAAGTTGTTGATGGGCTTGCAAGTAGTTCCCTTAGGGCAGACACCGCCATCCTAACAAGCAAAGAAGGAAAAGAACGTTAGTAACGCAAGGAACATTTACTTGAGTCCCAGATATAAAAACGCCAAGACGGGGAAGGCAGTGTCACGGAAGTATCGGGCAAAGAAGAAAAGGGGACGGGAAACGACAAAATAAAATAGAACAGAATTATGAAAGTGGGACATACAAGATACGTGCCGTCGACGTTGCAAACAAGCCAGCCAGAGTAGTCTTTCTTGCAGACATAAGAAGGGGGCGTGCACTTCCAGTCATGGCGGACGTCCAAGGGAGTCGAAGCGGCGACGGCCGAGGTGATGAGGGCGGCTACGATGGCGAAGGACTTCATTGTGGATAGTGATGGTTTGCTTTTGATTTTAAGCTCTTTAGTTTGAAAAGGTTAAGAGATATATTAATAAGTGATATGGGCTGCCTGATTGTTGTTGATGATGCGATGAGAACAAAAAATGTTGCAATCCTCAGGAGGGGAGACAAACCAACCTTATATACCCAGAGGAGAGCCGGCAAGAACAAGGTATCTAATTCTTAAGTGCGGCAAAGGGAAAAAAAATTAAAGGACTTTTCCGATCGTTCCTCGCTCTTACCTCCCTCGTAGCCTTCTCACTACTTACCTACCTAGTGTATGCGTATGTGTGTGAGGGTGAGAGTAAGAGAGGAGAACCTCGTGTTCCACAGTCCCTAGGACTTTTCAACACCCCTCTCTCACTCTCTCTATATTTTTTTGCCCACACGCGACATGCGAATGCAAGATGCAGATTAGTGCTGGTGGTGGTGAACGTGAAGTCAGCTCCGAGAAAAGCATTTAAGCCTAGTGTCAGGCTGAGCGAGTGAGCTTGCTTTCCTACCGAATCAGGGCGACAGTAGCTACAGGACAAGAAAACGCCTCAAATATTCAGCAGCGATAATTTCCTCTTTAGAGAAAGGAAAAAGGCGCCGAGGAGGTCCGGTTCTCGTATTATCTTGGGTAGGTGTCTATCGGGTTAAGGACGAACAATGAACTGACCACAATACATCACACCACCAGCGCCAGCGCCAATACTCCCGATACCCGAGCCATCCTTCATTTATTTGTTTTATTTTGAGCAAGGCTGTCTCTGATGCTTAAGCTATCTATCTTATTTTAATAACCTCATCAGGACTTTCTTCATTCATAGTACGCCACGAAACATTCAATACATATCTACGTAGCCTACCTCACCCTTGGCAAAAGGGGATCTCTATCCGTACTGACAGGTATACTATACCCATCTCACCACATTACATTACACGACAAGAATCCTCAACTTCAAAAAAAGAGAAGAAAAAAAAAGGTTAGACATACCAATCTCTTTAAAACGAAAATACAATTCCCCAGACTACCCACCCACCTACCTACCCATTCCCCGCACAATAATACTTATTTCTCCCTCCACTCCGTAAGGGAGCCAAGATGACTACCGGGGAAGTAAGACGAGAAAGAGGCAGCGCCACCACGGCTTTTCAGCCCTATTCGAAGTACGTAAGAATAAGTGAAAAGCCCACCAACTGCATTTCGAGGCCCGAATAACTCCGATCACGCTGTGTAACTAACTAACTGACTAACTAACTAACCTACCTACTTACATACCTAGGTACTTAACCTAGGCAGTGTAGTCCTTTGTGGCTACATCCGAAATCTTAGATCATCACGGTCCGAGGTTGAGGAAGGGCTTGCTGGCGTGGGCCAATGGCATGGACATAACACACCAAGTAATAGCTGCAGTCATCTATTTTGAGCTGACTTACTTACATCACTCTTTCGTATTTCATCTTGTTCAAGGTCAGCTGTTATGTTTTCTATCGGAGATGTAAATAAGTAAGGATCTGCAAATCGGAACGGAGTAGCTTCGATGCTAATTTTAGCTCTGTGTGTGTAAACTTGCCCGATATGACAGAACGAACGCTGAGGGGGGTGAGCTATCGTTTTTATGTTGTTATTTGTATGGAAACGTAAGTGATAACATGATCTGCTGCCAGAGCAGCTTTACTATCTTCTGATGTAATTCGGGGTCTGAAGTCCGCCGTATCGGAAACTGTAGCAGGAGACCAATATGTTTTGTGCCTCTAGCTTTCTCAACTGGACTTCTTCTTTTGATTCTCCGGCACGTCCTTCTTGGCCCAGCGCTGTAGGACGATGGCGAGGTTCTTGCTCCCAACGACTACGCACCAGTCACCTTGCGAGCTCCATGCAACCTGACGCCCGACAAAATCCTTAACGGTGATCTGGTAGTGTGCATGTGCGTCCACGAGGTCCTCCACGTGACCTATGTCGTACTTTTCTTCCCACGATTCCAGGGTTTCTTGTCCGTAGTCAACATTGATGTCTATATGAGATTCAGCATCGACACTGCCGGTTCGACCTGAAAACACCGAGTCTCTGTCGCTAGCAGCGTCTTTAAGTTTGTTTACAGGATCCCCTTTCTGCCTATGCTGAATTGGTACCAACCATCCTGGACGATGAATGGGCTGTGACTTATCTCTTGCCGGATCTCTTACTGCGCTCATGAACTCGTGATATCCCAACAAGCGTGCAAGGTCCCAGAAGAAGACGGTTGAATGAGCATTGCCAAAGGCGAGAACCGGGTGTTTGTCTGTAACGTGGAATAGCTTGAACCGGAGATAAAACTGATGACCACAATTAGGCGTATGAAACTGAAGTATTCTGGTGTACTGTGGAGGGCATGATAAGGCTGAGCCCGGTGCGAATGCGGAACGGGTGAGCCGTTCCGGATCGCTGGTAGTGGGAGCTTCGGCTGGAGCAGGGGGCGGATTTCGAGAGGAGAAGCCCTCTATGCGCCAAAGTACAATGATATCCTCATGGCAAGCCCGCGATAAAATAAGATCGCCAAAGAATGCTACACTAGATAGGCATCAGTCGCACTCTCCATACGCCTAAGCTTGCGCATACGTACCAGTCAACAATGCCACTGTGGACCTCGGACGTGAAAAAATGCGGATAATGGATGACGACAGGTTCAGGCGGATTCTTCCCACTCTGTTTTGGCGGTAAATCGGGCAATGTCCACTATACTCCGTAAGTAATCATACAAACATGCCGTTTACTAACGATAACCTACCAAGCACACAACATTGTCGTGGCCAGCTGAGAGAATGTATCTACCGGTGCTGTGGAATGCCTAAAAACCGTCAGTCATGGCCGCATTGCTAAGCAATCATGAAGCCTCGGATAACGAAAAAGTCTTACCACTGTTAGGAGATGTGCTGAGTGGCCCTCTCCTGCAAGGAGACAGACACATGGCTGGTGAGCCCATGCAGGGTCGAGACTCCATATGCGAACGGTAGTATCGTCCGATGCCGACGCGATCAAAGTCAGGTCGGTAGGACAGGTGGCGAGGTCGTTAATTTCCTAGCCGTCATTAAGCCATATTGGATCTTCACTTGCAAAAAGGGCGTGCACTCACACCTCCATGGCCAACAAGGACCTAGACATGAATCATTTCACTGTTAGCACTTTGGTATGCTATTGAGGGGAGAGAGATCCTAAGATACCTTCACCAAAGTTCCTTGTATCACATCATAAACTTTGATTTTTGAGTCTCTCCCTGCAACACATAACCAAGGCGCCTCAGTTTCTGGGTCCATCGACCAGGTGCAGCTGCAATTCAAGGCATCTTTCTGTGCAGGTTGAGCAGTCAGTAGGTATGCTGCAACTAAACATTATGGTTATGGAACACTATACATCATCATCTCTGATAAGCCGGACAAGCTCATATGGGGGATTGGTCTTGTTTGAGAGTCTGTATATAAGAACCTAAACATCTGTTAGGACTTCGACTTGAAACAGGGGTATACGGAAGACATACGTGTTTCTTGCTGACAGCAGCAAAGACAGGATCGTGTGTATTGTCCCCATAGGGATAGAACTTGACATCAAAAAACTCTGCCAGTTTCGTTAATGATAAATAGCTTCCAAACTCATGTACGCCTCCCTACCTGTATCTTGATCATCTGAAGATAGGTACTGGAAGTCGTCCTAGAGGCAATGTGGTAGTTTAACGGTTAATTTCCGGCTTGGCACCCAACAGATATCGCGAAAAATTGTACCTCGAACCCAATTGAAGCTTTCAACTTGGGTAGTTCCCATTCGTCACTACTGACAGTTGATGGCATGGCAGCTGCTCCCAATCTAAGATCGGCCGACAAGTGTTGCAAACACAACTGTGACTACATGGATGCAGTAGAATGCCGATATAATCTCTCCTACCGTAACAATAGGTTAGCTTCAGAATCTTCAAAGACACGTAAGATAGTCAACGGGGCGAGAGACGACGCGTTTAAATAGGCCTGTGAGCTTTATCGGAGCCAAGACTGTGCCAATATCTGGGCTGGACTATATAATGTGGTTTTGAATTGGGAGGAGGACGAGCATCACCTTCATGCAAATATCCAGTATCACACAAGTGAAAGAACAGGTGATGAATATGGCCAGCATGTAAGCACTGCTGTATGTGTTTACATTGAATGCAAGCGTGATGTGGTTGCGTAATACTTCACGTCGGTAACAAACGCGAATACCACTTTCCAATATCGAAGTTACTGAATCTAGACCAGTACTATGTACTTAAGGTATGTAGTAGCACAAGCTTCTACGCGTAGATATAATTCGCAGTGAAGTGCTGTGGTGAGCAGGAGCTATGATTGTGGCGCAGCTTCGTGACCTAGCGGATATTGTAGGGGCATCTAGGTTATCCCGCAGGTGCGTAAGCCACCTGACCGACGAGAACCATCAGAATTAGAATTTTAGATCGTGAAGTAGGCACGTACTTGCACCTACGTACGTTAAAATAACTAATTCAAAGCGGGTCAAGCTCAACTGTACTTTCTGAATCAATATTCACGTTGCTCATTGACATTGGTGTCGGTATGAACTATGGGATCGGTGTTTCCTACTCTAGCTTTGTCGTGGGAGAGAGACATGGACATAGACATCAGAATTGAGGGAAAAAGGAAGGTAGCAACGAAAAGAAAGAGAACACGAATAGCAGTGTATACTTAGCGATATCAAGACAGATACCGGCATACAGCAACTGATACTTAAAAGTGCACAACATTTGTAATAACGCAAGCTTACTATCTCCAGCTTTATCCCTTACCGACAATTACTGTCAGGGTTGATTCCCAAAGGAGTCTATAAATAATAGCAAGGAATACTAGTTAACCCAACCAGACTATTCTCCGGCTGCCGCGGGCTGGTCTGGTCTGGGCCCACTCACCTGTTTCGACAAGCACTATTTGTTTACGAACCTTGTCTCAGATATTGTCGAGGTCTTCAACCATAGAAAGATCATAATGGATCGCTTCATAGAACCGCAAACCGCCAAGTATGGCGCGATTCTGCTGCTTGTCCTTGGATTCGCCTATCTATGGAGGCTAAATAAGGTGATGAGCCAGACGCCCCCAGGGGCAGTTGAGGCATCCCCATACCGTTGGGCGGATCACGAGATCAAGGAGACGTATAAGCGGATCAAGGCCAACCCCATTATCTGGGAGAAGCACCTCCCGCCCAAGGCCAACCGGCGCTATGTCGTTACCGGCGGTTCCGGCGGCGTCGGAGGCCAGATCATTCTGCATCTCCTGGCCCGTGGTGAGTCACCCGAGAGCATCCGGATCGTCGACTTCCGAAAGGTGGAAAGAGCCGATATGAAGGCCGGCTCCGCTACCAAGGTGGACTTCGCGCAGGCCGATATCACCTCCCCAAGCGCTACCCAGGCAGCCTTTGACAAGCCGTGGCCTTCAAGCGTGGCCAAGCTTCCTCTGACGGTGTTCCACACCGCCGCCTTCATTTCACCGGGCGAGCGTACCCTATGGACTTACGACCACATCAAGCGGGTCAACATCGACGGAACGCAGAATGTCATGAACGCCGCGAAGAAGGCCGGCGCGACCATCTTCATCGCCACCTCCTCCGCTTCAGTTGCTCATCGCCCGGCCAGCTACTGGGGCAACCCCTTCCGTCGCTTTCCCAGGGATTACTTCCAGCTCATCGACGAGTCCGACTTCGACAAGCCTATCCGTCCTCGCAATCAGTACTTTGGAAACTACCCCATTACCAAGGCTATCGCGGAACGGATTGTTTGCCATGCGAACAGCGAAAATTTCCGTACTGGTGCCATTCGTCCAGCCAATGCCATCTACGGGAGTAGCAATGGTGATCAAGTTGTTGGTAAGTGTTTTCATGTCTTCTCCCGAAACGTCACGTCTATGATTATCGGGTTCTCCTCTTCGTTCATTATTCCCTTACTTACCGCCGATATCCGCAGGTTTGGTCCTGCGTAACAATGGAAGTCAGAGCTGGATGCCCAACATTGTTCAGAACTTCGTGCATAGCGGCCATGTTTCGCTCGGTCACTTGCTATTTGAAGCGGCTCTGCTCCGAAAGGAGATGCCCAAATGCGCCGGCAGGCCATTCGTCGTCACCGACGAAGGCGCACCGCCTAGGTACGATGACGTGTACCGGCTATGCGAGTTGACATCCGAGAAACCGATAAAACTCACGTATCTCCCACCTGGATTCATGCTTGTCTTTGCTCACATCGTGGAGTGGTTCGCTGTTGGTAGCAAAATGCCCGTATTGAAGTGGATCGTACCGGCGCCAAAGGGTACACTTGCGATTCTGCAACCCGGTGTCTTCCACGCTGCCTTGAATTTAGTGGCGACGGATAAGGCTGCCCAGCAGAGTGTCGAGAGAGGAGGCCTGGGTCTAAAACATGTTCACACTACCATCCAGGGCATGTGCCAACAGGTCTTGGACTGGAATAATGAGCAAGCGGCGTCCCGCGCTTAAACGAACCACAGGAGAATCACGCAGGACGTACGAGGGTAATAATGCCAACCTAGCCAAGTAAAGATTACACGATAAGAAACAGATTTGAAACCTGAGGGCTCCCGTAAGCGCGGCGCATGTTTCTTACGATTACTAGGCCTGTCTTTGATTGGATATCCAGTCTACTAGGCCGATAATACCCAAAGAATAAAGTAGAGGACTGCTAGAAGACCCGACAGCGCTTCCCACGTCCAATATATTAGCGAGATTCTAGTTATACGACAAGAGTTTTTCCACTTTTCATTTTGTCCCTTAGTCTTGTAGAGCATACAAAGAAACTTGGATATCTCAGCAACTACTTTTTATCCCTTCTGGGTGTAGAATTCTTCTCTCGACACAGATATCTTAACTCAATAATTACCCTTAGAATCTTATTCTCCTTGCATACAATGTACATCAGATTTCCCATTCGATACTTAAAACACAAGGAAGCTCACACTCTCTAATAATCATGCCACCGCTTTCTACGAATATCTATCTAGCCGCAAACGCCTAGAAGCCCTAAGAGGCACTGCGCTGTCAACGTACTGACCGAAGTAAATCATCGGCATCTAGGCTAAGTGAGAGAGAGAGAGCTATCTAAACCGTGACTTGCGCAACAAGTCGATACTACCTACAGTACTCGCGATCTCTAATAGAATGAATACCATCGATTTAGGTAGTTCGATTTAGGTAGTACCAACGGGACGGTCTTAGATGATACCATTTCCTTACATAATTCCTCACCAACAAGCGCCGTCAAACCTCTGCTTCTCCCCGCGATAGGAGGCATCAACTGACTCCACAAAAAGAAAAGAGATCTCAAACCCCGGATTTCTTTCCCCCAAAACTTATTACAAACACGTCGTCGAATCGCGATCGCAAAACCGCAACGAAATGGCGTGCTCGGGCAGCCGAGATCAGAGAAGCAGAAAAAAGAACCCAATTCCCCAATGAGAATGAAGGAAACCCCTCATTTCATCATACCAATCTATATAGTGTGTATGCTGTATGTTGTATCTTTCCACCATCTCCTCGGCAACAGCTTCCTCCTCCTTCTCCTTGGCGGCACCCCATCACGAAAGTTGCGTCATGTCATGTCGTGTCTTAGTCTCTGTTCTTGTCCCGATTAGGATGCCATCTGCCTACATAAAGGAGCGGGGGTCCCGCGATAGGAAACTGTAAATGTTTCATTTAGATCTGTTATTACTGCTTCATATATAATATAGATCGGAAGAAACAATATAGCATCTATATTATACCTATACATAAACGATCACTGCGCGTCAACTGTGTTAGGTAAGGTACTCAGGCAAGGTAGCAATCATGGCATCTGAGATCCAGAAGAACCTCGTCGAGAAGAACGCCGAGTATGCTCGTACCTTCGACAAGGGCGATCTCGCCCTACCACCAGCGAAGAAGTACCTTGTTGGTAAGAATGAGCCCGGGCACAACCCCCTTTTCCTTATTTCTTCCTTTTCCACCTATCTCTATTCCCGTCTCTATCCCAATTTACCTTTCTCGAACCCCTTACTACTCCTCGCTTAACCTACGTAATACAACATGCTATGCATTTTCTACCGCCAGCCTCTCCCGAAAGACACATAGGGGGGAAAGAGACAGTGACTAACGGATATTATATAGTCACGTGCATGGATGCCCGCATCGACCCGGCGGCAGCCTTCGGCATCTCGCTAGGCGACGCCCACGTCATCCGGAACGCGGGTGCCAGCGCCAAAGACGCGCACCGGTCCATCCTGATATCCCAGCAGCTTTTGGGTACGCGAGAGAGTGAGTCATTCTTCTATTCTTTCTTTTTCTCGTCAGCCCGTCTTTTTATTTGTTTCACTGTCTATCCGTCTAGATGCAAGATAGAGACAAAAAAGAAAAGTGGAGGGAAAAGTAAGGAAAAAGCTGACGTCTTCAAAGTCCTACTGGTCAAGCACACGGGCTGCGGCATGCTGACCTTCACCAATGACGACGCGCACGGCATCGTTAGGCAGAATCTCGGCGAGATAGCAGCTGCTGAGGTCAACGAGCTGGACTTCCTGCCCTTTCCCGACCTTGAGGGGGCCGTCAAGGATGACGTCGAGCTTTTGAAGACGTTGACTAGTATTCCCGGTGATGTGACGATCAGTGGTTGGGTGTACGAGGTTGAGACTGGAAAGGTGAGACAGGTTGTCTAAAGAAATCTACATGTCTTGGGAAATGGCTGGTGTGGGAGGAGCGGAAAAGGACTCGGATCAAGGTTGAATGGAATGATATACCTTAGGTGATTATGAATAATGCTTTCATGATGATTATTAATTTTATGTATGTCGAAAGTTAGCTAGCTCTCGTCACCTATTTTGATTCATATCTATGTTCCCCCCCCCCGTAACGCTCATGATATGCTGACTGAGGTGAAAAAGCAATATAAAAATTAATTGTATTATGAAAATAAGATCAAACTTTCCGACAAAGAGGGATATCGCCATTCGTAATTTCGTCGATGAACGCAGGGTCCGGATCATATAGCATAACGTGAAAATGCTCAACAGCCTTGACGGATTTCAAGGACCGCCAGTTCTTGAACCAGACATACTATAAAGTCCTCAAAGAGTGAGCAGGCAGGCAAGAAACATAATTTCTTCTATCTTCTCCGTGCACGTCTATTAGCAACTGGGCGCAAGTGAATTTTACTTACATGATCGCTCGGGACTCTCGAACCAAAAGTCTTGACAACAAACTCATCGATCTCCGCTCTCGCCTTGGGGGTAAGGTCGCCGGTAGTAGGATCCTCTTCAAGATCAAACTTGGTCCAGACAACCAGATGGACAATCTTCTTATCCAGACCATAGGGCCAATCGTTCCAGAGGATCTTGATATCGTCCTGGCACTCGAAGGGTCCGTTGTCGTGGGGTTTCAACGGCATCTCCCAGCCCAGCCTGTGTTTGAGCACGAAGTCCATGACGGCGCCGTGCTCACGCCGCAGATGGGCCATGTACTCGAGGTAGCGGCGCAGCTCCGAGGGCACGCGCTGGAAGAGGTCGAGGCGGTTGTCCTGGACCAGTTTCTGCACCTCCGGCCACGTGTTTAGCCGGTGCTCCGAGTCCGGTGTGCTGATTATCCCCTTATCCTTTGCGCTTAAGTTGCGTAAGAATTCGGGACATTCTTCCGTTCGCTTCGATTCCGGCATATTGACCTGCCAGTACGGCAGTTCCGTGCCCACGCTCAGACTGCCCATGGTGCGGATCTGATCTAGATAGACAGGGGTCGTGACTGGATGGTACAACCCAGCAGCCAAAGGCTTTGTTGGTGACACGAACCGAAATTGCAATAAAATGGTCCGGCTTTACAATGTCTTATGATACAGGCCGAAAGATCAAAATACAGAAGTAAAAGGAATAGACGTAAGAAGGTCCACCTACCTGTGCGAAGTAATAATACCTAGTCAACGAGCGGCTGCGTATTGTCGCATATATTGCTGTTTGCGGTGGGTCTGGCTGTTAGTGGGCACCTCCGCTATCGATGATCTACAGTACATACAGCTGTAGTGGTGATCTAGAGCCCTACATACAATAAGTTACCTACCCAGCTGAGGTTACCTAGCTGAGGTAGCTTAGCTGTGGCCTAGCCCACGCTTTGACGTAGGCATTCGCGGGTAAGTATGCTAAATATAAACTGATAATCGTGAAGGACAAGATAAAGTAGAAAGACTATGTGGAAATTGTATAGATATCTAGATTTTTATCTATTGGTATGTTTCTGCTTATTCTCGGCTCGTAGTTGCCGATAACACCTTCAGCTCAGCTCGGATCCAGGAAACAACGGGAATATGTTCCTTCTCTAGCCAGTCTATGCTTTGTAGACACGAGAGGCTAGGTTTGAAGTTCACTGGCATAAGGTGTTATCTCAGGTGAATCTAGATAGATAGGCCTAACAAAGAGTAATCATACGACATGCGAGATAGGAGATATCCGGAGGCTACGGGCATACGGATTGAGTACAAGATGGACAACGTTCAAGTCTGATATGTCGTAGTGTGTTCTTCACAACCAACACTTAGTCATTCTGGATACGGCACCACTATCTGGTTAATATATACTTTGAATAATATGTATGTGATATCAATTGGACATTATGATAAACAAGGCATTCCATTATCTCATTGGCATCCGCCATCTTAGATATCTACCTATCTACTACTGTATGTCTCCTCCTGAGACTTGTTTCATGATTATTGCAAGTCGGATAGTCGATTTGTAGGGAAAGCGGTGTGATCTAGATGATACCTACATGAATGCTAGGCGCTATGGATACTTAGTCGCGTCGGAAACACCATGCTTTAGATCAAGTCCGGCTATCTTTGACCTCCTTTTCGAAGTTGTCAAGCTCGTATTTCCCATCCACTCGGTGTTGTGCATGGTACGGCTTGTGCAGTTTCCAGATATATTTATGTTGACTCTATATTACTCAGATAAACGTAACGCACCGATTATTGGGCAACTGCTTTGGAAAAGAAGATAGGAATTGGAGAAGGTGTGGGTAAACCGTACTTACACCGCTGTAATCGTCGGTGCATGCTCGGTAGTGCTCTCGTCGCCTGTCCGAAAATATTTAAATCGAAGCATGCATTCAAACTCGTCTCTCTGTCCCACGTGGCTGGCACCCCACTATCTATTTGCTCGAAACAGACACCTACCTACCCTACTGTACATACGTGTTACGGTACTAATCTTTTTAGTAGAGATGCTCTAGTATCTGGATCAGGGTAATATTGCCTCTATGCCATAAGCGAAAAGGGAATAGTTATCGCGATCTCTTATATCCCATTTCGTCTTTTCAAAGTCTAGAATTGGGGTCTAACGCCCTACAGCCACCAACTCCAAAAGCTCTTCGGGATGCCCTAAACATGACGCAGCCAGCGCCTTACAGCGTCCCTGCGTCGATAACGGGAGCGCCTCGCGAAAACCGCGATAGATATGTGATATCGGAATAGCTACTTGTGGCAACGCAGCTGAAAGAAGGATTGGTTGTTGCTCTGTATGCGAGATGCAGGTCCAGAGCTGGGTCAGATTCGTAATCCTGGTTATCAGGCTCTTCTATTCTCCCTCCCTGTCACCCCTATTTGAGTGACTAACAACATACATATGTGCTACATACTGTACTATTGAATATACACATCCTCAATCGGTCGTAGGCATATAAACGAACGCAGTTAGGTAAATAGGGAGGTAGGTAGGTACACAAAGCCAGACTCTCCCAGATGGTTTACTGTGCAGTTGATGCGGGAACCGAGAAGAGCTCGATCCACATTTGAAGGTGCAAGTGTCAAAGCAGGCGGCGGTGAAATAGCCGCTACAACAATACTGCGGTGTACAAACAGTGTTTATACAACAGCGGCGACAAGATTAGAAAACTACCAGGTTTGGACATATCTTTACATTGGAGGGTGGTTGATATATCTATTTCTCATACATGCCTGCCTACGTTACCGTAATTATTAATCAATCACTTCTCAAAATAGGTACAGTAGACATCTCTCTGCAACAAAAAAACGTCGGCAGGCGAAGTGCCACAGGTACAGGACATGCAAGCCACCGATCTAGTCTCTCCGGAACCCCTGACAAGATGCAAATAAAAGACGACGCTGGGAGATCTGGACCGCTCAGCCTCGAACGTGGGGGGGTGGTGAAGCCACAACTGGGCATCAGCACGCCCTCAGCTCAAAAGGAAAGTTTGTGGAAGGCCGTTAGGTACCACACCTAGTACCTAATGCCTACTTCAACACGACTGTACCTGGATACATCTGAGGCTTTTTGAAGGGGCTAGACGAACCAATCCTTGCTAAGAACGGGATATGGTTGCCGCTAATATCGCTCGTGAAATTATTGACCATGGAACGCCACAAGATGGATGGTTCCTCGTCGGATTTCTAGATGAATTTGGCACGATGGGAAATATCTACCCAACCAATGCCCATGGCCCGTGGGGCAGGCAATAATATTTGCTGGAGTAACGACTATTGTAGATAGGCTAGTATGTACTTAATACGAACAGGTATCGGGATATATAAAGGGGGAGAGGGTGTTCATTGCTTATTAGACCACCATCTTTTTCTCTCGTCGTGAAGTCTCCCTTCTTTTAGATATCACTCTCATATTCTAGATCGACAGATTGCTCATACAACCGTCATTCAGGTTTCGTAAGGTATGTTGCCGATCATTCCCTTGTATTAGCGATGACGATCGTTGCAGTAGCTTTGTTTTGTGCCCCCCTTTACCCCTCTTCAAGATTTTTATCTTTGTTTGCCTCCCGTTCTCTGTCCCGAGAGTTATCAGGGTATGGTGTACGAAAAGAGCAAAACGTATCAGTTATGACTGGGAGACTCATGTTGGAGCTATCCAGTATGAAGTCAAAGGATAACTGTGATCTGAAACTTCGAGGGGCGACATGTATGATGGCAACGGGCAGGTTCCAACCATGTGTGGGCGGCCGACCCCGAGCTGGACAAATAGGAGAGCGAGATTGATGAAGCGGTATATGCAAAAGTGCAGATAATGGGACGGTTTTCTTGACAAAGCGCTTCGAGCAGGGATCTTGCCCTCTCAGACCGCTGCATTACGTCAATCGGACAAACACCCGTGGCATACTATTATGGCTAATTTTTGTTGAGCAATTACAGAACACTCACGAACCCCTCCCCTACCTACCCAAGAGAGCAAGAGCGAGCGGCGAAACGAAACACGCTCCCCGTTCTGTCCCCGGACATTGTTATACTCGAAGCTTGGGAATCTACCATACCTCAGAAGTAGAAGTAAGTACCCGGATACCTGTGATACCAGCAATACCTGCGGTCTACATCGTGTCGTAGCCCAGTCTAAAGCCCACCAGCCCACTACCTTAGACCCGGTATCTCTTCCTAGCGGCACCAATGGCATGATGTTGTACACAATGAGTACCCACACTCCTGGTACAACAGGCAGGCCAGCGAGCCAGCATGCAGAGTTGCACGCTTGATAGCTCATAACGTACCCCACCACCAAGCCTCGACTCCACTCCAATCGTGTGCCCAGAATCGTCGAACCTACCCCAAGCTATGCTAATTGCTTCCTTTGCCCCTCCCTGCCCATTTAAGCCCATTTGCCATTGATGCCATCCACATCACCAAGGAGCTGCAACGATAAAACCTTCTTTTCCCTCACCTACTTTTGTTGTTTGCCTTCCGGACTCTACCATACCAGGAAGCACATAGCTCTTTTAACGCTGCTCTTCCTTCTACCGCACTCACACTTCTCCTAGACTACTCTTTTTGCTTCGTTCCGTCACAATGGCCCAAGCGATCAAGAGTGCGCTGCCCTCCCACCTGAAGGCCCAGGTCGGTGGGAAGGATGCCGATGGAGAGTTCGCAGGCAGGCACCATGGCAAGACAAGATCACACATGGTGAGTAGCACGATTTCTTTCATCATCCACTATCATGGTGTTTTTCGATGTTTCTGTAACGCCCTTCCCCAGGTTCAGTCGGCGCTTTGTGCCACAACCGAACGCTCTATCCACTAAGCTTCACAATGTTTGACCTTGTTTCCCCTCGGGTTTCGTCTTTAATGTTGGTATGCAAAGAGGAAACTTAATTCCTCAGTTGACGTGAATACGCTTTTGTACGGCGTTTTCGCAAGCCAAGTGGCCTGGTATCCATCCCATTCTACTCACGCCCATGATATTGTGACAGCATATACGTGCCAATGTCTTTCACCTACTTGTCCTGCTCTTGATTCCAATTCGACTTGCTACATTTCAAAAGAAAATTATTATCTGCTGTTTGGAACCCCCAAAAATTTACAATGGTGCTAATTGGTTTAACAAAGGCTTTCGAGAATGCCTCCACCAATGTGGCAGCTGCCCAGATGCGAAACGCCCTTACTGAGCTCGCTGAGACCGTCAAAGACCCGAACGAGAAGAAGGTAATACATAATCCGCCCCTACACGCTACCATAATTGTCTGCCTCTAACTCTCCTCAGCTTTTCGAGACAGAAATGGACAACTTCTTCTCCCTTTTCCGACGATACCTGAACGATAAGGCTAAGGGAAATGCTGTGTGCGTAATAATCCCCTTGATCTCTTTGCGTACAACACTAACACCAGGCAAATTAGGGACTGGGATCGCATCGCTCCTCCGGCTCAGGGCCAAGTTGTTGACTACGAAGACCTCGCTAACTCCGAGTCGGTCGGCTTCCTCAACAAATTGGCCGTGCTGAAGCTCAATGGTGGTTTGGGTACTTCTATGGGTTGCGTTGGTCCCAAATCGGTCATCGAGGTTCGTGACGGCATGTCTTTCTTGGATATGTCGGTACGTCAAGTCGAATACCTGAACCGAACGTACAATACAAATGTTCCGTTCATTTTAATGAACTCATTCAACACAAACGACGATACTGCCGCTATTATCAAGAAATATGAGGGTCACAACGTCGACATCTTGACGTTCAACCAGTCTCGATATCCCAGAATCTACAAGGACTCGCTCCTCCCGGTCCCTAAGAGCTTCGATTCTCCCATCTCGGAATGGTACCCTCCAGGCCATGGTGACGTGTTTGAGTCGCTCTACAACTCCGGTGTCCTTGACCAGCTCATCGAGCGTGGTATTGAGATCATCTTCTTATCTAACGTCGATAACTTGGGTGCCGTTGTGGATCTCCGTGTTCTCCAGCACATGGTGGAAACAGACTCCGAGTACATTATGGAGCTGACCAACAAGACAAAAGCTGACGTCAAGGGTGGTACCATCATCGACTACGAGGGCTCAGTCCGCCTGCTGGAAATTGCCCAGGTACCGAAGGAGCACACCAACGAATTCAAGTCTATCAAGAAGTTCAAGTACTTCAACACGAACAACATTTGGATGAACGTCAAGGCCATCAAGCGCGTTGTAGAGAACAACGAGCTCGAGATGGAAATTATCCCGAACGGCAAGTCCATTCCCGGTGACAAGAAGGGTGAATCGGATATCTCCATTATCCAGCTTGAGACCGCCGTTGGTGCTGCTATTCGCCACTTTAAGAATGCCCATGGTGTGAATGTCCCCCGCCGACGATTCTTGCCTGTCAAGACTTGCTCAGATCTGATGCTTGTCAAATCTGATCTCTACGCTGTCAAGCACGGCCAACTGCAGCTGAACCCAAGCCGTTTCGGTGGCGCGCCGCTGATTAAGCTGGGCAGCGACTTCAAGAAGGTGTCAGATTTCCAGAAGCGGATTCCGTCGATCCCCAAGATCATCGAACTCGACCATTTGACCATCACTGGCAATGTGAACCTTCACCGCGGCGTCACGCTGAAGGGAACCGTAATCATCGTCGCGACAGAAGGCTCCACGATCGACATACCTCCGGGATCGATCCTGGAGAATGTGGTCGTCCAGGGTAGCTTGCGTCTATTGGAGCATTAAAGTTTATGTTCGTTGTGCTAGCTAAGTCGTGATTTTTGGGACGACAAAAACTCGCATGTACTCGGGAGCAGCGTGTTTCAGCTCGGTGTGTGCTTGGTTGATAATGGTATATCCCCCTATAGAGGTGGTCGTCATGTGTAATGAGAAGAATGAACCAGAGCGACTATGTTCGTCTGGAAGATAATAAAACAGAATATTTTCATAGAAATGTCAAAAACATGAGTCTGACATGACATGAACAACGCGAACTCAAGGCTGCAGTACCACCCCCCTAGTAGTACTCCCAATGTGCACGTGCGAGTAGATATAGCCAACCTGCCGGTATTCACGTTCACGGTCAATGTGGTTAGAGTTGGTACAAATAACACGCAGCCAATGTGCCTGGGTGATTCCTGAAAACTTGGGTTTGTCTAAGTTCCGACTTGAAACGCATAGAGTGAAGAACTGACTTCGGGGATACCCAACTTCGATTTTCGTCTACTCCTCTTTCCCTGCCCCGTCTTTTTCTACCTGCATGTACAATTTGCAAACAGAACCCAGATGGGATGTCTGCTGTATTTCATGATCTCGTTAGAGCCACAATAGCACAACTCCAGCTGAAGAGGAGCAAAGCCAGATCATGGCTTCAATGGTGTTGCAGCAATTGGATAAAAGGGGGGCGAAGGCCTTGTCCTGACTTGTATTACACCTGTTAGACACCTGGAATGGGCCGAGGCAGGGACTAGACCCACTCTGGAACTGCAACCTTGAAAGTATCTAGATACTCAGCAAATACTGGTATGTACAGCACATATAGAGGTATCCGGGCATGGTAAAGTACTTGTCTATCGCATCAGTCCCTGGACCAGTGAAAGATGCGAAATACATGTATGTCTAGCCGCCCGGTCGCAGCTGGTTTTCCCCCAATTTGGATCTATTCACTAGGTTAGGTAGGTACTATAGTACAGCAGTAGGTACAGCTCTTTTGATCTCTCTCCATTTCACATTCCCCCGCCACCTCAATAATTGCAACATGGCAGCATGTCTGCATTTTCTTGGAACTAACTGTACTAGACCAAAACAATATCTTGTAATCGATACAAGTCCGGTTCACTGTTTTGCCTCGTGACTTTGAACTAGGCAACGAATCTCCTTTATGCGATCCAAGACCACGACCCAAATCACTGGCAACCCGACCCAACGGAACGAATCCCATCGAAGCACCTGCACCCCACTGAGTCGATCAGAGCGGCGACAGGGCTCGGCAAAACAACACAAGCGCCGTACCATTAGGAGTCTGCGAGCCCAGGCTGATTGCTTGTGCGATCGTTTGGATAGACTTCAGTCTTGTTAATCAATCGCGACAAAAGGCAGAGAGGGTTGATGATCAAGACTTGTTTATCGCCCGCGCAATCCACAGCTCAAAGCTCGGTCTTGCTCTGCCTTGGCTAGCCGTCTATCGTCTGCACTTTGCTCTTTTACCTCTCTCTGCCACAACCACCACCACCTTCTCATCGCGACCCGCCCAATTATCGCGTCATTTTCATCATTTATCTTGAATTGGTAGCCCTTAGTTTGCTTGCTTGCTTCGCGCCGCATCACTTCCTCTCTCGCGCTCGTCATGGCGACTGCTCGCAAGCGGCCTCGGCCCGACGAGGATACACAGGCCGAATGTCCTTTCACCGTCGCACATCCGAACCCGCATGAAAAAAACAAGAATGCGAAACGAAGACGACAGCACTCCGAAGACCAACCGACCCCAAAGATACCTCTCCAAGCTTCTCCGTTCGCGCCCCTGGGCAAGTTTAAGGATCCAAACAATACTATGGACCGATACTACCAAGTCCAGCCCTATCAGGACTGGATGGACATGACCCGGTACAATAGCTTTGTCCGTGCGTATACAGCCCGCTCTCATCGGCCCCTCGTCGCGCGCCGCCCTAGTTAACGTTGTTCACTAGTAAACGGAGTCAAGTACTACAGCGAAGGGTTTATTTTCGTTGCCAATAGTTCCACGATCGAGCGCCAGAAGAACCCCGGCGAATCCCGAAAATCGAGACAGAAATCAGAAGATGACTGGGTAGCTAGGATTCTTGAAATTCGTGCGAGCGATGAGCATCACGTCTACGCTCGGGTATTCTGGATGTATTGGCCGGACGAGCTACCCACCGGCACCCAGGAAGGCAAGAAGCACATACAAGGGAGACAGCCATATCACGGACAGAATGAGTTAATCGCATCCAATCATAGTATGTCTAGCCTGTAGGGTGTGTTCTGGCCAAGGAGATGCGCTAATGCTTCAATAGTGGATGTCATAAACGTCGTCAGCGTTACAGCTCAAGCCACAGTTAACCAGTGGGATGAGAACAATGAAGACGAGGTCCAGCAAGCCTTGTATTGGCGCCAGGCGTTTGATGTCCGTACTATGGAGCTTTCGGTAAGATGAAGTACATCTTAGCACTTAAAGCATATGGCGAGCTGACGTAGGAGGCTAGTCCGCACAACCGCGGTGTAAATGCAACCGCCCCGAGAACCCCGACAAGCAGTTGATAAGCTGCACTAATCCGGAGTGCAAGAAGTGGCTGCACGATGACTGTCTTGTTCACGAGGCTCTCATGAAGACTTTTGCGCGGCTGGGAACAGACAAACCTCATAAATCACCGCGGGGCAAGATTGGAGATTTCGAGAATGGACAGCGCCCGCTTAGTCCCAGTGAGACAGGGGCGGCCCAGACAGCCCAGCAGTCGATTGACGTGAAACCGGATGATCAAAACACTATTAAGCTGGCAGACGTCGACGGTGCTGGCGGGACGCCGAAGTTGGACAATCGCACGGTCCCAGTTGTCGTGGCACGTTCCGACTCGAAACGCAAAGGAAGGCCTCGCAAATCGGACGCCAACGGATTAGCTAGCACCAAGCTTTATGAAGGGCTATTTTCCGCTATAGTCAACGACTCAACACCCCCGCTAATTGAAATCCGGGATCTTCGCGAGAATATTACGGGCGGGGAGAAGATGTGGACAGAACCGATTCACTGCCTTCTATGTAATTCTGCAATCCACTGAGCAGGTTGCCGGACTCGAAATCTTACTCCTCGTGCATATATAATCCACTGCCTCATTCGAATCTTTTATGATGTTCTATCCTTGGGTTCCCGGTTGGCGTTCGGGGACAATGATATCCTACAATTTTGCTACGGGGAAATTAGCTTCCTTTGTCTCGTCGCGTGAAGCGGATATCAAAAACAACGTTTCCACCACACTCCATCAGCGGAAGGCGAGGGGGAAAAATCATAGCATAGGGCGTTCGCGTTTGATTAACTCGGCCAGCGTAGTATTACGTTATCATAGTTGCTGCAAGGGCAAGCAAGCAGCGTTGTAGCCGACTGCTAGCTTGAAAGGTTCCAGGTGGCTTCTTTTTCCATCTGTATTTTTCGACCAATGCCCCATATGGAAGATGTGTATATCCAAAGCGTTCTACTTAGTATCGTGTATCTATACCGGGTAGGGATATTCTATCATACTGTTCTGGAGTCCGTTGAAGCGGTGGATCTATAATTGAATAGCAGCTACCCAATCAGTCTAGCCACCTCGCCTAGGTTCTTTTTTGTATTTTGTTTATATGCAGTCTTTACCGCGACCTGAGATAGCTAATTCTATCCATTATGTGGCTTTTGAATGGTTATAACTCATAGGACTATATAATCTTTGCTCTCAAAGACACGGAGATCAGGTATTAAAGGGAAAAAATCGGCAAGAAAAGCACTTCTTCTCCCTTCTTAGCGGTCCTACCTGGTAGCAAGCTGCCCTTACCCTCCGCTCCCCCTTTGTAGTAACTCCCCCACTTTTTAAAAAGCGCCCCTGTGCTGGGTTGATTGAAGGTCGAACTGACTGAAACACCCCACCATTCATGATGCATTGCACATGCATTCAACAAACGTCGGACTTCTTATTTACAGTAGCATGAGAACCTTTAAGACGACAAACAAAATATAGTTCCCTAGGACAATATCACGAAACCGCGCCATCTCGTGACCGAAAGTTGCGACTACAGCCTAGGCTAATTCGCTTATCCTACCATCACAATGGCGGCCGCCGACCCCTTTGATTCGGCGCTGTATGTAGTATACTACCCTACCAATATCCAGTTTCCCAACTCTGCTTTCCTATCCGCTTGCCTTTGGCCTGGGACCATGATTTATTTTCATCACATATAATACTACCTGTCCCGCTCTTGGTGCATTGGACGGTGCTAGATCGTTCATAGCTAACCTCAAACACCCGCACGCTTTCTAGTGACCTTCTCCGCCGCCTGAACCCGAAACACACGTCGGCCCACCTGAGCGCGCTCATCTCCCTCGCGCCCGACCTGACCGAGGACCTGCTCTCGTCGGTTGACCAGCCCCTCGCCATCCGCCGCTGCCGCCAGACGGGCCGCGACTACCTCCTGTGCGACTACAACCGCGACGGCGACAGCTACCGGTCGCCGTGGAGCAACGAATTCGACCCCCCGCTGCAGGATGCGCCGGGCGGTAGTAGTGTAGACCAGGCCGCCTCGGGCCTCCCGAGCGAGAAGGTCCTGCGGATGGAGATCAAGGCCAACGAGGCGTTCGACCTCTACCGTGAGCTTTACTACGAAGGTGGTGTTAGCAGTGTCTACTTCTGGAACTTAGACGACGGATTTGCGGGCGTTGTGCTTTTGAAGAAGGGTGAGTTATGCTTTTTAGTTATGCTTAGTCGGGTTGGGAGTATAGGAGACTATCATATGGGGAGGGGTTTTAGGACGCATACTGGAGGAGACCCTTGCTGACTTTACTTGCCCTCGTCGCAGTGGTGTCACCTGGCAGCAACAGTGAGGGAACATGGGACTCGATCCACGTCTTCGAGGCCATCGACCGCGCCCGCTTCACGCAGTACAACCTAACCTCAACGGTGATCCTCTCGCTCGCCACCAACTCGGGCAGCCTGGGCGACATGGACCTGTCGGGCAACATGACGCGACAGGTAGAGGTGGAGCTGCCGGCCGAGAACGACGAGCAGCAGATCGCCAACATCGGCAAGCTGGTCGAGGATATGGAGCTTAAGATGCGCAACCTGCTGCAGGAGGTCTACTTTGGTAAGGCGAAGGACGTCGTGGGCGATCTGAGGAGCGTGGGAAGCCTCAGCGAATCCGCCAGGGAGCGCGAGACACAGAAGGATATCATTGGAAGTATGAGAAGGTGAACGATCTCTGGTTTTGCTTTTCTTTCAGTTCCCTGGAGGATTCAGATTCAAACGATAACGACTTATCCGGATACAGATCGGATGATTTGAGCTTACGAAGTACGTACAATTACGAAAGTATGATAGGGGAATGCTGTGTCCGCTCCCAGAATTCCGTCGTAGATAGGGGGTTATAGCCTGCCTAGTTACCTTATTATCTAGAAGAAGCAGGCGTTCAGATATACCATTGTTTGCTAAAACCTCAATGTCGGCTATGGACTGGTTGAAATACATTGAGGGATGAACCGAGCTACTTATCCAACCTACCTACTTACTAATCTACGATGTTCGTATCTGCTTCTTTACGGGTCACCCATTGCCTTCTGATTCGGGGCACCGCAGTACAAACTGATTCACTGGGTACCTAGGGAAGAATCATTTCTAGGTCAGCGTGTCACTCAAGTGATACAACAAATATAGGTTTTGTAGGTAACGATTGGTCCAAGTTCCAACATAGCGCCGGCCGAGAATAAAACTTCAAAGTCTAACATGGTTAGTTACCTCATACAGTTTTGATCTGAACGCGCTGTCAACATACAAAACATGTTAGAACTAGAAAGGAGGAAGGGACGTTCTATTCTATAATCATACAATATAGCTGCAATATGGCACTATACTACTGTGGCTACTTCGTTGGTTACAATGTTGGTAGCAGTGCCCGCTCGGAGGTGCCTGCCTAAAGTTGCACATTGCGCATTCCGGGTTGCTTATCGGCCTGGCCAAAGCTTTATCTATCCGCTATAATCGTTGATTCGAAACAGCTCTATTGCTACGTAATTCCTCCATTCTTGCCGACTAATCAACAAGCCTATAACCTTGTATTCAATCTGCTCCAAAAGCCTAGAAGCGTGTTCAGATCGTGCAGCGATAAATCTCCGAGGCCAATACTCAAATTACTCGGATTACCACCGCAGTAGCGAGCTAATCATGACGGACTCGGAGCCCCCGCCAGGCCTTCCCTTTCCCACTGATGCGCAAGAATTCGACGCCGACGAGCGCATCTCCTTCTCCAGACTGGACAACAAGTTCATCGGCGTCCTCGACGATGGATCCGAATTCGAGTGGGATGCCCAGCTGAAGCGATGGATCCCGATCATAGATGAGGAGCTCTTGGCACAGCAACAGTCGGCCTACGGTGGTGGTAGCGCATCGGACGAGACCAGTAACACAAGCACTGGCAACACAAACAACAAACGAAAGAACAATTCGAGCGAGCAGCGCTCCAACAAGCGACAGCGCGCGCCTCCCGCCCGCCAGAACACCGCGGTTTACGTCACAGGTCTACCACTTGACGTAACTGTCGACGAGGTGCACGAAGTGTTCTCGCGCAAATGCGGCGTCATTGCCGAGGAGATTGACAGTGGGCGACCAAGAATCAAGCTCTACACGGATGACAAGGGCAATCTGCAGGGCGATGCACTGGTCGTCTTCTTCAAACCTCAGAGTGTCGAGATGGCAATTATGTTGCTCGACGACACCGATTTCCGTTACACCGCATCTGGCCTCTCGAGCGGTCGCATGCGCGTCCAAGCTGCCGATTCGAAGTACAAGAAGACGAATTACGACCAAGATACCAAAGATGGCGGCAACAATGGTAGGGCAAGCGGCCAGGGCGCGAATGACGCCTCCAACACGGACAATAATGAGGCGCATAATGTTATCACGGGCGCAGGCAAGCCGCGGGACAAGGCGCGCGATAGCGAAAAGCAGAAGATTATTAAGAGGACACAGAAGCTCGACGCGAAGCTAGCCGACTGGGACGAGGATGACGACAGTCCATTTAGCGCAAACCTCGAGACTAACGCGCCTAAGGGCCGCCTGGTGATCCTGCGACACATGTTCACGTTGCGCGAACTAGAAGAAGATCCAGCCGCAATGCTGGAGATCAAAGAGGACATACGCGACGAGTGCGCCAAGATCGGGACGGTTACCAACGTTATCCTCTATGACTTGGAAGAAGAGGGCATAGCGAGCGTCAAGTTTAAGACGCCCGAGGCGGCTGCCGCTTGCGTGGACCTTATGGATGGACGCGCCTTCGACGGTCGCACCGTGCGTGCTACCATCGCCTCCGGCAAAGAGAGGTATCGTCGCTCTGATAAGGGGAGTGATGATGCCGATGAGGAGTGATGAGAGAGATAATGAAGACAAAAAGAAAAGAAAAGAAAAGACAAGGGATATAACGGGAAAAAAAGAGATGTCCAGCCCTTGTCCATCCATTGCTATGATCCCCCCGCACTCCATCTATCTGGCTCGAATTCGCTGTCTAAGTAATGATAGACATGTTCGCGTACGCGCGAGTTCAGTAGACTGCCCAGAGAACCCAAGACCACGGTAACCTTACGGCCCAGCAGCAACCGAGACGGCGACAGGGCAGAGACATCCATCATATGGAGAACAACTTACTCAAGACTTCATCCGATCTTGTCTCGGTAATCTAACGTTACTAGCAATGGCCCCGACGGCTTGGAACACATCTATCTACTACTCCTACTTGCTGAGCTGGAATATTCAGATGAGCTACATCGGTCATGTATCAATAACAAGCAAGCTCCATGGAGAACTAGTATCATGTGTAGTAATATTAGAGCGCAGGCAAGGCAAGGGATGAAGCAAGGAAGCAAGGAAGAACAGGAAAGACCAGCATGATCGAATGAATCGGTTCAAAAACTTTGCTGTAGCTATAATGCGAGCTTCTTTGAAGAAAGAAGAAGAAGAAGGGCCTCTCCAATCACTTGCTTTGCTAGATAGAGAAGAGTATAAGAATAAACAAATAACCGATGAAATGAGAAAGAAAATAATAACCAAGACCAGCCAAACGCCTCTCTCTCTAACCTACTACCAAAAAAGCCTTGATATTTGTTACAAGCCTTGTTTGTATATTATCCAGTTGTCGCAATTCTCAGCTACGTACATACCTAAATAACTTAGCCTAGATAAGGAGACGCCGTGATAGATACATAGGGGTATGTATGTATCCTTTAGTCCCAAAACAAGCAGCAGTGTGTCAATACTATAGTCAGATTACCATCGGTATGTCAAGATATATATATATATATCACTACTGGAATCATCAAGTCATCGTTGGGTAATTCAGTATGTAAGTAGGTACCTACACACTCAGTTGCTTCCATGTAGTCCACGCATTATACAGGATCTTTATGTGTGTGTGTATTTAGTTAGGTATTATATGAATAGCCAACTACTATGTGTGTGTAACTGGCTATCTAACCCCTAGGCCATAGCCATAGACACAGCCTGAGCCATCCTCCATCTGTGATTACAATGGGTATGTAAGTACTCCTATGCAGCTTTTCACAACCCGGAACAAACCAAAAGTGCCCATGATCCAGTCAACGCCACTCCTTCTGCTTTAGAAAGAAAAAAGGACAGGAATTGGAATATATACCTAATACATCCTGTAGTATGGAGGAGACAAAGATGGACAGATAAGGAGGATGAGGGTACTCTGTAAGTCGTGATGCCCTGAGTTAGGTAATCGAACCATGTGGTATATTATGCAGTAACAAAGTCAAAAAAACAAAAGCTCTCATGTACATCCCATCCTACCACCTGTCCTTTTCCCCCTTGGTTATATCCATAAAAAGTATGTATGTACTCATGTCCTCTACGCCGAGAGAGGAGAGGAGAGGCGCGGAGAAGAGAAAAAGAATCAAAAACCCACAACGGCCCACTAAGCCCCCGGGTCAGATTCAGGTATCTCTAGTTCGGGTACCGGATCTTCGGCAGGGAGCTCGACGTCCTTGATGGGGTGGAGCAGCATCGGCGGGAGACACATCCGGCCCTCGCCACCGCGCATTTCCGACACTGCCGAGCCATCCTTACTCTCGTCCACCACGAGCTCAAACTCCTCCCCGCCGTCGTTGTTGACCACGAGGCCATACCATCTGCGGTAGATGTTGTGCGCGAATCCCGAGCGGTAGTGCCAGCTCAGTCCCTCCAGGTTATGCTCGCGGTCGCCATACACGGCCGTTCGCGAACCGCCGCTCGCACCATTCCTGCCGTTGTTGAGGGTCTGTGCGAAGAAGGCCGTCGGCCACTCACGGTCCACATACACCGGATGAGGCGCAAATACTGCCTTCAAACCGTGGTGCAAGGCTACCGTTCCTGGCCACATCTCGGGGAAGGCGTGATGCTTGAGGAAAGCAGTCTCTCTGTGCATCGTCAAGAGAAGATTGCGGGACATGCGTGAGAAGGTGACGATTTGAGCGCGTCGCGGGGGCTTTCCGATTCCATCGGCTTCGTTGTAGCCGGTAATGTCGTTCGCAAGACCCCAGGTGGTACGTTCGGGATCGAATAAAGGGTTGAAGGTGATATAGTCAGCCTCTTCGCCCACTCCCCATTCGTATCTATCTCTCTCATGCGTAGTCGGTGGCACGGGGTCATTGTCAGGATCCAACCAATCTTTCTCGTCTTTGGGCCGCTCTGGACCCCAGACAGGCTTCTCGCCGAGGGTGCCTTTCAGTCCATTTTCAGTGCCGGGAACGCCATCCCACACGTTATCGGTACCTTTAACTCCCATCTCAGTCTGCACTCGAGCCATTTGTTTGAAGTCCTCCCACGAGCCATGGACCGATGGTACGTAGAACCGCGCGTTTCGTTCCCAGAGTCCTTTTCGTGGCTGCGTTTTTGCCCATCTCTCAATTTTTGTCACCAGGTCATAGTAGTGGCCGGTATAGCGAATATCCATTTCCCACTGCCAGAAGTAGTCGTACTCCGGATGCCGGTAAGCGAAGTATTGCATAGCCATTTGCAGTCCACGGTACACGCCATGGACGGGCAAGTCAGGTCCCTTAGTCCAGAGGTCATGGATACCCTGATAGATGGCTAACATCTGTGTTTCCGACCACAAGGTGACCATACCACGGAATTCAGCGGGAACAGTTTCTTCTATATGGCGTTGATAGGTCTCCGCATCAGCCCAAATCGGATTGGCTCCATCATTCTTAACCTGAACAAGTAGATGAACATCATAGCGACCGCCTGAGGCTAGTGCCAGTTCAGTAATCAGAGAGCGGAAGTTCATGATATCCTCATCCCTCCACACAAACTCATCCCAGCAGCGCACAACTACAGCCGTTCTAGGTAGAGTATTTCCGGTGGCTCCATTTTTCTTCGCTGGCTCCGCGTCTTCATGATCTGTGGGCTTCGCGGTCTTGGATGGTGTTTCCAGTGAATCATCAGGCATGGTGTCACGGGCAACGAGACGCTTAGTGGCAGGCTTGTCGTCGATGTAAAAACCCTGCGGCAAGGGCTGTCTTGCCGGCAAAGGCTTGTAACGAGCAGCATTCGCTTGATAACATCGTCGCTGTGTTTCGGCCCAATCCACCGAAGTCCAGTTCACTCGAGGTACCTTTTCCCAGGTAGACTCTAGACCCTCCTTATCGCCATGATCTCCGGTACCCTGACCGCCAGCTTTCAGGGAATACCCGTGACCGTAGGGCGCATATCTTCCGAAGCGCTCGAAGCAGATGTCCTCGGGGATGCCAAATAGCTCATACGAGCCCATCACAGGTTCTGGGAACCCATTTGGCTTGCCTTCGTAATAGCGAATGGGTGGTACCCGAACCTTGTTATCCTCGTCCAAAAAGCACTGATTAAACTTCTCAGGCGTGCTTTGAAACACACTTTGAGGATGCGCGATGAACTCCTTAGTAGCAGGCAAACTTCGCTTTTGAGGCACCTCAGGGTCGGGCTTCTTTATGCCTTCAACAAACTGTAGCTTGTCAAGGGGTACTTCGTCCTTCTCACGAGGATACTCGGGCTCATTCGTGTCCGGGCCGGCCAGGTTTCTTGTGCCACCATAATATCTCGTAAGGAATGGAAAGGATTCCCATATATGTGGCGGTGGTAGTTTGTTCTCAGGTTTGGGCTTGGGTTTATCCTCAGGCACGGGCCGGTTTTCATTATAGCTCGCGCGAACTAATGAGATCATCAAAAGTATCATTAACGATGCGAGACCTAAGCAAAGGTATCGAACAATCCGGTTCGGTAAGCGGTAAAGGCGAGGCTGTCTTGGCCTTCGCAATCTGGGGAGGCTTGGTCCGGATAGGATAGGTACGGCTTGAGAGGCCGAGTTGGAGGTATAGCGAGAGGTGTTGGTATCCGGCGAAGACGCGGAAGAGTAATCGTGATATTCGGACTCGGACTCATTATCATAAGAATCGTTAGAGGACCGCTCTCTGCTCGGAGTACGAGGCTTTTCGTAGATGGGAAGCTTCGACTGCCGGTCATGGCGCGAACGGCCCGAGTTCCAGCCTGCCATGATGAGGCGCCGCAGAGTGCTAGTTTTGCAGCGCTAATATCAACCAGTGTGCTCAGGAAAGGCTTGTGGAAATTCAAGTTTGGGCGCTGATCCACGGGGTCCACGAGGGGACGAACCGGTCTGGCTTGACGTAGGTTTGTCTCTGGCGTCACTATGTCGCAATTTTCATAGAGGACGAAAAGGCACGAGACGGAGGGCGATTAAGGAAGGGCTATTTCGAGAGCAAAAACAAATGCGCAGTAAACCAAGCAACGACTTTCTACGCCAGCGTTCGTTTCAAAATTGCACGGTTATTTAGACAGGAGAATTTGGGTACAAGGGGACAAACAACTTGAAGCAACGCTATGGCAACATGAACTTGAGAGATTCTCCTAAACACCAATAACACGGTAAATCGGCCGGGCTAGAGCAGAGCCAGCAACCGAATAGGGATGTCAACACACAGTACGGCCAATAGGTACCATTAGCAACAATGACACCCTACGGCCCTCACAAGACACCACTCACTTTCCACACATCAATCAATTGGCATCATTGGTGGGGTGGGTTTACCCACTTAAATCAACAACACCAATTTGAATGCAGCCACTCACGAGTCATAGCGAATCTATCCAACCATTGCCACGAGCAACCAGACAGAGCCGTAACCCGAAATGTAACGCCAGCCGTTTCTTCTAACTTGATCGGGAATATTGCTCCACATCTGTCCCTGTATCATGCATACAACTAACAAATCCTCGAATGCACAGCAAGGGGGGTGAAGGATAGCCTGAGGTGACGCTCTTTTCAGTACTTACTAAACTATAGTATCTACAGCATACTTATAAGTAGCCAAACTATCAACAGAAAAGAGGGTGTGTAAGTAGGTATTGCAGTGTGCAGCAAATGCAACATAATATGTATTATTTAGGAGGTAGTTATCCCTACTAGCTGAGATCAAACACGCGAAAGTTCGTGCAACAATACCTTAAATACTCCCCATGTTCCGTCCTTTATTGCAATGTGATGCCTCACTTTGCCTAAGCAGAATCATCCGAAATACAAGTGGGGCGGAAACTTATCCTACCTATGTAGATAAGGAGCGGAAAGGGTGGGAAGGCACATTGCAGCCTGTCAGCGACAGTCATAAGAGGAGCTACTCTAACCTAAGTCATTTAGAAGAGACGATGACGCGTTTTTGAAGCCGTGAGACAGTGGGATTCTTCGGCGATAACTCAGGGAATAGCTAGCAGATTTCCATCGTAGCTGTCAATAGACACACTGCTGATGATAAACTATTCGGTCCACATTGTTTCTACAGCATATGGGGGCCTTAAACAGAAACTACCCATCTTAGGTAGATAAACATAGAAGTATGATACCTACTATAGGGGCTAGAAAGAACACAACCTAGAAGTAATCGTCGCCCCAATTTTACTTCTAGAAGACAACAGTTATCCCCAACACGCAACTTATCCAGAGTAGTCCTATTAGAACCCAAATAGTATGAACGTACCGCATGCATGTATTCACTTACGTTCTAGGTAGCTTCAAGCACGAAGCAGTCCAGTAGAAGATCCCATATAAGATTGTTTGCAAGTCAACCTGGTGCTACCTACCCTATCTTAGATCTTTTGCTTGTTAGCAGCGAGCGCGAAGGCCACGTTCACATCTGTTTACTTGGTAAGTAGAAATATTTGAGCCCACTGATGGTGAGCAATCAGCATTGCAATTCCGTCTCATTTTTTCGACATCAAAGACTCATCTGACTTTAACTCCGTTTATTCCTTCAATTTCGGCGTTGCAATAAGGGTTTCCTGTTTTGGCATGGTAATCAAAATTTTTATGGGCATTGCAAGTAAGGATTGCACTTTTCAACATGGTGATCGAGCCTCCCGAAATAAAGCGACGCTGTTTCTTATTTCAGAAGGGACAGCTTTGTGAAGGAAAGAGCAATCTTAGGGACAGGAGAGCATACATAGGAATGGGCGACGTATGTACTTAGCTTCGAGCCTCGGAACTGAGATACTCTCTGTTAGATTTATTTCTACTCAATCAAATGTACCTGTCCTTAGGAGCGAACGCGACGTAGATGTTGGCTTGCTAAGTACTTCAGCACGTAACACGTCCGGTAACATAATAGTTGACGGCCCAAGTCCAAGCATATCTTTAAAACTAGTGAGTTTCAACCTGATATTGCGGTACATCGCATTAGTTGCGTGTGACTTTTACCCAGCTAAATTGTCGCGGTATACCACCATGAGTCGGCGTCCAATTCATAACGTGAAGTACTGAAGTCTTTCTGGGGTGGTGGCAACTATGAATTACATACTTTTCTAGCTTCAATGTTTCAACCCATGTACTGGGTCTTTAGGGCTGTGATACAACACATACGGCATACTAACCACCTGGAGGGACCCGGTTCTTTGAGTTGTCTGGACTCTGCCCAGGTGGACGGGGGGAGGACTTTTGCCGCCGTTTTACGGAGTTATGGGTCGCGGATCGGCGGCCGGCCATTTCCTGCGGTCATCTTTTCCGGGCTGCGCAATGCAGCCAGCACCCAAACACTGCCAAGGTTAGGTAATGATGAAGGGTCCGTATGAATCATCCATTGGGCGCAACTGTAGCCTGTAGGCGCCCAGATTGATTCCCCATTGATTTGCATTCCATTGTCTCTGATTGAAGTTACCGATCATGAGGAACCACCGACCGCCGGAGGCTGAAAGGGCTGGAAAGGCTGCCTTGGTGTTATGCTGCGACAGCAATCCTTCAGCTTTGCTGTCACTGCATGCCCAACCGTCGGATGACTGGATTTGGCAAAGGGTCTCGTGTCTGTCTGTGCCAGGTAACGCAGTCGGCAGAAGGGAAACTTTGAGAAACGAAGAGGCCAGAACGCTGGTTACCACTGTTGCCTCAACCTTTTTAGCTGGGTGGACAAGGTTACGTAAGTAACCAAGGACTGTACGTGGACTCCGAGCACGGGACCCATAGATGAACAGGGCGTCCAATTGTAGCCGCGTAGTGGGAACGCTGCTAAGTGCCGCCGCCGAACCGCTGTGGATGTGCTGGCAGGCCCAAGACACGGCCCGGGATGCAGTAACAAGAAGCTATCACAACGTACGACTGCTGGGGTAATTACATGGAGATATCTACCAGGTAGCGCCTGCAGATACGGAACCTAATATGTAGTTGACTCAACGCTCATGTTACCTGCGTTACCGAGCTATCTAACGGTAAGAGGTATACACGAGGTGGAACCATAAGAATGCTCAGAGACAGAAACCGGGGCTACGCTGACAAGTCCAATAGTTCGTTTGATCTGACCACTTACTTGCCCCAACGTGTATACATACAGACAGGTTACACAGGCGCTCGACGAGCAATTAGTCTTTCAATGCGGCGAACCAATGACCAACTTGTCATGACAGAGGAAGAAAGGTGAGTTGAGTGGACTCCTCGACTGGATATCATTGGTGGTCAATTGGTCATGAAGACATCATTGGTCCCAACTGGACCGACCCAATCCTGCCTGGCTTGACATCACAGGAACGGCCGTCCCTTCATCGGGGAACACACGGTACCAAATCCTGTCCAACCAACAATGTGGAAGCGAGCATCGTCACTTGACCGCATGCAGCTCATGAAGTACGCTACCCTGTACCTACATATAGTAGGAATATATGTAAGAGCAATAAGAGGAGGGTAATATCCCTCGCCTGAGAAAAGACCACGATAGAGGAGCTACGACTATAGCCACTGCATGGTAAGAGCTGCAGCTACAAAAAGGGGCGAAACCTCCCAACACACTATACCTTCCTTTTCACCTCAATGCAACTATCTGGGCATTGAGACATATTCATTATAGTTATTAGACTGGATAAGGCTCGTCAACACATCTTTATTGTGTGTCGCATCGCATCGCATCGATAACGTACAATACCTGTGTATACACGTCACTCTCATCTATTCTACCCTCCATCTACATATTGTGCTTTAAGATCGTTATATAGGTCACCTACCAGAAGAAGGACTGCAATAGCTAGGATACTGCTTAATTCTGTTGTATCCTATATTGTCCCACCCCCCACCACCATCGTCTGTGTCGCCTTGTGTCACCACCTCACGCACTGCTTGTGGTTGATTCATTGATCGAATTGATTGACCACACACAGTCTACTACGAAACATCATTCACGGCGAACCAATCCTACCACGGATATTGATACTACACCCCCTTGGCCATGTCTCTAACCCAGGCCGACGTAAGCACCCACTCCCTGGTGGCCGAGTCGCAATGCTGTCACTCGCCCTCAGCACAGTCGCAAATCCTAAGCCAGGGGCTCAACATCAACGAGCCGACCTACTTCAGCGTGACAATCAGACAGGATTCGTTAACGGTGACGTTAGACGGACCAACCATCTTCATACTGTCGGCGTCACTGATCCTAGGCATCCACTTCCTGCAACCGGCATCAGTTGCCCTGCTCATCGGGTTAGCGACAGCCGTCCTATTCATACACAATGATTATCAGAACTTCATCAAGCTCGGACCGGGGGGGACGCCTTCGACGTTCGGCGGATATATCCGGATCAACTGGTTGAAATTATGGACGTTGAGCGACCCGTTCGACCCTTTACCTTTACCATCCGAGAGTAGCGTTGAGCCGTCTCGCGGCATTCTCGCGCGCAGACGGGAGGAAGGGACGGCGGCGCCGCTGCCGTACCGATGCGGACCCAGACCGCAAGTCGTGGGCATAGCGCCCCAGAGACAGGTGAACCAGTTCGGGTCCCGCGAGTGCTATCTCGCCCTCCGCCGGATCCTCGAACACCATGGCCTGACCCACGGCGACGAGCTCGGGGTCGGGACGTCTTGTTTCGAGAAGCACGGCTTGGGTCTCTTCGCTCGGTACCCGGTCAACAATACCTGCCAGGGCGAGATCTGCCACGTGCATAATTCGGATCATTCCCTGCATATGAACCTACATCCCGAAGATGCCAGAGAGGTCATAGAGAAGGGCTGGGGTCAGCGACATCCTCTCACGAGCAGGAGCTTCTTGTTCAAAATGCCCGTCCCCAGACAGTTCACCATGGTCTACGCACCCCGTACCAGAGACGAGCTGAAAGTTGTTTGTGAGATCATTGAGGCTGCCGGTTGGTGGGTTGTTGCGAAGGAGATACGGATGGATTTACTTGGGGAGGTGTGAAGGGGAAAGGGAAAGTAAGAGGTGAGAGAGAGAGAGAGAGAGGAAAGAGAGGGGGGAGGTGGAGAGTTAGGATCGGAGTTGCCAAGAAGAAAGGGGAGAGAGAGGGCGTAGCTACTTGGATCTCAAAAGGGACTTTGATGTTATTTCAAATCCTTTTGGAGCGGGACGCAGGCGAACTGAGTATAAATAACAGTCACATAAACAAGCTATTCTCATCGAATAGGTATTTTACTCATGGTAGACTCATGTACTCATTTCTCGGTTTCTCTTTTGAGTTTATTTATATACCTAAACCAGTCTTCCATCTACCTAGGCTCACTTGCATTTGAAAGCAAGAACAGTTATTGATTCATCTTTCTAGATCTTCGTTGAGGGTATCTACTTAATTTCCTTTCCGTCTTTCCCTTCTTTCCTTTTCCTTCTTTCATTTCTTCCCATTTCCGCTCATGTTGAAAATAATAAGGCAGGCAATACCGACCTAGTCGCAGACATAGGTGCTTAACAAAAACAAAGGCATTGAATCGAGTTAAATACAGGGAACGCCGCCATGTGCGTAATGTAATGGCGCCTAGGTAGTTTGGTTTTACAGAGCTCCCTACAACTTGAGGTTTCCGCTCTTGGACCGCATATAAATAAAACGTCCTCCTGCCTAATCGGAAGAGAAACCTAAGCAGGCTAAAAAAGAAAACCCCTTTACGCAGGCGTGGGCTCTTTATAATACTTAGCCGGCACGAACGGCATCTTTGTGACAACGGCCTTGCGCGGACGTCCGCGGACGAGGACCTGGACCTCGGTGCCGGCCTTATGGAGGCCATCCTTGATATAACCCATAGCGATATTCTTGCCGAGGGTAGGGCTGGGACATCCGCTGGTGACTACGCCGATCTTCTCGCCCTTGCCATCGACAGAGACGGAAACTATCTCGGCGCCCTCGCGGGCAGGGGAGCCCTCGACGACGAGACCGACGCGGCGACGACTGACGCCGCTGCCGCCTTTGCTCTTGGGCTTCAGCTGCGCGAGGATGACATCCGCGCCGTGGAAGTTATCGGCTTCGGACACTCCGGGGTCGCGACGGTCTTTCCCCACGATCCAGCCTAGGGCTGCCTCGACGGGTGTCGTGGTATCGTCGAGGTCGTGGCCGTACAGACACATGCCGGCCTCCAGCCGTAGACTATCTCTCGCTCCCAAGCCCGCGAACTGCAACTTCTCCGGGCCCGCGGTGTCGAGCAATGTCTTGGTCACGGCCACGGTGTCGGAGGGCGAGATGGAGATCTCGAAGCCGTCTTCGCCCGTGTAGCCGCCGCGGCTGATCAGCACCGGATCCTTCGCCCCTTTCACCTTTGCGAAGCGGGATTGGCCGAAATAGACCTCGCGCAAGTTCGTCTCGGAAGGGCTCTCGAGGATCTGTGTAAGCAGTTCCTCAGACAGGGGTCCCTGGAGAGCAATCAGGCCCCAGCCATCTAGCACTTCATGCCGCACCTCTGCGCCGTCCCAGGCAGCGAGCTGCTCTTTCAGGTAACCCAGGTCTTTCTCGCGACACGCGGCATTAGTGACGACGTAGAAGAGCTCCGGGCCCAGGCGCGTGATCACAGTATCGTCCACAATACCGCCTGTCCCCGGCCAGAGAAGCGCTGAGAGCGTGCTCTGATGTGTCGGCAGGGAAGCCAGACTCCCCGGCGTGATGCGCTGCAGGAAAGCCGTCGCGCCGGGTCCCTCGAACCGGTGCTGCACCATGTGTCCCACGTCGAAGAGCGACGCCTTCTCACGCGTGAAGTGGTGCGAAGCGCTCACGCCTAAGCTCGAGTACTGCACCGGCATCTCGAAGCCGCCGAACGGCACCATCTTGGCGCCGTGGCTGAGGTGGAGGTCATAGAGGGCTGTCTTGTTGAGGGGACCGTTTGAGGAAGAGGAGGACGAAGAGTACAATCTGCGGTTCTTCTGGGCTTGTTGAGAGAGGAGGTTTCGTGGATAGTTTCGGGAGTAGAGGTATGTTGTTGTCGATTGACATTGTGAATTAGTTGTTACAGCAGAACTGGTGGTGTTTGTCCGAGCGATGTCTGAGCACGAAAATGTTCGTACGAGGGTGGAGTTTGGCTTTCTCGAGCTACCGAGGGTACGGATGCCCCTTCCGGTCGTCGATACTGCTCTGGAGAACTTCATTGTGAAAACCAATTGAGTTTCAAATGCCTCGACAAGGACGGTATAACTATGCGAAGGGAGATTCTGCAATATCACGACCTTGGCTTCTCGTAGAGCGAGGTAATGCGATTAGGAATTTTGACCTGTCGGAAGATAAAAGACGATCAAGTCGGCCGATTACGGCATAGGCGGGGCGGATCGAGCGTCATGCCGATGCGAGTCGAAACTTGGCCCGAAGTACATAGTTGACCGCTATTACACTATAACTAAGTGTAGATGCATTTAGCAGACCATTATCATACTTGCCTACTTATTACCGAGATAGGTGTTTGCTATAGGTGACCGCTGATACCTACCAGTTATATGTACATACGGGGTACCCGAAGTAAATTAATCTTAATATAAAGACGAAATAGAATAATTTGGAAGAGCACCTATAGACTTCTACCTAGTGGCACTTCAAACTAGTCGATCATATGCAAAACTCAGAATCAAATAAAGGCCATAAATTGGCCATGCTAATGAAAAAACGAGGTCTTATTAGGAATGAGTACGACATGGAACACTTTAACATAGCGAGGTCAGGTCAACGATGAACCCCCCGCGCCAAACCTGCCCAGTTGCGAGGAACAGCCCGCTCGTTGTGCCGTGAATAAACGCAGGGAGATCTCTTTTGCTGTCTGTAACACCAATTCATACAAGTTCCGTCCCAGTACGCCTACTTTCCTTACTCTTTCCGAAAATCAGACTTCTTTCTGTGTGGGGCCACCCCCGGGAAGAAGGCCATGCAGAGAATCAAGCGGTTGGTTCACCTTGCAGCACCACCACACCACCAGACGGGAGAGAAGAAACGGTAACCGAGAGATGCGTAATTTATGACTATATCGTGTCTGTTCCGAATAATGACTTGCGAGCTACAACCGACCCATGAAAAATGCGAGGAACGAATGGGTCGAGGGTTCGAAATGCCGTCATGTCTAAAACCTTTACTGGTGTCCCGCCTTGCGGAGAGTGGTCGCAAGCCACTCAAGACCTTCATACAGACCATCACCCGAAGTAGCGCAGGTCGATTGAATATACTGTCCGCATATTAGCAACCACAGAGACGAAATGCGAACAAAACTTGTTGTGATCGAGGATGGACATACCCAGGCGCGCTGTCTCAGACCGTGGAGACCAAGCTTATCAGTGATCTCAGCAGCGTTCATGGCATTCTAGCACACAGTCGCATTAGTAAAATGGTAAACTTTATAGGATATTTAGCCTTTGGGTTGGTCACTTACAGGCAAATCTTGCTTGTTGGCGAAGACCAGCAAGATAGCATCCCGGAGCTCGTCCTCGTTCAGCATGCGCTGCAACTCTTCGCGGGCCTCGACGATACGATCTCTGTCGTTGCTGTCTACAACGAAGATAATACCTTGTGTGTTTTGGAAGTAGTGACGCCACAGAGGTCGGATCTTGTCCTGTCCACCGACATCCCAGACGGTGAACTGAATGTTCTTGTATTCAACTGTCTCAACGTTGAAGCCTGCAGAGCCCATGCGTTAGTATATTGAAGACAGGGATGGCTCCGGTCCTAAGGGAGATAGACGGTAGGTAGGGGTCCAAGCGTACCGATAGTAGGGATGGTTGTGACAATTTCACCGAGCTTGAGCTTGTACAGGATAGTGGTCTTTCCGGCGGCGTCCAAACCGACCATCAGAATTCTCATCTCCTTCTTCCCCCACAGCTTATCGAAAATCTTAGAGAATGCGAGACCCATGGTGACAGTCTCTTTGCGGTATGACAAGTATTAGGTCGGTTCTTTTACCGTAACAAGAATTTCCGCGAATCTGCAGCGAGGTAATGAGGTCAGTTGAGTCGGCCTTTGTAATGTAACAACGAGCCCCGAGAGAAGATGGGATGACGGCGATAATGTAAGCGCTGCGGACTGTGGAGCGATTGCAAGCCAAAGTGCAATAATATATACGCGTCCAGAACTCGTCTAAGGACAGATCGGTCGTTTCAATGCGATAACGCGATGACGCGATGACGGCCAAACCTTACTTCCGTAACCTGGTTGCTGCTGAAAACTACTCCAGGCTGCCGCAAAAGTAAGGGGAGGCCGATGTGAACAAGTTGGCAGGTGACAGTGGGCCGGACCAACAGACCAAAAGACCAAGGAGATGCAGGGCTGCAACGACAAAAGAGAAGCCTTGCGGCCTGTAGGGGGCTCTTTGTTGGGAGGGGTTGTTGAAAGGCTTGACAACTTACTAGTATTCGGCAACAATGAGACCTGCTCGGCGAAGGAGAGATCTGGTCGTGATGCGTTACCAAGGGGACGGGTGTGTTGTAGTAGTTTGGTTGATGTACTCGTAGTGCAGGCAAGATCGGTGAAGAGAGGATGTGTGGATTGAGGATTTCAAAAAGGTTAGGTAAAAAGGCCTTTTCGTCGGTCAATGCTGTCGAGAGGTATGGGCGATGTGGCTGGAGAGGGGAGGGACAGCGACAGGGGCAAGAAAGGGCCTCAAACTTGAGATAGTAGGGAGATTAGGTGTGCTGTTAGTCACTGCTGTAGGAGGCACCTTGCGCCTTGGGCCTTGCGACTGTTGGCGTGCGGCGCTGATAACAATCACCAAAGGGGACCACTGTAGCCCACATTGCCACAGGGGGGTTGACTAGAACGATTAGAACCACCGTTGATCGCCCTAGTAAGGACTACCTGCTGTAATGTCCACTAAACGCGAACATCGGCTCCCCAATAGGAGCTGGAGAAAGTTGTATACCTGTCCAATACATGCAGTATGCTCAAGGCAGAACATAAGCCTTGCGGGTCATTTGTGGGACTGAAAGCAGCCACTCAAAGTATCTCCCGAGTACCTGCCTTTAGGTACCAACGGACCTCAGGGCAGCCCCATGTGCCCATGTCCTTTCCCCCAGCCATAGGGAGGTACTTGGGTACTTGGGCTAACGTTTGAATGACACGTGAATAAAAGGTACCTCAAAATACGCTAAGCTGTTCTGAGGTTTCAACCTACAGCCCCGGTCGATGCATCAATCGTCAAGCTGTCAACTCCTACACTTTATGTGCTTGGCTTCATTTTCATTGTTAAGACTTGACGGGTACCTCGACCGATTGCTCAACTTATCCCGACCTCAGCCCAACCTCTTCGACACGAGCACCCGCCGTTGATCAGACCCGACATTCTCGAGGTACTGCCAGGCAAACATGTTTTTCTCCCAAGCCACATTATTAGCAGCGGTTGGCCTCTTCCATGCCGTGGTAGGCCACAACATACAGCTTCCGGCCCACGGCCGGGAATGCTTCCACGAGGAGCTGCACAAGGACGATGTCATGACTGTCAGCTTCCAAGTTGGCGACAGGGAGTTCGGAAATGCTGGAAATCTGGACATTGACTTTTGGGTATGAATGCGACATACAATACAGGAGCGATGCACGGGATAGAATTACGTCGGTTTTGCTAACCTGATGGGATACCCCTTTTTCTCAGATCACAAACCCCCAAGGACAATACGAGACCTTCCAAAAAGACGTTTCCAATGGCGACTACTCATTCACGGCCAGGCACGACGGCAAATTCCTCTACTGCTTCGGAAACGAGCATTGGGGTGCCACCAGCAAAGAGGTGTCATTTAACGTCCACGGTATCGTCTACGTTTCGGAAGCCGATGCTCCCCAGGATCCTTTAGACATTGAAAGTACGAAAAAAACCAATGCATGCCGCACCCTTCCGGCTTAACTCGGGACACTCAAAAACTTGTACTTACAATTTTGCTATTACAGTTAAAAAACTGAACGAGATGGTCAGCCAAGTCAAGGACGAACAGTCATATATTGTCATGCGCGAGCGAACACATCGAAACACCGCAGAGAGCACGAACAGCAGGGTTAAATGGTGGAACCTGTTCGTTATCGGAGTTGTCATTGGCGAATCCCTGTTCCAGGTCTGGTGGCTGCGCCGGTTCTTCGAGGTTAAGCGTGTTGTGTAAGAACGAAAAGAATATAGAAGCCTAGTTTCAAGCAACCACACCCTTATTTCAAACCACGGCTTGTCTTGTTTTGGTCCTAGGTTAGGTAAATCTGGCGTCAATAGGTTTGGAGCAAAGATGGCGGGCAAGGTGGGACACAAAATAATCTGTACGTTTATGAGGTATTGAAGTGAACAGATATGGTGTCTTATATCCATGGCTCTACTTTCAGCTGGCGTCTATCCGTTTCGTTTTCCGTATTCCAAACCCCTTCTTATCTACGGAGCTATCTGCAGGTATGCAGAGGGTGGTATTGCAGAATGCTATATGGGTTCATCACTTAAGCCTCAGCCCCCAAGGCAACACAATAACAGAACTCCAATCTCGAAGCGGTAAGTAAATGTTCAATTCTGTTCCTTAGTGTCTGGCCTAATACTTCTACCTTATGCTAATTGTAACCTTCCAGTTAGTTACCTACGCAGATGGCCATCTGCCTATTCGACGTTCCGGGGGAAGCCATTGAGGCCAAGCGTCAATTCAGGTGAATTGGCGATCTCCTGAGCCCTAGCCTTCATCTCATCAACGTCCCAGTTCGCGAAGACGAACTTGTTCTTCAAGAACTTAGCCTCGTCGCTAGCGGCCCAGACCAAGAAGTGAGCGGGCAATTTGACTGAAAAAACTACGGATTAACATACATAGAAAGAAGGCGAAAGAAAGGGAAGGAGACTTACTATCATCACCAGGCCACTCGACCCCAGACTCCCTAACCATCTTCTTCCCGCCCTCGGTAGTCGGGACGATACCGGGGTGTACAGTGACGACGCGCAAGGAAGAAGGGTTTTCGGCGCCAAAGTACTCCATCAGCTTCACGAGCGCGAGCTTGCTCACCGCGTACCCGGACATGGGCATCTGCGCCTGGGCCGGGAAAAGCGCGCCGGCGGTACCGAGCTGCAAAAGGACCACGCCCCCAGTCCCAGTCCCAGTCCCAGTCTCAGGGTCGGACTCGGACTCGGACTCGGAAGTATCAGAATTAACATTCGTCGAAAGCGAAGACCCCGCGTGAGAAGCGATGACCTGGGCCAGCGTAGCGGCGCCGAGGACATTGATCTCGAAACCGCGCCACCATTCTTTGAGATCCGTCTGCTGTGCCTGCGCTTGTCCGTCGCCGGAGGTCGGTCTGGCTTCGATTTTGGCGAGAGGCGCGAGGGTAGGCTGGTATCCGGCGCAATTGATCACAACATCTATCTTTATCTTCCCTTTTTCGCCTCCTTCAGCACTTCCAGCAAATGCCTTTCTAGCCCCGACGAAAGCCGCCTCGAGAGCTGCTCGATCGCAGATATCAGCCGCGAAAGCCTCGATCTGCGCCCTAGGGAATTCACCCCTGAGCTTGGCTACTACAACGTTGGGCTTGGGGTTGGAGTTGGGGTTGTTGTTCCAACGGCTGACGAGCGCGAGACGAAGACATCCGGCCTCGAGGAAGGCTCGCGCAGTCTCCTGCGCGATACCGCTCGATGCGCCTACGATCAGCACCGTCTTGGACACCGCGGAGAGGGAGGGCAGGGAAGGGGAGATGGAGGGGTAGGCGGTGGTGTGGTAGGTCTTGGTGTAATTCATTTTTGCGGGAGACGGGGGTCAGGTATAAAATCTCAAAACCTCCTTTTTGAGAGAGTTTGGATAGATAGTCTGTGTATTGCTATGCTATGGTAGCGGGATAAGAGGGCTTTGCTATTGAGAGACAAGGTAGGTATGGACTTGAGAAAAGAAAGAAGTCGACGACGAAGTAGCAGGTAGTAGATACTTGATTGCTTGACTAGATGCTGGTGACGCATAAGAAAAGACGACAACATTCCGAGACGGGCCTCTCGTCTACTTATACTCCATCCTCATCTTCCTTCTCTCATCTATCCAACTCTTCAAAAAGGCCTTTCATAATATCAACCATCAACTCATCACCCATCCCCTAGGTTAGAGCACTCAAGAGTCCTCAAGCGTAACAATTCCGCGATGCTTACCAAAACACACCCTGAAGCATTCATCAGCAAGTGCGGAACCGGGCCCCCATATATCTCTTTTGCTTCATCTCCTCTCATGGTAGAATATTTACCCGATTGCAAGAATTCAAGACTTGATTTAAGGTGGTGTTGTTGTCGCATACCTAGCCCCCCTATGATTGATAGTGATTGTAGAGAAGCATCTGCTTTGTCACCACCGCGGAAATAATTCCGGATTTCGGAGCCTGGAATGAATAATCAATCGACCTGCGCCCTACGATATACAGCTAGCATACGACACCTAGTAAGGTATTCCGCGTACTATTTCATCTATCAAGACAGTCAGGTAATCAATCAGTTGAAGCCGTTGAGATCACCTACAAGTCCGATTCTTTGCAAGGAAAGATAAGCGTGACTCGGGCAAAGCATCATATATAAGTCACTGCTGTAAAGACTGACGTTCCAGACTCCTAGGACATTCGGGGTATCCTTTCGCAATTTGCCCTGTCACTACCTAACTATAGATATGTCCAGAGAACACAGTAGCGGTTTCAAATCTGCTGGCTAGCTACTTAATGGCTGGTTGAGGAGGAAGTTCTTATTAGTCACCGATATAGCCAAGTCTCACATCGAGTTCTTTGTGTAGGGTAGAGAACACCATATGTATCAGACGTCGAGATGTAAATTGCCCGAATCCGCTTGGGTATATTTCAATTTGTTTAAAATCAACTATGCCGGCCTAAATGCCATGGGTATCGAGATAAAATGTTCTTCGCTCAAGCAGGATCCTTTCTCCATCTATGCCTCCCTATTACCTTGAATTTTTAGTTCTCCCACGCCTAAATTTTATGTACAATATGGACCTGAATACTTAATCAGGGTTATTTTCCTCACTGTCCTACAGCTGAAATGTAATTCGTCATGGCGTTCATTCGCTCAGTTGTTAATTTCAGCGACACTCGAAGCAATTCCTGAGCTACGTCTTTTTCTTCTTCTTGAAGACGGTGCCAGCTCTGGCTGTCCATAACCCAAGCCACACAGTCCTTGACAGCTCGAACGGTCGCAGTCCGGGTCGTCTCAGAAAAGAAAGGCAGCTCGCCGCACGTTGTGCCCTGAACGATTGGCTCAGAGAGCCGACCTTGCGGTGTCTCGTATTCTGCATTAAGTTCGCCTCTCTCTAGGAGAAAGAACCCGTTTGCTTCTTCCCCACGATGATACAGAACCGTGCCGGCTGCGAATGCTTTGCGGGCGAAGTATGGCTTGGCACGGAACCAAAAGTCTTCGTTCTTGTTGCTAACGTTATGGAAGACCTGAAGCATTAGCCTCAGGGGCTCGCTGATGCTTTGCCACCGGGTGGCTCGTCTGATCTCCTGTTGCGTCAACACGTTTCTCGCCGCTTCGTGTAGATGGTGCCTCCTTGGCGACTGTGACAAGAAATCCAAAGCTTGAGAAATCGAGCCGTTCGGGGGCACGTCGAGATTCTTCGAGGGCGAAGGCCGGGTTACCCTCAGCGCCTCTTGGCGGGCATAGAATGTCTTGAGCTGTTCATTTTCACAGCTCTCTAATGCCGAATTGAGATCAGGCATGAACTTAACGTCGATGCCATCAGACCCAAGACCGACAGCTCTCAGCTCCGACCCCACGCTGCGTTCTGGGTCTTTACCGCTAATGAGGAGGTTCACCCCCTTGACATGGAGCAGTCTGCTGATAGTCTTGAATCCTTCGGCGGCTGAAAAATCAATTCCCGTGACATGCCACAGGTCGAGGATCATGTAACTCAGAGGACGCTGCCGGAAAGCCTCATCGGAAATCAGCTCGCGAATCTTCTCCTCCACACCCACAATGGTGCCGAAAAAGAGAAAGCCAGATAACTTGATGACGTAAGTCTGCGTCCCCACTCGCTTTAGATAATGATGCTGCGAGGGATTGCGTCGAACCATGGACCCGACTTGATCACCTGTGTAAGTAGCTCGGATAGCTGACACTCGAGACGCGTGGAATATGGCGGAAACAAAGGCGAGTATCATGCCAACAAAGATACCGACCACGAAGTCGTAAATACCCATCGTCAATACTATTGCTAGTATCTGTATTTTGTTTTAGCATCAGCTTTTATTTTTTTTTTTTTTTATTTAATAAAGTGGCTACCAGGAGCACTTACCGTTAGGTACTCTACCAGCTTCAGCTTTCGTCTAGGAGTCACCAAAGCATCCAGCAGCAGCTCAAACCCGAGGACATAGATCAGTGTGCCGACCATCATGACGGGAATGAAACCGATGGTCGCAGGTCCAATGGTCATGACCACAAACGTGAGCCCGGCCAGAAGGAAGCCGGCAAGCCTACTATCACCTCCCGACCTCATGAAGAATATCGTGTTCGCGAACACTAGGTAGTTCTGTATGCTACCAACGAGTCCGGATATGAAGTTGGAGACGCCATGGAGTCTAAGTTCATGGTCCAGGTCCAGATTATCTTCGCCCTCGTTCTGGGCCAGGGCAGGGACATTGATAGGGACATGCAACAAACTGAAGAATGTCAGTGCAAACATTGCGCCTAAACAGTCTACAATGGCACCCCAATGAACGAGCTCAAGTTCTATGCCTTCAGTTAGTATACGCGATTCAACAAAGATTTGATACACTCGGTCTTACTGTAGAGGGTCCAAAAGTACCACCATGGCTGGCCAGCCTCAGGTGCCTCGAAAATCCAACCTGTTTCCCTCAGATGCTCTGGACTTAGACTGTCCATGGACAGCACGATGAAGTAGAAAACCAGAGGGATACATAGGATATAGGCTGGTAGAAAGTAGCGTGATGTGATTTTCCGCTGTAATACGAAGAGTAGAACAGCCAGACAGAGCGGTATCAACCACAATAGCAGTGTTTCGGGTTCGAATAGGCGGCGAGCAGTCTCTAGGTTATAATGGAATTCGCCTAGTCGAGCTGATACTTCGAAGCCGGTGGCGACGAGAAACCACCCCACGCCCCCAATACAACCGATCAGGATGTGGCGAGGGATGAAGCCAACGATGTATCCTAATCGGAATTGCCCCATCAGGTAGAAGACAAGACCTGTCAGCATGGAGCTGAGTGCGAAAGACGTGATTGTGGTTGCAATTACAGCATCCGGCTTGTCTGCACCGACAATAGTAGTGATTGTAGCAGCCATACTATGAAAAAAGGGAACCACCTCAATCTGGTCATCGTTAGCGTATGATTTTACCGGATAAGCTGTAGCACCTACCAATTCTGACCCAACACCGCCCTTGAAAATGCTCCCGGCCGAGAATGTCAATTGAGCAACGATGGTGCTCACGTAGAAAATCGATATCCCAGCGGGGCCCAGGCTTGAGAAAATGGGATTGCCGAGAGGGAACAAGATCATGCCTTGGAATGGTTAGTGAGACGGCCCGTGCAAATGACCAATTACCATATACACACCATATGAAAGAGCATCTAAGATGTTGAGGAGCAATCCCACCACCACGGCTGGCAAGCAACGCATTGGGTCGACAACTGCCTTCTCCCATATCGTCTTCTTACTCCACGTCTTTGGATTTAAGGCGGCGGCTATATCACGTATTTTGTGCGCAGCTTTTCCGCGTAATGACGAGTGTGCGTACCACGTATTCGGGGGCTTCTGGCTCTCGAGATCTCCGACGTCGTCGGGAGAACTGGACCTATGTCGTTTGGGGCCTAATAAGGGCGTTGTTTCTGACGTGTCTTCTCCTAGACGAGATATCGGTGAGGCTGGCTCGACATTCAAGGATATACTTGGAGAACGTGGCGTTCTCAGGCCACCTGCATTCGCGCTGTCGTTGGGAAATGCAGATGGCGACTCTCCTTCCGGGGGAGACCGTCGAAGCATACTGGACAAGATGGACGGGCCAGCATACTCTGTGAGATCTAATTCTTCATCAGGTGAAGACGGCTCTGACACCTCATCTATCCTCTCGGCACCGGCATTCCGGCTATCATCATCATTAAGACGGTCAAGACTGAGCTGTGAGGAAGAAGACGGTCGTTGATTAAGAAAGGAAGCACCTCGCTTCTCCTTCTTAGAGGCCAACACATACGAAGCTAGCTCTGCAGTATCCTCGCGAACACTTCTGGCAAAGCCGGCGCTATCAATGGGAGCTATGCACAGAGGTTAGAGTACGCGAGACGCATTATACAAAGGAGGTGAGAAGACCAAGAACACACCGATATGATCCTGTACAGAGCCGGGTATAAAGGACCTTGTTGGCTCTCGGTGGGTAGAAGAACCGATCGAGGACGAGAGATATCTTGGATCGGATGGCGTTGGCGCGTGGTGGGGTTGGTCCTGAGTGCCCCCCTGGGCATCTATTGTTTCCTCCTCATCCGGCCGTGAAGTAAAAGGTCTCCGAGCCCAGGAAAAGCCAAATGGCGGAGCAGACATCGGCGTGGCAGGGTGTGGGGGCTACAAGAAGGCAGTATGCATGGGTTGACAGAAATTCAATGCGCCTGGAGGTGGATGGTAGTGTCAAGCGTATGCGAGGTATCTGCGACTCTAGATGATGCCAAGAGAAGGTGTAACTAAGGGGTAATACCTAGGTAATTTACACCAACAAAGGCATCGAAGACACGGGTTGTGTGCTATGTAGGCGGGAGAGGCAAGCAACTCCTAGGCTTCGTATGCAAGTGGTGGAGACTGAAGCGGATGACGAAAGTTTATTTACAGTGCAGCGCAGAAAAAACAATGGCGGCGTAACTATCGAGGCCGGACAAAAAAAAAAGGTATGACACTTAAAATTGTTCTATAACATAAAGTGTAACTCGAAGTCGACGAGTGAGCGAGTTGGTATTGCACACTTGAGAGCAGGAAGATGGGCAGGTAGGTAGATCAGCGATACCACGCAGCTAAAATAACGGCTTACTTCGTCATATATGGTAATAAAGGCTAGTAACTCATAGCTTTTTGCCTGGTTGCTGCATGTCTTGCAGAAAATGGGGGTAACGGTTGATAAATTTTCGACAGAGCCCCGCGCTAGTCATGCGGCAGGGATTCTGTTGGAAACTACACCTAGATACATAGTACGAGACAATGGAAGACAGGTAGGTACCTGGAGCACCGTACTTAGCCGAACTGTCAAACCGCAAATCTAGAACTTGCGTCACCTGCGTCAAAAAAACCAGCCCGGCCCGACCCTCATGTAGGCATCTGGAAACGTTGCACAGTATAAAACTCCTGCTTCGTTTCCTTATATGCATTCGCTACCTAACTCTGCCGTACTTATATCGATGTACACATCTTGTATTTCATGTATGCTAAAGAGGGAGGTGGTTCTAACCTATCCGCCGTCATAAAATACTCGACGAGATCCATGCAAGTGCCGATGTTGCATGTATGCCATCAGTTGTCGTCAGGATTGCTCTTGTGGCGTGCTTTCACGACTGTGCCTTCACGACTGTGCCGGCCGCCAAGCCGACGTGGTATCTCTTACTGCGCTTCTTAGGGTATGTCCCCATGCACAGGGGTAATCATTCTCCTATATTGGAAGAGACACATGGAAGCTTCACTTATCGAGCTGTTGTCTTCATCTTCACATCCGCATTCATTAATATACGGATTTAGCAGTAAGGCCCGAGTCTCCCAGAAGGGAAATCTTTGAGAACATTTCCCCTGAAGGCTGCATTTACTTAGCAGTACACGTTGAGACGGCAGAGGAGGCGGCATTGGGTGAAAAGCTGTAGGGCATGATTCGTTGACGCCATTGGCACGAGCAATGCGGTATGATGTGAATGATGTATCATGAGACAGAAGAAAACTTGAGGCGAGGTTGAACGCAGAGATCATCCTCGAGTCTCATTGGCGAATTCGACATGCGGGCGGCTGCAAACACATGCTCCTAGGACCCCAATCCCTGCAGCATGCGGCTGCGTAGACGTTACAAGTCTTTTCTCCAAATATCCATCCCAATGTGGGGACAGCGCCTACAAACTCGTACCTAGTCTGTTTGCGTTGAATGTGGCCAGTTAACTCTATTGTCTTATTAATGTTCCATATATATCACACATCCTAGTTCCATAAGGCAGTTTTCCACAAAAGCATTGCTTCCAGAGGCCTCGACTTCACGGCATTACTACACGGAGGTTTTCCATCTAGCATTTAGACCTCCGAGCTATACAGGAAGTCCCAAGGGATCTTCAATTTGGCATGTGACTTACGGACCAGGCCGCACATGCTTTCGCAGACTTGCTCGCTCCCATGGCTCAGATACGCTCCTTGCATCAAGTAAAACCTTTTACCAAATTGATGTTGACAGAGGCATAAGACTGTTGGCAGTATTGCCAGCTTTCTATTATAAATTTATACCACCTCGCTCACTGTACGTTCTATGCTTGTCCGAGCGTGTGACCCTGCATCGTGTTACGTACCAAGAAGCTTTAGCATTCGCCATTCCCCCACCAACGGTAATTACGGCGGGACGGGTCCGTGGTAGGAGTTCCTATTGGCCGCCATCCCCTTACACCGTGAATTGAGTACGACACCACAAAATCCCCGCCATCAGATGCGAAGTTGATCTTGCCCGAGCATCCAATTCTCAAATTCTCACCCTTGCGAATGCGCGTTCCCCGCATGGCAGGTATCGCGTTGTGCGCTTGCCTGCCCGATGGCAGTTCTTAATTTGCTTTGCTTTGCATGCTATACGTAGCTGCAGAGTAAGGGCACTTGCATCAAAATCGAGCCATTTAGCGTTAAGGCATAGAGCACATTCTTATGGCAGAATCAGCTACAGTAGTAATCCATGGATCGTAGCTGATCCTTCTGCACGGGAGGTCCCGTGTTGTGCGGACTTCTCACCGCAAGGGCAGAATACAGGCGTGTTAACCTACTTAATATACCGTGTCACGAGCTATACATCATGGTCGTGCAGCCGAAGGAAGGTGCATAGCATAGCATCCGATGCCGGCTATGTCGGGGGGTTGGATTCGGGGTCTAGTCCGGAAGATCGTGACAACTAGGAGTCCAATGCTGAATGGCACAATGAAACCATTTAGGACACCTGTTCGGATAATACAACGTGCCGATCCAACAGGGAGCTTCTGCTCTCTGTCTGTCCGGCTATCGCGGTAGTCGGAAGCGGACCCGGGACCAATAATTGTCTGGTTGGCAACAAATTGGCACCGTGGATTTTTTATAGTCCCAGCGATTCATTAGCTGAGCTTTTGGAGATAGCCTTGCGCAATTAAGCGTTCAACGTCCCCCTGCCGCACGTAGAACTGACTGTTCTTTGTTAAAGTAATAGCCCTTGGACGAAGCATAAGCCGTTATTCTGTAACAGGGAGACTTGACACGTTACTCACCCATATTCAGTCTGAATCTCCCCGGCATCTTTCAACACTCGTACATCAATAAATAGGTCTCTTGGAGGCTCGAGGCTTCCAGTTAAATCGATATCGGTCCACTGTCCCTTGTAAGCAGCGAGAAGGTCACTGTACTGGCGGACATAATCGTCCTCTTGCGGGCTCAAGCTACTCGTGCTGCCGTCTCCGCTCGCTATGTTCGACGCACCGCCGCTCCCCGGTCCATTGCTAACCTGCTGGCCAGCTAGATCAACAACATCATAACCTCTCCATACTAGCTCTTCGAGTCTATCTGTCCGTGTGCGATGATAGGCAAGCAGGCACCTCTTATTTCTTCGCATCGATAAATGGTTCACGAGCAGTGTACATGCGACACCTTGGTCGTCGGCGGGGTGGAAAGAACCTTGAAAAGGCTCTAGTAGGGCGGCAACATCTTTATCCAGATCGCGTACTTCTCGAGTAACCGCTCGGACTAACTCGGTTTGATAGGGCGGCAAGTGCATCAGGTTTTGTGTGCGTTTGGCTTGTTGGACCTATTGTTCGCAAAATGGGCATTAGTAAGGCCTGGAAGTGGTGAGGGGCAATGAAGACCACCGCAACTGACCAGCTTGTTTCCAAGGTCACCGTACATGGCTAAAAAGTATGAGTTTAAAGTGCAATCGATATTGTTCGCGTGCGATCTAAATTGGTGTTCTTGATAAAACTAGATATAATTAAGCGACAAGCAGAGCTTCTTGCAGTCATGTCTATGCGATGCTTCAAATTGTACGCCATAAAGCAAGCTCGACTTCGCGTCTGCTCTAGCCTCTGTGAGAGGAAACGCGATCTAACCAAGCATAGTGCGGTGATGTATTTTGGTACCTTCTGCTTTGCATGACGCTAGACCTAAAATGACAGTTGTTTTTGGGGCGTTGTCATGTACTCGATACTTACTGTCTCCTATGTATATGACCACTCAAGCAAAATGGAATTCAGCATATCTTATAAGCTACCTTTATTATGTGCTGCTCCAAGATATATGTATTAATGGGATTCTGGTTCGCAGTTAATTGAAATAATATATGCTTTACAATAATTATTGTAAGATATTACCTTAGTGTAACAAGAAGTATTAATCCTGAAATGATAATAATAAATCCCAGGCAAAAAAAACACGTGACAGCTATAGTACTAATATTGAACGAGGCTGCACTTGTTTTTTGTATTAGAGATGAACTTTGTTGGAAAGGCAGAACCTTAGTACCTAGTATATTCAATATTATCAGGCCGCCTGCCAGGAAAGCTTGATGGCTTTTGCTTTGTGTCGCATAGCCACGCAGATACGGATGAGCATAAAATAATAGTCCATGTTCTCATAATGCTGTCATGTATTATCCTCTATTTAGGGTGTTAGTCACATAAGACACTAGCCCCTAGCATGGGCATTTCGTCTTCCTGCTCATCAAAAACCCTTTATAGAACGGGCAATCGATGATACTTAGTGTACTTAGTGTTCGTAAATGTAAACAAATGGTGTTCGTAATTTTCAACATTGATAGACATTTCTAATGTTGCTTACCGAATGCTTCAAGACAGAAGCCTTAAGATTGGAAGATGATCTACAATCCCGATATTTTATTTCACAAGTGAGTAGAAAGTTCTTGGCCAGATAGGTGTATGCAAGAAACAAGCTAAGTACATTACTGGACTACCGTACTGATGGTAAGACCTCTATCAGTTTTGGGGCTTTGCTCTGGGGGAACAGCTTGTTCTGATCCGTGACAAGACTGATTCGCACTTCTTTTGGCTTTTTTTTTTTTTTTTTTTTTTTTTTTTTTTTTTGCTTCGCATGAAATCATTTGGTCAACCAAGCTCCATCCCTTCCCTTAGCTGATCATGGCTGATGTGCAGGACACACACGTACAGCAGCAAGCAGAACCACGCTCGAACCCCAGTGCGTATACTATTGATGTGGCTAGGCGGTGCCAAACAATTGGCCAGTACCGTGATAGCGAGATGCTGATATAATCAAGACATATCAGAGAGACTGATATTCATCTTGTCTTCTTCTTGCTGTTGTTGTTGTTGTCATCATTGGCGCGCCAATGGTATCCCAGTAGAATACCCCAGTAACTCCCTTTTGACAAGGCGCGAAGAGCTTATGCCACGCCAAAATGGCAGCTAGTGGACATAGCTCTTCTTGAGAGGAATGAAGGGAGTCATAGTATTCACATTGAAACTTGGTAGTTTGCGTGAATTGGACAGTCCACGTTGTGGTTCAGCAGTTAGGTGACATAATTGTCTCATGTAGAATGCTGTGTAGCAGCTACGACATCTTCATCGAGCTCTCCCATGACTTCAATAATGAGACTTAGGCTTTCCATGAATGAATTCACAGCTACACGAAGCATCCGGTTGGTGGTAGCCTTATAATGTGCTCGGAGTACACTCGTCTCAGGGCCTGTGTCTGATGTGGCCAGAGAAAAGCTGCGTGTAACAAGGGACGATAGCTCCTTGTCTACTTGAAGCGCTTGCAGAGCAGTAGAAGCCAGCCTCGACGTGGGGAATGGCACATCGACAGTCCTAGAAAGAGGGGCAAAGGGATTAATTATTAGCAACAAGGGGGTCTCATGCCAATCAGTTGTGTTTTGAGTTAGAAACGCTGAGGTAACAGACATACAAGGCGCAAGGAAAGTCTGGATCTACGGTTATTGCCATCTCAACAGTATTGAATGTGTGTTTCTGTTCGTGTGCGGAATGTGCTTCATGTGAATGAGCAACAGGCACCGATATCCTTTTGTTGGCAAATTCGAACTTTGTGATGAAGTAGGTACCTACGTGCCTTACGTATGGCGGGGTGTTTGGGGTTGAATGGTCCTTCTGGGTGGACTCTGGTCACCTAAGCCACATGAGGCTGAGAAGCAACCGTTAGCCTGCAGCTAGCACCGGAGTTCTAGCGGGTCTCACAATCCAGTTTAGTTTTAGCCCTCCTGGTGGTTGCTCAGCAACAGACATACAAGCATGAACAGCATTCAGCACGCGGACTAGTACGCTTTGAGCAGTGGGTCACACGAGACATCTATGCAACGACCAGGGCCCCCCGACCCTCTGCCGACCGCTCAAAATAATAACAAATATCATAATACAGTCTCAGATGATACAAAAAAACATCATCTTCTGGAAATCTAGTATTTTGTGGTTTGCACAATCTTTACCTTCTACAACCCATCAACCAATTCACCAATTCGCCCATCAAGTGTTCTGTTTCTCCTTCTCTAGAGGTTATCTGTTTTGTCTATAATCCACCTCAACAAGCTTCCAACAGCCTTCAAGCCTCCTGTCGGAGGGTATCGAGATTCTGGCGGTCATCACGCCGGATCTGTGCGGCTACTTCCTCGTCCCTGGAATAGGACTTGGGCAGTACTATAAGCGACGAGAGTCAACCGATCGAAGTTTCCTTCTTCCGCTCATACATACTACGAAATTACCAGAGGTTGCCAATTGAATCAGCAGTCACCATGCCGCCTTCGAGAAGTTCAAACCCAGCTCTCATCATAGAGTACATCCCAGGTATGTAATATTTGCTTACTGCTTCCATGATCTGCCCTCAAAGAATACGTCAACTTCGATCTATCGCATCCATCCAAGCATACGTACGACACTCAATTATCATCCTGCTGTTACGTGCCAACAGCTAGTATTTCCATCGAACTCGCTTGGGCTAAGCATTGTCCTGGCAACGATTTGTCTTATTTTACTGCATGTTTATGTCCCTACCTAAGCCTGCACTGGGGCTGGCCTAGATGGCCGGGCGCAAAAGAGCAGAGCAGTTTGGCTCGTTTTCATCGTCATCGTCCATGTGCTCAACCACCATTGTTTATCCACCTCTTTTGCCAGCTTTCTGGAACCGGCCGGTTACAATACTAACATACGCAGAACGATTGTATCTCGCGTCTTATTCTCATCCCCCCACGCCTGACACCGTCTTCCCATACCCTCAAGTCCAATCCCGGTCCCCAACAAAGCGCGCTCGAGGAGCTGTAGACACCTCCACTACCTCTGCGAAGACTCCGCGACAAGCCCCGTACTATTTTACTATCGACGACACGCTACTTTACAACGCCTTCCATCATGACTTTGGTCCACTACATATTGGCCACCTATACCGGTTCGCCTTACAATTCCACGACATCTTAGGCGCCAAGGAGAACGAGACGAGACCCATTGTGTTTTGGAGTCTCGCAGACGCTAAATGTATGTTGTTCTGACTCTATCCATACTGCGCAAGTTGACTAAGCTGTCTTGTAGCCCGCGCAAATGCTGCTTGTATGCTCGCATGCTACATGGTCCTCATCCAGTCATGGCCGCCTCATTTGGCACTTGCGCCCATCGCCCAAGTTGACCCGCCATTGATGCCCTTCCGTGACGCCGGCTATAGTCAAGCAGACTACGGTCTTACCGTTCAGGATGTGGTTTATGGCGTATGGAAAGCGAAAGAAGAGGGATGCTGTGCGTTGGATAACTTCGACCTGGACGAGTATGAGAAATTCGAAAGAGTAGAACACGGCGATTTCAACTGGGTTACACCTCATTTCTTAGCGTTCGCATCGCCTCAGTACAGCCCCATCGCTCGTTTATCTGAATCATCTGAAGAGTTTGCAGCGCTTCCAAAGACTCTGGAAGAGGTGGATCTTCATCCCGGCCTGCCACAGCCCTTCAAGAATGTACTCAGCCATTTTGTCGAGCGAGATATCGGACTTGTTGTCCGTCTCAACTCTCCACTATACTCTCCTTCCTACTTCGAAGCTCTGGGGATACGGCATCTTGACATGATCTTTGAGGACGGCACTTGCCCCCCTCTTAGTACCGTTAGAAAGTTTATCCGGCTGGCACATGAAACAATCACCGTCAAGAAAAAGTGCATTGCCGTTCATTGCAAAGCTGGCCTCGGACGAACCGGATGTCTTATTGGAGCGTATCTAATCTATAGACATGGATTCACTGCCAACGAAATCATATCCTTCATGCGTTTCATGCGCCCTGGAATGGTCGTTGGGCCTCAACAACACTGGTTGCACATCAACCAAGGTGTATTTCGAGAATGGTGGATCGAGGAGCGGATAGAGAGGAAGTTGAGAAAAGAGCTTACAGCCAGTTTGCAGCCCAGCACGCCTATTCGGGCCATGCAAAAGGCCTCACTTGGCCGAAATTCCCACGCATCAACACCACCCAGTCGAAGCCCATCGAACCGCACACCCCTCGGCGAAATGGACCAGGAAAGGCGCAATGCTGGCGCTCAAGATGACTATCTACCGGCCCCAACACCCGGTCAGCCGAGAAAAACCGGCCGAGCCGATCGTCATCATCCCTACCAACGCAGTCAAGTCCCCCAGGCTACTGTCGAAGAAGAAGAGATGATCGCAGATGAGGCCGAGTTCTCAGTACACAGAAAGTCTAATGATGGCCAGTCGGAGGAAGAATGGATGCTGCGTATGCGATCCCAGCGAAAGGTTTCTCAGTCTCCAGACCGGAGCGTAAAGAGCCGCTCCTACAGCCAAACAACCACGACGGTATATCAAGTCATCGACAATGACGCTTCGAACGATGCCGAGAATATTGGCAGTGGCCGGTCGAAGGTCGTAACTGACCAGGCCGTGGGCTCACCCACACGCTCCGCAAGTGCTTCTGGCGTACTGACAAAGGTCAGGGGTAGTAAGCGGGTTCATGACGCCGCGCGTTCCAAGGACTCTTCAGGAGTGCGGAAGACGAGTGGTCGTGTTGGGAGCGTCAATGCCCCCGGTGCGCACTCGGCCGTCCGCAAAGTCTCAGCGATGTAGATTACCGGCGACTTGCTGTCGAGTCCTGCCTGCTGATGACCCCGAAAAACCAATTAACCTCCAACTGGATCTGTTCTATTCGCTCTCGGTGCTTTCTTGCGTATCGATTGTTAATCTTCCCGCGGACTGCTACTTACGATGACGACTATATTTACGACTAGATCATGTTCCTACTGCATGCGCTGGCGTTCTGGATGAAAAGAAAGCATATGGATTTACGAATATCCAACTCTGCTTTGCCGCCTTTTATTATTCCACCCTTCCTGTCCTCTCGTCCTTTCCCTTTCTCCCTACCCAAAACTATTCATAGGGAGTCGGGCAAGGCAAACGAATTTGGAGTACCGTCGCCTTTCTCTTGACGTTTATCTTGATGAGTTCTTGATGAATTGCTTGTCATGGGCGTTTGTTTGTAATCTTCTGGAACTGGGTACCGGCCGTGTTGTGTTATTTGCATTCTTGGGAACGGTTTTCCTCTTTTTTCTTTCTTTATGTGCATAAATTCTTTCGTATACGTCAAGACGGGGGTGGGAGTCAATGGGTTGAGTTGAGTTGAGTTGCGATGGCGTTATCGTTACTTCTGGTTGCAAAGAAACAAGATTCACAGCGAAAAAGAAGGCATTTGGACAATGCTGATGAACTGACTATTGTTCAACTATACTGTCAGAGGATATCATATATGATGAATTGATTTTTCTTCGTTCAATGCTTCCTTGCCGTGCTAATATTTGAATATTTGTGCAAATAGACTTCACGAAGGGAGCAGTTAGTGACACATTCTCATTCGCCTGACGTAGTTGAAAGCTACATTGCGCGTGGTCGGTCCTTGAAAGGCTTGGTCTTGATGGTATTTCTATATACTCGTCCGGTCAATAAGGGCGGGAGTCCTTCACTAGGGTGATGGAAAGGAAGGAGTCGGATGTAGTAGGGTTAGTAACTGGCTGGCTGGCTGGCTTCTAAACCCATTAAGTGGAACTATACAGACACGGGTAATATCTCTTTCAGCGGCATGGTTATCGATGAGGATAAGTCGTTCCTGACTTATTATTGGGTTGGAGCGCAGTTGAGAGAGCATCACTTGCCTTTTTGTGCCCGTCCAAAAACAAAAAACCTGCCACAGCCTTTTGATAACCCGTGGGGATCACGGAGTCTCCTTACTCATTATTTACTCAAGCTAATCGGTTTATGTATACGGACCATGCATCCTCAGCACGACACAACGCTATGTGGATGATTAAAATAAGAATACGAGTAATAGAGAATCATACTACAACAACCCCAAGAACAGCCCCTGACAAACCGTAAGTAACTAACTAGGTAGGTAGGTAGGTAGTACCCAGTGTCATCATCAACTCATCACTCAAATCATCAATCCTCATACTCCTCCTCATAATACTCCTCCCGCGCTTCCTCCAGCTCCTCTTCGTCGCTACTGCTCGCGTCGGAATCGGCCGCCGCCCTCTGCGCCTCCTCGTACCTCTCCCGTGCCGAGGCGATAGACTCCCGGTCGCTCGAGTCGTGGGAGCTTCCGTGGTCCGAGCCTGAATCATCTGTTGTGGGTGTCAGTATTTATTGGAAAGATGGCGAGAATGTAGCATGGAGAGACGTACCAAGGGCTTGCGCAATGAGAGCGCCTCCTACCGCGCCTACTGCTAAACCACCAGCGGCGTAGAGTAAGGTGTGATCTTTCTTCTTATCATTTTTATCTTTTTTATGGCCGTCGTCGTGGTATTCGCCATGATAGTCATGGCTCGAAGAACCCCGGTCATCGTAGCCGTGAGAGTCATGACCATGGTCGTAAGAGTCGTGGCCGGACCCCTGATGTCCGCCATAGGCATCATAGGCACCGTGTCCGGCCTCACCACCGTGGGATCCTCCCCATCCGCGATTGCCCGAGTTACGGGCACCGGGCGCTTCCCACTGCGTCCGGCCCGTCGCCTCCTCGGCGTAATACCAGCGCTGATAGTGCGAATCCCACTGAGGGATCCATCCGCTCGGTAGAGACGGTTTGTCCTGAGGAGGGGAGTACACCGGCTCGTGGCTTGATGATGATGGCGGCGGTGGGGAGCTGTAACGTTGTTGCTGTTCCTCCTGGCGATACTGGCCCGGGTAACCTCCCGGTTGAGGAGGCGGTGGGCTGTTATCATAGGAGTGCGGGCGGTATGCATCTGGGGGTGGACTGTTATAGGGTTGCTGGTGCTGTGTGTTAGAGTACCCGTATGATTGATGAGTCTGCTCCCCGCCGTACTGGCTGTACTGCTGCGAGGGAGGTGGGTAGTCTCGATTATCTATGTCTCAGGTGAGCCTTCCGTTGATGTCTTGTGTGAAACGTGAAATTCGTTACTTACACGGACGTTCTTTTTCCCCTTTACCCCCGAGATTTAGCTCGTCAAACTTATCTGGCAGATTGTTGAAAAAGGACGACATGGTGAAATAATTTATTCGTGCTTGTCACACACCCAAGGACTGACAGTGTAGAGCTAGCCTAGAGTGTAGCTTAAGAGCAAATGGTCAGGCCAAAACTGATACTGTGAAAGCTGTCTTATTTAGTAATTCGATACTTGACTCGGACAATCAAGTGAAGGCTACGAGGCTGTTCCAAAGACAGATTCACGGCGCTTCTCGGCAGAAAATTGCCGGAACTGTGAGACAATATCAAACCGTGGGAGGGTCGCTGACGATACTCTATGCAGCCAAGCAAATCAAGTGCGTACTTGCACCAATATGAAGAGACTACCTACCTAGCAGAGAGACAGAGCAAAATAGGAGGCCAACGGATGACCCTATTCTAAATAGAACATGTGAGTTCAGTACGGTGAATTCATGTATAGAACGGCTGAAGTAACTAAGGGGATGGTTTGCCTGTACATCTGTAGTGCCCCTCATTCTTCCCTTCCCTCCAGGCTTATGCCCCTCATTGTTACACCCCAAGCCATTCTTACATATTCTGTACCTGCCTCCCTAACTACAGTGGATGCCTAACCGTAAGCGTAGCTAGCGCGTATGGGAAGATCAGGGAGATCAGGGAGATCAGAGGAAAAGAGGGCCGGGCGCGGGTATCTCCTGCATCCTTAGCGCTGTTGACAGGGTACCTGACCTTAGGCCCGAGCCCCTGGAGGCCTCAAAAAGCGTCCACTCGGCGCCCGAAGTCCTGTCCCCCACTATGAACTGACAATCGCCCGAATGCACCATTCCAGCCCTACTGTTATGAGCAGCTACATGGGTACATATTTACAGACATACAATGCATGCCTAGGTTACAGGGTTACATTGTCCTTTGATCCCTCAGCCCCTCCTGTAAGAGAGCTTCGCTCTCCTCACTTACACTTCTATTGACCTACCTCTCTTCCATTGTCCCCTTGAGTTCCTTGTCGGAGCTTCCTCTCTAGATCTGTGAATTCCAGTACAGATTCTTGCTCACTGGTTTAAATCTTTTCGAGATCTCGCACGAGAGGAGTGATCTCTTGTGAAGTTACTAAAGATGTCCTATGAGGGCGGATACGGCGGAGGTGGCTACGGCTATGGAGGCGGCCACGGAGGAGGATATCCTGACGAGAGACGCTATGGAGGGGATCAGGGCGGCGGTTACCCAGGACAACATAGTGGTGGCTACGGATCGAGACCCGAGGGCGGTTATGGCTCGAGACCAGAAGGTGGCTACCCAGGTCGATATGAAGGGGGTTATGGAGGACCCCCCGGAGGCGGTTATGGAGGGGGTGACTATAATCGACCACCACCTCAGCACTCATACAATCAATACCCCCCATCGGGAGGGCCTCCGCCGCCTCAACAGCTACGGTCAAACAGATATCCTCCTCCGTCATTTGCCCCTCCACCGGGATTAGACAGCTATGGCTATCCGACGGTAGAGGGATACGGAGGACACCATCGCTCTGGCCCTCCACCGCCCTCGGCACCGCAAGAGTTCGGCCACGGCGCCCCGGAGGGCTATACCTTCCAGTATTCCAACTGTTCCGGTAAGCGCAAGGCGCTGTTGATCGGCATCAACTACTTCGGGCAAGACAGCGAGCTCGCCGGCTGCATCAACGACACCAAGAACCTCTCGTCTTTCCTCATCGAGAATTATGGCTACAAGAGGGAAGACATGATCATCCTCACCGACGACCAACACAACCCTATCTTACAGCCCACCAAGGCCAACATCATTCGCGCTATGCAGTGGCTCGTCAGCGGCGCGCAGCCCAATGACGCCCTCTTCCTGCACTACTCGGGACACGGTGGACAGACCGCGGATCTCGATGGCGACGAGGAGGACGGTTCCGACGAAGTCATCTACCCCGTTGATTACAAGAGAGAGGGCCACCTCGTTGACGACGAGCTCCATCACATCGTTGTCAAGCCTCTCGTGGCGGGCGTGAGACTAACCGCGATCTTCGACAGCTGCCACTCGGGATCGGTGCTGGACCTGCCGTACATCTACTCCACAAAGGGTGTCCTGAAAGAGCCGAACCTCGCAGCGGAAGCGGGGCAGGGCCTGCTAAAAGCCATCACGGCCTACGCGAGTGGCGACACGGGCGGCGTAGCCAGCGCCGTGATGGGCTTCGCCAAGACGGCGTTTAAGGGTGACGCGGGCTACAAGAAGACCATTGAGACCAAGACATCCCCCGCAGACGTCGTCATGTGGTCCGGCAGCAAGGACGACCAGACCAGCGCCGACGCCACCATCGCGTCGCAGGCCACGGGCGCCATGTCCTGGGCCTTCATCACGGCCATCAAGCAGGACCCTAAGCAGAGCTACGTCGAGCTTCTCAACAGCATCCGCGACGTCCTCCAAACCAAGTATTCCCAGAAACCCCAACTCTCTTGTAGTCACCCGCTAGGTAAGAAGAAGAAAAGTATACATGGCGCCGAAGGAAAGCTGTGTGCTAACATACCACATCTTTTCAGATACCGACTTGCTTTTCGTCATGTGAACAACGGAAAACCTCGTCACGGGGTCCTCCTTAAGCTACCTTTTATTAGGGGGTGTGCGGACACGTAAAAAAATAGTAATAGAGGCATATTTTTACCACGTGTAAGATGTATTTTTAATTGCGAACAGTGCATGCTGTACACCGGAACCACTTTAGAATCGTTATACCTACCTGCCTAGGTGCACGAGTTGAGTAGAGAGGACATGGAAACCTTGATTAAACAGAATTGCGTAATCAACCAAACCGCTTCAAATAGCTACTAGACTACCGACCTCTCATCCCTGAACCGCTTTATTCACATATTCAATGATGCTCTCTCTGCCTTACGTTGACGCTGTTCTCCTTAGCACCTCGCTTCGAATAAAACGAACAACTCGGCTGCCTGCAGGTATGAATAGAAACCATAACTCTTTTAAAATTTTCCTCTTGCAACTCTTAACACAACAATAAATTGATTCTCCCCAACACCTCCCCATTTTTACCCCTTTCTCGCCCTGTTGCTATAATCTTGTCCGTCTCTAATGCCCTTCTTGATCCCGCTTCGTTTGCCTTTTCAAAAATAGCTACGCTTTTTTTTTTTTTTTTTTTTTTTTTTTTTCTTTTTTTTTTTTTTTTTTTTGTTTTTTTTTCTTCCAATTTTTTTTTTTTCCCTC